>UEXN01002642.1_pt1 | contig 10703 bp, 16 predicted proteins | sample 1796711 | NCBI WGS metagenome assembly UEXN01 (sample SAMEA4772470, study PRJEB27181) | metagenome | reverse complement strand
TGGAACTAGAGTGGCTTCTGCTAGAACATTTGGTGGCAAGAATGCTGACAAACTTACTAGACATCTAAGCAGTCTTAAGGATAAGAAAGCAATAACAGCAGACGAAGCTAACCGCATATGGGATATGTATGATGCGTCACACAACGTATACAAGACACCGCAGAGTGAGTCACAAGAAAGATGGAGAAAGGTATCTAAACTCGGTACGACTGTTGGTGCGATTACTCATCTTGGTCTTGCTACTTTCTCATCTCTTCCTGAATTAGTATGGACTGCTGAAAGAGCTGGTCTTAAGAATACACTAGCCTCACTTCCAGATGCCTGGAACTTTGCAAAGGAAGGAAGTATGCGTGGTGTTAACAAGAAGAGAGCACGCTCTGAGGGAGCAAGAGCACTAGCTAGGCTAGGGTTTAACTTGAACCCAGAGGTTAACGAAAGACTAGACCAGTTGTTTTCTACTGATAGAAGTCAGATACTAAGTGGATACTTTAGAAGTCCGTTTGGTGCATTCCTAACTCAGTGGACAAACTTTAATAGAAACCTAGCTGTTCAAGCTGGTCAAAGAATGATGAATGACTATGCAGATAACTTTGCAAGTAAGAGTAGTGTTGAAAAGAATAGATGGTTAAGGGAATTAAAAGAGCAAGGTCTTACACCAGAGGACTGGAAGCAGATAGTCAGAGCAGCTAAAGACCCATCTACTGGTGTAACAAACATAGACATACTTAACGATGACTTCCTAAATACTAGGATGACTAGAAGTTTAAAGACATTGGGTAAGGAGACTAGTGAGATCAGGGTGCGTGACGTGATGATGCCTTGGGTACATAAGATAGTTGAGGATGTAGTTGTACAACCTAACCCATCTAACAAACCACTGTGGATGTCGAACCCAGACTTTGGTATGATTGCACAGCTAAAGACATTCCCTATTGTATTTGGAAACACAGTAGTTAAAAGACTACTAAGAAAACTAAACCCAAAGCAATGTAATCCAGACTTTGGTTTAGCGTTGTCAGTTCTTGGTACTGTTATGTCTGCTTATGCTGTTGCTTTTCTAGCTGAAGAGATGAAGTCTGCAATCAAACAAACAGACCCAAGAGAGATGGGAATAATAGGTGGTGCTAACGTGATTGGTTTGACTGGTGCTGCTGGTATCTTTGGTGGTGCTCAGTACGGAGACTTAAGTACATCACTACTAGGACCATCACTAGACGCTATTATTAATAAAGGTATGGGTAACTTCTTGTCACCCATAGTAAGTGGTGAGGGCACTGTGTTTGAAGGAGCTGGAAACATCATACAGTCAGTGAGTGATGGAATACTAGGAGCAGTTGGCCCTATTGGTTTACATATTAGAGGATACGGAGAGGAAGAATGAGTTGTCCAACAAGCACGGTACCAGGATTAGATGAGTCAAGTAAGATTAAAGACCCAGCACTGGCAGTAAAGATAAATGCTTTGCTGAATAAAAAGATTAAGAAGAAACAGAAGTAGCTATATAACCTACTCTTTTGTCTAGGCGGTACTGACCAGAGAAGTCTGTCTTAGATGGCATACGTCTGTCTTCCCATTTAAAGTCATAGCCCTGATCGCGTAGCTCACTCACATTAAATACATACACACCATTAGGTGTAGATATAATATATAAAAATTCTTTTCCACTCTCGTCAGCCTGATCAAGGTTGGCTTTGTACTTCTTGTACTCTATTAGTTGTGTGTCATAGTGTGTTCTTCTGCACTTAAACTCAACTACATAATCATAACTGTATGCATCAAACGTGCAGAACTTGTCTTTAGTTGGTGTCATTACTATGCCCAACTTCTTACTAGATATGTCTTGCAACTCTTCTTGAGTCATATCTCCTCCATCTCAAATGTAATACGACCATCATTAGACCAATACTTCCTTGCTCTAATCATAGCTATTTGTTTGTCGTTGTTATAGTACTTACCCTCTAGGCTGTCCAGTGCTGCTTTAACATAGTTATCTAAGTCAGCGTTGTTGTCGCAGTGTTTCCCTTCTTTCTCTGCTTTCTTTTTCTTTGACCAGGACCTGGGTATCTGAACATAGAAATCTAGCTTGACATACAACAGACCATCAACTGGTTCTGCTTTGTATTTCTCAAGCAGTTCTCTAAAATCTTTTTTGAATTGTGTATACTTCTTTGGGAAGTATGTAGACCAGCGTGTAACTCGTGCTCGGCTAGCGACCACTGGTGCTATGTTAAAGATAATCATTTGATGTTTTCTTTTTTGAGTATCTCTTCTATTTGTTTCTCAATAAACCAGCGTGCCTTTCTTAGGTCATCTAGTCTACCTTCACCAAGATGTTTGTGTTCCCAGCGACACAAATACTTACACGCACTTGCAGTTAGGTAGCTCATATCCTGGTCCAATATAAAATCTATTACTTCTATCTTTCCCTTCTGATAATGTGAAGGGTTTATTTTGTCCAATCCCTTTTCCATAGTTCCCTCGCTTTGGTTGTTTTCTTTTTTCTGAGTTCTTGGTAGAGTCTAGCAGTCCTGTCCATTTGAACAAGACCGCCAGAGTTTTTAGGCTTAGTCTTTGAGCTCATCGACTATGTCTTTGTCGAGTAGCTTCCAGATAATAACAGCAGCAATGATGCCTGCTAGTCCACCGTTTCCTAAAGTCCATACTATACCTAGTATAGAACCAATTACATCTCCAGTTAGGAAGGCTACCTTTGGTCCAAAGATAACTTGTAATATAATTGATAGGCTGATTAACTTGATGCCAACATCTATTGCACCATCAGCACCGTTCTTTATTTTCTCTAACATATTAACTCCTTTATTATTTAACATCGTGCTATACAAGCCACCCTTTTCTAAGAGCATCTAGCCACATAACTACATAGACTAAACACCCTGTAGAAACCATTGTTGCAATTATAAAAGCATATTGCAAAAACATATCTAACTTTTCTTTCATAGCTCTCCTGTTATTTTTAACACGATTAACTGTAGAGCTATGACTAATAGTATTCCTTCTATCATTCGACATCTCTCTCCTCCTCAACTAAGTCTACTAGTTCACACACACTACCAGTACAAGCCAGTGTCTTAGTTCCTACCGTTGAGTCTGTTAGTTCATACTTGCTAATCAAGTCCCAGTCTACAGCCTTTGGCATTTTCTTTGCCAGCTCTTGGTACTGTTCCTTGTTGCAGTCTTCATAAGGTGCTTGCTGATATGTGTGGTCAGAGTGAGGCAAGAAACTAACACCACTTACCTCATCAAAGTGTTTGTACACCCAGGCACCTACTTCCATCCATTCGTGTTCTCTGACACTAACGGTTACACTAGGCTTGTGCTCACAGTAATACCTTTGGTATGTAAGCCACAGCTCTAGTTGTTCAATAGCTGTTCTTTCGTTCCTAGTTACAGCACCTTTGGGTGCTTTCATAGGGAATGTAAAGACCTTAACACTATTAGGTTTCATAACATCCGCTTCACAAGGGATGCCCTGATCTTCCATAAGTTGTGCTATTGGGTCTTTGGCATCTGCTCTTACTCTTCTAAAGTAATAGTCGTTATGTCTAGTGTGTATACCACTAGCACTATCAACTAACTGACTGACTGTACCACTTGGTTTAATAGCTGTGATTGCAGTAGCCTGGTTAATGCCTAATGATGCAGACCATTTTTTATTGGTAGTTACTGTCTGCTTTTTAAGTTCAATCAAGAAGTCTGGCAAAGATTTTTTACCGTGGTGTCCTCTGCTTGAGCTTCCATTCATAAAAGAGTTGTCCATTATACCAGTTAAGCTAACACCCAGCAGTGATTCTTCTTCTGTATTGTGTACCCACTTAGGTCTTAATCGTTTGATATTTGTCAGTGACGCTTGGAACGTACCTAGTATGGTAGCTAGCCTTACCTTGCGTAACATATCCTCTTGTGTGTCCTCTGCTCTCACTACCACCTCAGTTAGATTACAGAATTGTCCATCTCTTAAAATGATTTCACTACAAGGATTGCACCCAAAGTCGTGGTCAGTATCACGTCTGCCTATAGATTCTACTTGTTTGATTGCTGCTTCTCTGTTAAAGATACCACGCTCACCAGACTTAGACTCATATAGTGACAGCCATTCCTTCATAAAGATTCCTATGTCTGGCTTCTCTGTATAACACACACTGTTATTACTCAGTGCCATCTCTGGTGTATCAGACCACCACTGACCAGACTTGGCATTACGCATACGCTCATCAGTCAGATTAGATAGTGAGATCAGGGCACTACGTCTAACACCACCCACTACAACTACCTCTGCTATCTTACACATCATACGATGGCACTCATAGCTGGTCAGCTTGCGGCCTACTGCATCTTTAAATAAGTTAGTAGCAAAGTTAAATAAATCTAACAGTGGCTCTGGACCACTGGCTCTACCACCAAATGTAGATAGCCTGGCACCTTTAGGTCTTACCCTAGAGAAGTCCCACTTAGGCATCTCACCGTTGTATAGGTAGTTAATTAGTTTTCTAAATGCAGACTGCCATCCTTCTTTACTGTCTTGCACTACTACAATGTCATCAACATCAATCATTTCTTCTGGCACTTCTGGTAGCTTGTTGGTGTGCTGTCTCTCTACGCTGAACCCTACACCAGTACCGTGCATAAGCACATACAAACATTCATCGAATGCTTTAGGGTGGTCAACACTAAGATAAGCACAGTTGTATCCAGCTATGTTGTTATCTTTCAATGCCTTACCAGCAGTCATCAGTGCTCTCATACTAGGCATAACATCTAGGTTAAGCACAGCTTCTTCAAGAAGTTTCCTAGTCTTAGGGGTTAGCTCGCCCTCAGTGTTTTCTTTTAGGTGCTCTTCCATAAAGTCAAAGTACCTAGCTACAGTTTCTTTCCACGTCTCTCGCCTATTCTTTTCAGGCAGCCACCTTGCATATCTGCTTAGTGCTATAAAATTTTGGTAATCATTTGGTAGTGTGTTCATTCATTATCCTCTATTGGGTCTATCTCTATGTCAACCATACGCTCACCGTTGTCATTTAAATAGTCTTTGTATTTTAATCTACCTTGTCTGTGCATTAGTACAGCATCGGTAATTCCTTTTTGATATGCTTGCTTATGTGTAAAGTATATTCCTACAGCACCAAGCAAAATAAAAGTCACGCTTAGACTTATGTAGTCCATCAATAACTCTCCTCAAACTCTTCCAAAAATCTGTCTTGCTTCTCTATTAGTTTTCTTTCAAAAGCATCCAGCAATTCTTCGGGTTCAATTTCTAATTCATCGCAGATCAGGCATACATCATATGTTGCAGCGATGTATGCCTTGAACTCAGGTAGTTGTTTTGTTATCAAAAATCAGCTCCATTAACATAGTAATTTGTTATCTTACCAGATGGTATGGGTCTTGCTTCCAGACTACCAAAGCAATCTTCCTTGAATCCACAGAATGCACACGTCATACATAGCTTCTCTTCTGTCTTGGCTTTGTTCCAAGTTGTAGCGTTAGCTAGTCGCATAGGTGGTGTGTCTGATTCCATCTTAGCTTTTAAGTCAACAACAAAAGTATCTATGTCTTGTTCTAGTTCTTGCTCACATAGCTTGAGTGTTGACTTGTTCTTGTTGAAAGCTAGGAAGTATCCTTTCTTTCTATTGTCTGCTTTACCGTAGGCAGATAGCTGTTTGATGTAGCCAAAGGTATCATCAGTAAGTCCAGTCTCTTGGAATTTATTGTCCCAGGACCAGGCACTTGCTGTCTTAATATCTACTAGCTCACCATCAATCGTACAATCCTGGCTACCATCCACACCTTCGAGCGTGTGTTTCTTTTGCTGGTCTTCTACTGTGTGTCCAGACAGCTTAAGCAAAGCGATCAGGACAGCTTCTAGTATGTGACCTTGCAAGAAGGTAAGGTAAACCTCACCACTTATCTCTTCTTGCTTGTAGCCGTGGTAGTTGTACCACTGTGCCCTTTCACATTTGCCTAGGGCTGACATCCGTAAGTTACGATTGTCTTCTCTTGGTGTGAAAGCATCTTTGATTGCTTCCTCCACCTCTCGACCAGCTTGCATAGCTATCGAGCTTAAGTCTCCAGAATAATCCTTTGACTTCATTACATCATATACATCTTGTACTACTGTGTTTATAGACTTCATAGTCTCTCCTCTCTTATTAAAATTCTAGTGTGTTTCATTCCAACTCTTGCCTATTTTATACTCACCAGTAATAGGGCAGTTAAGTTTGTAATAATCTGTTGTATCTTCCATAGCCTGGACAACTAGCTTGCCAATAATCTCTGCATCCACGGGGTCACACTCTATCTGTATCTCATCGTGTATCACACCTAGTTGCTTATAATCAAACTGGTAAGCAAGTGAATGGAATATAACCCAAGCCCTCTTAGCTATGATGGAGCCAGCACTCTGCAATAGAAAGTTAAGTGCTGAGTGTGGGCTACGGACATAGACCTTGCGACCATCAAGTGTCCTGATCCACCCCTTCTTAGATGCTCTCTCAACTTTCTTTCTTAGTGTGGCTAGTGCTGGTGTGTTAGATAAGAACTGCTCTTTAACTTTCTTTCCAAGTTCTTTACCACCACCACATATCTTTCCAATAAGATTGTCACCTCCACCGTATAGATAGGCATAGATGAAACGCTTTGACTCATCTCTAGTGCTCAGACCCGCAGCCTTTTGATTGGCTGTGTGTATGTCACCACTTAATATCTCCTCAGTATACCCTGGGTCTTTCATATAGTGAGCCAAACATCTAAGTTCAAGTCCAGATAAATCAGCACCAACAATAACTTTGCCATCTGGAACAGTGAATAGTCCACGCATCTGCTGTCCATATTCTTTATTGCTTGCAGTAACTTGCTGTAAGTTAGGGTTACTGCTAGACATACGATGTGTGACAGTGCCCATAGTGTGTACTCTACTGTGTATTCTCTTTGTATCATAATTGTATTCATCAACCCAGCTACTTACTTGGCTGTGTCTTTTCTGCAACATAAGATACCTAGCTATAATCTTAGCCTCGGGTATGTCTACATCCTTGAGTGTTGACTCATCCACCTTTGGCACACCAGTCTCAGTAAATACATTGGGCTTCCATCCATAGTGCATAAGGTGTCTGCCTACTTGTTGTCTACTGCCTAGGTTCAGCTCGGGATAAGACCAGTATCCATAGTCTTTATCCTCATTGGTATAGCAACCCAAGTCCACCTCTGTTTGATAGTGTTTAGTTCTCTTGCCATTCTTAAGGAACCTATTCTTTACTGCCTTCTTACTCTGCCATACTGGTAAAGGTACAAATGTTTTGTGAACCTCCTCTTCCGCAAGCCTTAAGTCTTCGTTAATCTCAGCCAATAATTGTATGGCACTATGTAAATCAAAGTACCATCCAGTCCTCTCTTGCAAAGAGCACTGCTTCTTTATCTCATACTCAAGTAGCTTGGCATCGTCACTCAACTCGTGAGCCACCAAGTGTCTATAAACTTTAGTAGTCACCTTAGTATCCCTTATGCAATACTCAAGCATCTCATCTGTAAACTTAGACCAGTCTTCATAGTCACCCTTCTCAAACCCAAGTCTCTCACCCCACGCTGCAAGTGAGTGACCTTTCTCTAAGTTAGGCTGGTATAGCTGGCTCATCACAAGTGTGTCTTCTAGCTGGACACCACTGAAATCTACAGACATCAAGCTCTCAAGCACGGGCACATCAAATGATATGCCATTGTGAAAGATCAGGCGGTCAGCTTCTGACTCAAGCCAAGGCTTAAACAATCCAAGTGTAGTGTCTGAGAATGTAACAACCTCATCTGTATCTATGTTATGCACTGCTATACACCACACCCTTGTTGCATCTATGCCATCAGTTTCTATGTCGCAACTAAAAGTCCGCATCGTTGTCTCCACCGCTAGGCTCGTGCCCTTTCTCTAGTCTGCCAGTAATCCCATTAAAGTATGTCCATCCAGCCTCACCAGTCTGACCAGTCCTTCTCATCTTAGGCACCCGTATTCTAGTTGAGTTCCTTTCATAGTCATCCTCCGCTAGCTTATCTCTGGAGAATAGTATGTTGGTATGGCAAGCCTGGGGTATCGCACCACTGCCCTTAACATCGTACTCACATATCTTATGTGGGTGGCTACCATCATCGGGCTTCCTAGTGTGTGTGCTCAGTATCACAGTGGCCCTGGTTTCTTTACACAACTTAATGAACCTATCCATAACCTCTTCGATGTTCTCGTTAGATAGATTCTTTATTGCTGTATGTAGTGGGTCAACTAGTATGACTGTGCACCCTAGTCCCTTGATAAAATATCTTATCTTAGCAAACATTTCTTCTAGGTCTACACTACCACCGCCATCATTGTGTAGCTGTATCTTTGATGCGAATCCTATATCAACAGCGTCCTTCATAATCTTATCAACATTCAAATCATTAGGCTTAGTCAACTGCATATTCTCACCAGTGTGTACGCTGACAACTTTCCTGATCGTCTCATCAATATTATCCTCAACCATAAAGCAACCTATCTTTTCTTTTGTGTTAGTTGAGAAATGATATATCAATTCGTTAAGTAAAGTGGTCTTACCTATAGATGTATGTGCAATGATGGACACCAGCTCACCACGAGCCACACCACCACGCATCATCTCATTTAGATTGCCAAAGGAATCGGGCAAAGGTATCAGCTCAGTGTCCTTGTAGTGTAGCATCGCGTCACGCATATCATCTATCGTTGCTACTCCAGATACGATGAATGGTTTGGAATCATTCCACCACTCATCATAGAAAGCCTTGCCATCGTTGTTCATAAGATAGTCACTGGCATCCTTGTGCTTTGCCATTGTCATTATCTTACATTTGTTTGGTCCTAGTATAGGGGCGCACGCTTTGGCTGCTTCCCTACCCGCCTCGTCATTATCGAATGCGAGCACCACTGTTTCAAATGAATCCAACCATTCAAGGTTAGCTTTGATATTATCCTTACAGTTAGCACCGTTGGTTACACTCACGCAAGCAAACTTAGAACCGAACATTTCATAGGCAGCCATTGCATCCAGCTCACCCTCACATATGGTCACGAACTTTCCACCAGGCTTAAATAGATTCTGTCCAAACAAAGCATTGTTCTTGCTAGTGTCACCATTACCAAAGAACTTTTTGTTTGATACTATCCTTGTCTTGATACCAACCATCTCACCCTTCTTGTTATGGAATGGATAGTGGTGTTTGATTATGTTACCCTTTGCATCCTTCTCAGCTTTGACCTTGTACTTTTCTAATGTCTCTGCTCTCAGCTTACGATCAGGAAGACTATAGTACTCACCTCTATACTCAGTGAGCCAGTCTTTGTCTTGGTTTGTGTGTGTCTTTTCTACCTTGTTGCTGTGCTCAGTGAACCCGTGGGTGCCACAAGCAAAGCAATGTGTTTGACCATCTGAATAGACAGCCAGGTTATCCTTACTTGTGTCACCACCATTGGATGCACAGTCTGGACACTGCTCTTTCCTTAGTAATACATTCTTACTCATATCTTCCTCCCTTATAATTTAAAAGGGCAGCCATAGTGACTGCCCAAAACCTAGTAGTACATCACTAAGTTAGAAGTCAGATAAGTCTGCGTCCTCCACACCTTCCGCCTTCTGTTCAACTCTGATTGCTTCTAGATATACATAAGCATCATAGTCCCCTTTACCTTGCTTCACCTTGACAGTTACATCATCACCAAAGAGTGATAGATGGTTCACATCTTTCAGCTCTCTGTCACTGTTGTATATTTGAGGTAATCCAAAGTCTACCTTACGCTTCATAGTAATCTGTGTAGCACCTTCATACTCAGAAGTCTTTAGACCTTTCTTCTCCGCAAGTTTCTTACTATCCTTATCCAATGAGATTGTCAAAGAATATTTCTCCTGTCCCTTGTAAACATCGGGCTTTGTTACTTGATTGAATACAACCTTTCCAGCTAGACTCATAGCACTCATACATAACTCCTTATACATTAACATTAAAATTAGCGCGCGCTTATATTGCGCTTGCTTCCTAGTGGGCAATCCCACTAAGGGTACACTGGAAAATAAGGAAGGAAAACCAGTGTACTCTTAGTAAGACTATTACTAACTAAGAATGTCTAGGAATGTATACTATATACATATGTATATATTTATATCCCTAGACTTCCTTAGTACTTACTTACATTAGGAGATACAAGTAAGTTTAAAGTTTAGCATATTAATCTCTGCCACTGGGTTCACTGGCAATCTTTTTTTCCTGATCAATATGTTCTTTGCGGTAAGCATCGGAGCGCATATACTCCTCAACCATAGCATCAATGATGTCTTGCTGGTCTTCCTCAGTGATTTCATCCCAGTCACCAGCGTGCTTCTCATCCATCTTATCTATCATCAATTGTTTAAATACACCCATATCATTCCTCCCTTGGTGGGTAATCATCATCGTCATCAAGACTGTCATCTTCATCGACAAGCTCAGTGACACCTACTATCTCAAACTCATCGTGCATTTGAGAGTTCCTTGCTTCACGGTGGTATTGGTCGTTCCAGTATTCGTTATCTGCAACCATCTCTGCATCCTCCTTATCACTGGCTTCAACCACCACCGTAAAATCATACGACACAGTTGAGCGTATGTGTACTTCGTAATCTTTATATGACATACACCCTCCTAGTCGTGATTGT
>UEXN01003232.1_pt1 | contig 10745 bp, 9 predicted proteins | sample 1796711 | NCBI WGS metagenome assembly UEXN01 (sample SAMEA4772470, study PRJEB27181) | metagenome | reverse complement strand
CAGAGTCGTAGTCGTCGCCGATGTTATGTGGTGTAGTCCGTATTCCATTTAATCTACTGAATTTATTTTCCCTATACTTGCTGTTGCAATATAGTTTACTTTACCTATACTTGCCGCTGCCACTCCGCTTACGTCATGTGTGTACCCGCTAGCTGATACTGTATACTCTATATATGGGTCGTTGCTTGTACCGGGATTGTCTGTGTAATAGTTGCCACAATCTAATGTACCGGTTGAGCCAGGGGCAACGTTTAGATAATCATTAGTATAATCCATAAAGCAGATTATAACAACATTTTGAGTTTCCATGTCAGATCTAAGATCACTAGTTCCAGTGAAGTCATTATACCCTGACGTACTCCAGCTACTAGTTAATATCTGTGGCCCATATACAGTAGCGTTACCTGCTAAACTACTACCGGCTGAATATCCGGTTATAGCATCTAAATCCGTTGTGGCTAAAGCAGTTCCACCATCTCCTCCAAAAGCTGTGCTTTTTACAGCTATAACACTACCATCATTTGTGCTTTTTCCGAACACTTTTATAGTAGCAGCGCTTACCGTACCCGTGATACCTGAAGTATCAAAATACATGAATGATCGTATTACTTTATACGTAGTACCTCCTCTTCTTCCACCAAATCTACTGACACTAGTGAAAGAACCCCCCGAAGAAGTGCCTGATACCGCACTACTCCCATCAGTATCGTCTCTAGCGTCAGCCCATGCACTTAACGTGCTACTAACTACAGCCCCATCATCAGTATTTGAATATAAATTAGGCATTAAAACTTCTTCTTAGGAAGGTAATATGTTGTGTTGCTAAAATACATGTTATCCGGAGGCGCGATGTTCATAACCCGGTATGTAGTACCGTCGATATGAAACGGCCCTACGTCCGTGAAATCATTCCACCATGAAACTCTAGTCCCTGATTTAACCAAGCTGTCTAGCACAGGTATAAACTCTTCTATATTATCGTCCGCCCATGTATCATGAAATATGCCATCGTACGTAGACAGAGAGTCTTTCACTTCATACCAATCCCCTTCCACTATAGTTACATTAGGTTTATCCGCAGCCCAAGCTTTAGCTTTCTCTATTACCTGCGGGTGGCTTTCTACTATAGTATGAGAAGATATAGAGTTCGCTTGAATATGCCCAGCAGATATCCCCATGCCAAAGCCTACCTCAAGTATATCTCCTCCACCCTCGCAGACATAGTCTGCAGAAGCTTTCATGATAGGGTCTTCCCAAGACATCATCACTTGACGCTCAACTCCGTCCTCTATATAATATAGTTTATCGGCCTCGAATATTAATGTTTGATCTATATAAGCCATTACGCTGTTACTTCTACGAATGTGTTATCCGGGTTAAACCAAATTTGATCATCTGTAGTCAAGCAGTACCCTATTATACGTACAACTTCATTGTTTGCTGAAGGAGCTACACAATCGGCGTGACCCCCACCACCAGTTTCAGATAAATACAAAACATCTCCTACAGCTTCGCTTCCTTGAATATCAATAAGAGTGACCATACCCCTTAGCAGCATGCCATCTACGTCAGGATCCGTTCCTAGCGCCACTGCCAATAAACCGTCACATGTTGCAACGGCTGTGCAAACAGCAAGTTCCCAAGACCCATCTGATTTATAATGGTATATTTTTCCTACTACAGACGAACCTGTTCCAAAATAAACCACATCACCGTTCCCGTTTCCATCTGTTGTGGAGGAGGTTGTGAAAGTTCTACTTTGGCAAGTAAAAGTACCAGCTACAGTAGTAGTCGAAGCGGCTCCAGCTCCTATGGTAACATCAACTTCACCATCTGCATTTGTATCACCTAACAGTTGTAACCCGTTTGTCAACACACCGTCATACGAAGAAACTTGTAAAGTTAAATTCCCAGCTTCTTCGCCTGCAGTAGCATCAGCTATCTCACTTAATATCCTAGCGAAATTTTTAAGAGCTGGAGTACCAGCATCATTGTAGCTTTTAAAGCTAAGTAGAGCTATACCGTCCCCATCCTCTCCTGCTGCTCCCCTGTTTTTAGTCCATTTGTGCTCCATCCCAGCAGCATCGTCAGTGGTGTTTATGAAACTACATATAGGGTAGGTACTTGTCCCACCTATTAACTCAAGATTACCTCTACTAGCATTATAGCTTAAAGAGTCTGTGCCACCGTTATATTGTATCTTAAAAAGCTGGTTGGTTTCATCGTTGTCGTTATCTAACCCAATAGTTACATTGCCATCAGATACGATGCTTAGATCTCCATCTGTTGGACCGGCAAGACCCCCAGGAAGCGTGGTTAAACCAGTGGTACTTAAGGTCCAAGTGTTATCATAAGCTCTCAACGCTGTACCGCTCGCGCCTGCAGGTGACGTGTAGAGTTTTATATCTCCGCCAACCCCTGATCCAGTTGGTAACCCTCCGGCAAGTCTTAATTGACCACCTGCCTTATTAGTCTGCCCTGCTGTTGCGCTGCCACCGGCAACCTGTAGCTTGCCACCATCATCATCACTATGAGGGAGTCTTGTTATAAATGCCGTTCCGCTGTCATCAGCACCCATCGTTAAAGTCTCTGAATCATATGTTAAAGTGGACTCAACAGATATCTCGTCCGCATCTTTGTAAGTGCAAACACCGTTAGCGGTTGAACCGTCAAAAACTAGTAGGCTTGTAGACGTGGGTAAACCACCGATATCCGATAATACCTCTGCCCCAGTTCTGTAACCTAAGAGACCACCTGTACCAGACACAAGGAATTTATCCGTGTCTGAGCCTGGGTCAAGAACGCTCGGTAGGTACACCTTGGTTTTGGTGCCAAACCTAGTATTCTGGTTAATCCTATGTTCCCCTATCCACTTCATTACTTAATGATTTTCTTTATAATAACACGGTTGTTGTGTGTTATACGAACTGTGTACATTCCCGAGGCCCATAGGGACGCATCTAAGACATTTGTATTACTAACAGATACTACAAGACCTCCTACAGAATTGAATACGTCTAGATCAACGTTTTTGTTTATATTAAGTACGTCGCTAACTGGGTTAGGATATAACACTAGGTCATCCCCAGCTAATATAATATCTATACCTGTAGCAGAGCAGTAGTCAAAAGTCTCTTGACATGTATTGTCCCACTCTTCCTCACAGCAGTATGGGTCAGCTTGAATTAACCAAGCGAAGCACATATCGTTGAGCCAATAACCATCGCCATACGGCTCACCTAAACCAGTAACACAACCTACAGCTTCGTATAAACAAGACTCTGGGTCTGGTATATTAACTAACGCTTCGTAGTTGTACGCTTGAAGATCGGCACACCCTTCCACGATTTCAATACACGAGCCGTTGTCAGCAGTAGCCAACGGATCATAATTAAAGGCAGAGCTATCAGTACAACCGTCAACGTAAGGAATACAACTACCATTTTCCGTGTTAGCTTCTGGGTTATAGTTATACTGCGTGGCATCTGTACATCCAAATATTAGTGGTTCACAGTCAGCTGGATCTGTAGCTAACTCATTATAATTAAAAGCGGTTTGATCCATGCAGCCAACTATCTCTAATTCATCACACACACCGTCATTATCTATATCGCTGTTACACAAGTTGTCGCAGTCGTAGTATTCTATAGGGTAGACACAACCGTTGTCTACATTCGCTAAGCTATCAAAATTACAGGCCCCAGAATCAACGCAACCTATAATAGGTGATACACAGTAGTCTGAGCATGTAGGTGTAGCACTATAAGAGAACGGAAACTTCTTTAGCTTATCAGTCCAAGGGTTTGTCCCGCTTTGAGCCACGATACCATTAGGACCTTCTAATCTAAACCCACATTGAGCAGCCGTTGTCTCAGCGTTACCACTTGTAAAAAAGTAAATCTTTACCTCTTCATGGGAGTCTAAGTTAACTTCAAACACTTCTTCGTACCCATCGTTAGGCCCCATTTGATATGGACCATATAGGCTATCACCTTGCGTAAATCCTAACCAACTACCGAACCAACCATCAGCTCCACCATCTGTTATAACAAGATTGTAACTACAAGCATCCTCAGTTTCCATAGTGTTAGCTAATGAATCGTAGTTTAAAGCATCCTCCTGTATACAACCTAAAGCGATCTCAGTAATACAACTTCCATCGTCCATCTGAGCGTTAGGGTTATACTCTACAAATAAATCATTAGTACATCCTGTTAAAAACGCAGGTGTGCAAGGTGGTACTATATAAGGTTCTGAGTATAGTGTATCAAACTCAATGCCACCACCAGCCATAAATATATTATCACCACATAAAGTTGTTACGTGAAAGAAACCGTCAACTCCACCCCAACAAGTTCCACACATACCGTCTCCATATAAATCGTATATGCTGGCTACAACTGTATCACCCTCGTTTACACAGTGGTAAGCTGGCTCTGTAATACCGGTTGTACCACCATCGCCAGATGTTAGCGAGTCACCATTAACAGTGATCTCCCAACTTGTCTCTGCCGGGTAACTATCAGGTGTAAAGAACGATAGTATATTTGTTTGGCCCTCACCACATGGTACTGGTGGAAAGTTACACGGCGTTGGGGTGTTAGCCCAAGGGTTGTAGTTTAAAGCGTTAGGCTGTAAACAACCATAAACAGGCTGCTCACATTCCGTTAGCTCAAAAAACACAGTGGCTTGAGCTGTGTTAAAGTCGTATACAAATGTATCTAACCCACAAGAGTTTGTTAAACCAAAATAACCATTTCCAAAACCACAACATATACCGTCACCAAAAGCATCGTATACAACTAAGTTGTACTGTCCAGGAGGTAACTCAACTAGTGTTTCGCTGTAAGAATCGTTTTGATAAGGCGGTGATGCCGCTACTATTTGGTCACCCTGGTATATCTCCCAAGTTGTTTCGCCTCCATACTGATCTGTTTGCATTACTACGCTGACCCAACTGTCTTGAGTTAGGAACGTTAGTGGTATCAAAAATAAACCTAATAAAAAACTCTTCATATTAAAAATCGCTGTATATAATTTCATCTATAATACCTTGCACTTCTTTCTTCGTGGCTTCCATCTGCATCATAATGTTTGCTTGGAACCTTTCTACTTCCTTACCATTGAACACTATAATGGTAGGTACAACTACAATACCGTATTCTTTCTGCCACGTTCCCTCATCTATACTAACGCTCATGACGCTACAGTCTGCTAGCTCATCTAAATAATCAACACTATTATCCCCGTTCCAACTAGCGTTAAATTGCACTACGCATATTTCGCTACCGCAAGGATTTTGCCCAAAAGCTACACTTGCAAAAAGCATAGCTACCGGAAGTAAAGTACTTATTTTAAATATCATTATATTTTATTTTAGTTCATCGATTTTTCTTTCAATGTTTTTCAAGTCGTCTTTGATCTCTATGACATCTTCTTGAGTTGTCATAATAGTTTGTCTTACTAGTTGGTCTTTCATATCAAACTCCATACGCGAGATCTCGGGAGGTGTTGGCTCAGGTAGTTCTTTAGCTAAAGCTATGTCAGCTTGTAGCGCGAACCACATTCCTATTAAAGCAGCAAGTCCTGCCGCTGCTACTCCTATCGTTTTGAGATCTAATGTTACTTTAGTATCCTCACCTATCTGCTTTGCCATTTTAATATTTATTGAGAGTCTCTTATTGCCTTTTCTGTTGGAGCTCCTGGGTCTCCTTTTTTACGCATTGTTTCGCCGCGCTTTCTTTTAGCGTGTATATTATCCCACAGTCCACGTTTTTTATAAGGACTATGCTTGTACCCTTTCTCTTTGAGCTCTGAGTGCTCATCATGAGTCTCGGCTCTCTGCTTATCGTACATGTTATGAGGCTTAAACCCCTTCATTTTAAATGCCATGATTATTTATTTAACAGTTCCATCTACGTCTAGCTGCTTTACCTCTTTCACCGGTCCAGCCTCTTGATCTAGCGCAAAATGATTTTCTACGACCAGCCGCTTTACTACCTTTCTTAAGTTTAGAAGGAGGTGTAGTTACCGCTGTCTTTAATTTACTACCTGGGTTATTTCTTTTATACTCATTAACCCCTTTTTGAGTCATGCCTCCACCAGCCGCGCCACCTGTTCCAGTTGGATTAGCTTTGTTGAAGTTTTTACCTGGGCCTATGGTCTTGCGTGGGTCAGCTTTTTTAAACCCACTACCTATACCTTCGGCTCTACGTCTACCGCAAGATGTTACTGGAAAAGGATTGTTCTTTTGCTTATAAGCCATATCTTAAAAGATTACATAGTTTACTCCACACTTAAAGTTATACCACTCTCTATTCCAGTACTTGTTATACTTACCTTCCAAGAATAATCCTAAGTGTTTATTTAATCTATATCCAAATATCATACCACCCGAGTAATCAAGCCATTGACCTCCCACAGAGTTGTGGTACATAAACTCATTACCACTATCCATGTGATATGGCATAACGTTTCCCCACGCATGTAACCAAAAATCATCTGTGTAGTGATAGAAGTCAAATCCAGCAACAACAGAGTGTTGCAGTAATCTATTTAGCTCACCACGTTTTCTTTCAGCGTAATCTGATATAACCTCAGGTATAACAACTGCCTCCCAAACTTCAGTACTTGTAGCCACAAGTTCTCCTTCTGGTGAGAAGTACTCTGCATTAGGTACATCTACTGTATATCCCTCTTGCAATGCTAAGTATGTGTAGTGTATATCATTGTTGTCAAGCAACCACTCAGCTAGAGGATCGTAGCCATACGGCTCAGAAGCTCGTTGTGCTATACCTAAGTTAAACGAAAACTTATCTCCAAGCTTTAGCCTACCTCTTTGTGACGCTTCAAAGTAAGATATATCTGCAAAGCCGTCTTGTAGATACTCTCCTTTAACAATGTACTTATCTCCTACATATCTTAGGAAATGGTTTTGATCAAGAAACTCTTGACCCATTTGTCTTTTGTATTTAACCTCAGCTAAAAACTCTAAGCCATTGCGTTTACCCACGTTAGCTCCATCAGCCCAAGATGTTTCGCTTCCATCGTAGAAGGTTTGTGCCCTGTTCTCATATCCAAACCTAGCTATCTTACGAACACCCATTGTAAGACTGTAATCATAAGGAGTCTCTATGTTAGTAGAGTTTAACCCATTACCTACAGACCACACTGTTTGATCAGCAACAGAGTTACCTCCGTTAACAGCGGTGTAAAACGTAGAGAACTTAAACGCTTTTTTTAAACCTTGTCCTGAGCACGTATAACAGGATAGCACAAGTGTTGTTAGTAATGTTAGTCGTGATAGTAGCATTTCCCAGATTGATTTGTTGTTTTCATTTTACACCTTTTACCATCGCCCTTTACGTGAGAGCATTGGGTTTTTTTACCGTCCTTTCTAGTTGCAACACTTTCATGTATAGTGCAATGATTGCTACCACTTACCACCTTCTTACCACAGCGCTTACCAGATCTGTTAACAGCGGCACAAGTCACGTCCTTCTTACCTTGCTTTCTTTCTTTTTTCTGCTCTTGCAAGAACCCTTCCTCTATAGCTTTATTTTCTTTTTGCTTCTCAACCTTTTTAGCAGCTTTCTTTACCTCTCTCTTCTCCTCGGCTTTAGCTGCTTTAATTTCTTTAACCTCACCCTTAGCCGCTACTACGTCTTGATTCTTTATTCCAAAATTCCACTTGCTCCACCCTAGGAACATAGCTATTCTTTGCCACATCTCGTTTTCTGCATTTAATGATTCTGATATATTTTGATACTTACTATATAACCTATTGACAGGTACATTTGTAACTGCCTCAGCTCCACTTGTAACAGCATCGTATATTGGGTTATCTATATCTGTCTTAGACATGTGGTCTATAATATCTCTATTGTAATCCCACGTCTGAGTAGCACTGTATAGTTTTCTAGCTTTGATACCTATAGGTGGAGATATATTAAGAGCTTCAACTAAGGTGTTAGCATGGTTAGCTTGAGACAACCAATTGTCGTCTTTTTCTTTCTCCTCCTCTTTTATGAACCTAAGCATAACGTTCTTTACTGTAGCAACTATAGCGCCACCTATACCCGAACCACGTAGCAGAGTATCTACCATGCCGTTCATAATCCTCTCCTTCTTCTTATCTGTTATCTGATCCTCTTCGTCATCACCAAACAGAGCTGCGAACAAAGCCGTTTGTAACCCATAGAAAATTAAATTTTGAATACCACCGTAGTATACAATCCTAGATATATTAGCTTTAGGATCTCCTCTTCCATTGACTAAATCTTGCGCGGCTTTCTTAATCAACCTATTGTACTGCATAGGTGTATTCTGAAAGGCTAAGATAAACTTGCCAAGCGGAGAAGCCTGTTGTTGAGATATCTTATCCTCTCTTGTGGACTGCTGAGTTTCCTCTGCTATCTCCATCATATCCTCAAACGCTTTAGTCTCTGCTTCAGTTTGAGTCACACCTTCTTTTAGGTACGTCTTAATTCTGTTTCTATAAAACGTAGCTCCACCAGTTGCTATAGCAAAACTATCCGCAATCTGTGTAGGTGTAAAACCAAGCTGCAGTAAGTAAGCTGTCGCTGCTTTAGCTTTATTTTTTGAGTCTTTTATTTGAGCTAATAGCTCAGCTGCGTTGACGTCTGTTTGGATACCAGATCTCCTTTGCTTTAAAAACGGAGAGTTAAATATCATTGCTACATCAGCCCAGTATTGCTTCTGATTAGCGAACGCACCTGCCGCAGCAACCATATTGTTATCACTCCAGTTAACAAAGTTAACATTAGAGATCATCTGCAACATAGCGGATCTAGCATTCAAGAACATAGTGGTACCTATGGAACCATGTATCCAGTTTGTAAAGTTATTAAGTAGTCTCCCCGATCCACGAGATCTATTACCACCAAACTCCATCCTCCATAGACTATCTTCTAAAGCCTCTCTAAAGTTTGAACCATATACGGCTTCAATTTTATTCATGTTAGCCTCAGAGAATACAACGCCTACATTTTCTTTCCACTGCTGTAGGTACGTACCTCTAGCTACATCCAAAGCTTCTTTTAAGTCTAAAGCTATATTACCTCCAAGCCAATGGTTACCAGGCTCTACCATACCACCTGGTATATTGCTAATAGAATTTACACCTTGAGCAAAAGCGTTTAAGCTAGCGTCGTTTTCAACTGCGTTAACAAGAGTTTGCTTATCTGTTTCAGATAAACCAGGTATATCAAATCCAGCTTTAGTCCAGTTGTATACTCTTATAGCATCCTCGTGCGTATACTCGGTTCCAGGTACCGTTTTATCTAGCTTTTTCCTAACGTCTGGCATGGCTTTCCTAAGCTGCTTCATATCGCTAGCGACTGTCTGCTTAACTATATTAAGATGCCTTATACCTTTCGAGAACGGGTCGAATAAGTTTTCCTTGAAAAACTGGTGGTGTTTCTCACCTTGTTTTCCTTTACCCATAAAAGCATACATTAACCCTGCGAAGTCATCTGCTGATGGTGGGACAAAGAATTTAAACTTACCTTTATTCTTACCTCTCTTCCTAGCTTTAGCTGCGGAGAAACTCTTTTCCTTACCTACATTTTTAGATTGCTCTAATATAACATCTAGATCAAGAGCTCCCTCGTCTACTATGTCAGACATCTTCTTCCCTCCAGTCTTACTAAACTTAACTCTTGCTTGTTGAACTTTGCCCTTCACATCAAACCTATTAAGCATGTCTTTAACAGCTTTCACATTCTGCATAGCATCATCCGCAAAGTAGAAGTCATTGTAACCTTCTCCAACTTTCTCTGCTATCCAATTAGCTTTAGCTGATGCCTCCGACTTACCTAGACCTGTAATATTCTTAAGTGGTATCTTTAAGCCCTGCGCATCTAAAAACTGCTTAATAGCTTTGGCAGACTCAGGTGCCCTAGCGGTTAGGATAAACATATCCTCTGCCCCGAACTTACCATAGAGCTTCATAGCTTTATTAAACAAAGGCGCTGTTTTACCTTCAACAACCTTGTTAAATTCTGAGAAGTCAAACTTAAAGCCTTGGGCTAGTAGGTCTCCGCCTTTTTTAGCAAACTCTTCAGCGTTTAGTTTACCTGTCGTACCATCTGGAGCTGTATATAAAACGTTAGACTTAGTTGTGGCTAACGTGTCATCAAAGTCTAGCACTGTAATACCTTTGGGTTTAGAGCTAGAGCGAGACATCTTGATAGCATTGTCCATAACCTTAGTACTAGGCCTTGTGTGTATGTCATTTAAAACTTTCACTTGATTAGCAGTAAACCGTTCCAGTTCTAAGTTATACATAGATTTACCACTTGATAGATCGTAAACGTTTTTACCTATAGAAGGATCTAGTATGAAACGTAGATTACCAAGAGGACTGTTAGCGCCTCCAAGATCGTCAAGTCTGTCAGCTAGCTTTTTAGGTACAAGCGACTGTTCAAAGCCTTTAAGTATAGATGGTGAATCCTGAACAACGGTATTATTGTATATGCTAATAACCGTTTGCGCCGATGCTGTAGCCGAGTCTTTAACGTGTTCTCCTTTTTGTGACTTAACGTCCTGAACTCCATCAACAAAATATGCTGAAGTGAAAGCAGCCATTGCTCTTTCACCCTTGTTAAAGTTAGTATTCTTTTGCTTGTCTCGTATTACATATTCAATAGCCTCATCACGAGTCATTTTACCTGTATCAACCTGATGATTAACCCAATCTTGTACGCTAGCGTTGTATGCAGTGA
>UEXN01003225.1_pt1 | contig 10771 bp, 8 predicted proteins | sample 1796711 | NCBI WGS metagenome assembly UEXN01 (sample SAMEA4772470, study PRJEB27181) | metagenome | reverse complement strand
GGCGTGGAATCCGACACCGACCTGGCCGCCCTGCTGCTGGAAACCGCGGAAGTGGCGCTGGTACCCGGTTCCGCCTTCGGCGCGCCCGGCTGCATGCGCCTGTCTTTCGCCGTTGGCATGGACACGCTGAAAGAAGCCATGCGCCGCATTGAGCAAGCATTGGCTAAATAAGCAACAAACGCGCCTCCGGGGTGTTGACGACCCCGGAAGGCGTCACTAATATACGCGCCTCAAGACATTCCGCCTTAGCTCAGTTGGTAGAGCAAATGACTGTTAATCATTGGGTCGCTGGTTCGAGCCCAGCAGGCGGAGCCAAATAAGAAAAGGGCTTATCCATCGGGTAAGCCCTTTTTCTTTGTCCCGATGGTTGGTCACCTGAGCCCGCAAACTCAAGCAAACCACTCTACCCCTCCCCCACAAAAGCGTCGTCTGGAACAAACTCCAAATTGTGGTTACCTATAACCATGGTAGAATCTCCCCCCTCTTTTCCGGTGCAAACCGAAGCGGATCACTACCCAGCAAGGATCGATGCTGTAATGCAACAGGACTCAGTCAACCCCTCACCCTCCAGACACAATCGCTGGTACGAAAGGGTCCTCCTTCACCCCTTTCTGGGGCATATGATTGCAATACTCAGCCTGACTGCTGGAGCGCAATTTCTGAGCTACCAAAGATGGGTAGAAGATGAGAACCAAGCTTATACCCTGCTATGGCTGCTGCTCACTTACCTTCTATCCGTTATCCTCAGTCAGAACATTGGGAAATTTACTGGTGGGAAAGTTTACTCGTACACCCTGGCAACCACCGCAATATCGGGCGCCATCATGGTCACCGCAGTGTTACTACTGCGCCTAGGGTATGCTCGCACTTCATTATTGGTTGGGCTATCGCTGCTTGTCGCACTGCAATGCGCTTCAATCGCAATCAGCCGGCGCTTCCGAAGGCTCAAGCTGGCAGTCATCCCTTCTGAAGATCAGCAAGCAATACCCGATACCAGTAATGTCGAATTCCGCCTCTTGCCGTCTCCTGATCTCGCAGGAATTCGTTATGACGGAATCGTCGTTGACATGGATCAGGACCTCGAAGATGAATGGATACGTTTTGTCAGCCATTGCAACATCGCTGGCATTCCGGTCCTTCCTGCCCGGCAGATAGAAGAAGCTATCAGAGGAAAAGTCAATTTAGCCACACTGCAGAGCACGGACTTGGCCAGCCTACAGCCATCGCCTGTTTACCTGACGGCAAAGCGGGCAATGGACATTCTTCTGACAGTAGCTGCTGCCCCCCTACTGCTCCCGCTATGCCTGATAATGGCAATACTGATTCGTATTGACTCTCCCGGCAGTGCAATCTTTGTTCAACAACGTATTGGCAAAGGGAACAAAGTTTTTAAGATGTACAAGTTTCGGTCCATGAAACCCTCAGAAAACCCAGGAGACACCCCGCAATTCGCTGATCAGGATGCACACCGGATCACCCGCCTGGGAGCATTTATACGCAAATTCCGGATTGATGAGTTACCCCAATTCCTGAACGTGTTGCTGGGTGACATGAGCCTGATCGGCCCTCGTCCAGAGCAGCCCGGCTTTGTGGAAAAATTCGAATCTGAAGTGCCCTACTACAGCTACAGACACATCGTGAGACCCGGGATTACAGGGTGGGCCCAAGTAAATCAAGGCTATGCAACAGATACGGATGAAACCCGGGAGAAGGTCGAGCACGACTTCTACTACATCAAGAACCTGTCACCAGGGCTGGATTTTCTGGTCATTATGCGAACCCTGAAAACCGTAGCGACCGGCTTTGGTGCGATGTAGCGCTTTGTATTGTGATCCTAAGCGCTAATGCAAGGAGAAATAAGTGTACGATCAATACGACACATTCAAGGGCTGGGATAATTATTTCCAATACTCTGAAGAACAAAACCGGTATTTCACAAAAGAATTTCAAGGCTTTTCCCTAAAAGGCAAGTACATACTGGAAATTGGATATGGCGAAGGGTCACTACTTGCCTGGATGCGTGACAGAGGGGCCCATGTTGTAGGTGTAGAACTTAATGAACGCAGCCTGGAAGAGGCGACCAAAAAAGGAATTTCAGCCTCCTCAGATCTGGAAAGCGCACTCAAGGCAAAAACCAAGCCATTCGACTTAATTGTTGCATTTGACGTACTTGAGCATCTCAAAGTTGAAGAAATAAACAGCCTACTTGAGCAGGTCAAAGTCAATCTATCAGCTAAAGGGTGCTTATTTATTCGTGTGCCAAACGGTCGAAGTCCATGGGGACTAGTTAATCAATATGGCGACCTGACGCATTGCACTGTACTGTCAGACCTTCGACTTCAGCAGCTTGCCTTGAATGCAGGCTACACACTCGAATCCTGCCGCGATCAAGCTCAAGTAACCAGAAAACGGCTACGCAAAAAAATACTTGATATCGTATTTCATTTTGCGCGCCGCACTATTGATTTTCTGATATGCCGGATTTACGGATTCGGAAACATTCCGCTTGGCACAAATATTGTTGCAGTAATGTCGCCCAAAAACACACATAACGGCCACTGAATCCTTATGGCGCGAAGTCTGATTTATTATTTACTATCAGGCGTGGGTGGCCGCATCATCACTCTGCTTGCTATCCCCCTGTTGATAAAATACCTGGGCATTGAAGCTTTTGGGCTAATTGGTTTCTATCTGCTTCTAACTAGCTCGGCGCAACTGGCCGAGATGGGTATAGGAACCTCGATTGCCCGCCGCATTTCACAGTTGCGGGAGAAAAACGCTTCAGCTTCAGTAATTCGAAAACTTTCAGTCAGTATAGGCATTCGTTATTTCACCGTAGTCATCATTTTAGCACTCATTCTATTCGGACCGGCTCAACCTTGGCTGGTTGCACATATTGAAGCGAAAGACTTGACCTCGGCCACCATAAGCACCGCCATTACATTGATGGGCATTGCAGTCAGCAGCCATCTGATCGTCAATTACCTAATCAACCTTCTGATCGGTTTAGAAAAACATACTGACGTCAGTGTCATTCGCTTTGTCCAGAGTGGCTTTCTACAACTGGTTAGTGCCGGCATTATCATGGTCGCCCCAGAAGTAAAAAACTACTTCATCGTTCAGGTTATAGGGCTATCAGCTCTGGCTCTATCAACCATGACGATCGTACTGATCCGCTTTCGAAACCTCCCAGCTGGAGACGCAAGTATTGAAGAAACCGCCACCCTTGGTCACCAAACCACTATGGGGATTGCAGTAATTACCATACTCGGTTTTTTCTTCTCACAGATTGACAGAATCACGCTCTCAGGAAGCGTCCCTCTGGATGATTTTGGTTACTATTCGCTAGCTTTTTCGGTAGTGAACGCCGTTAATGTAATGATTTCACCAATATTTAGCATCTTACTACCCGTATATTCCCGGTTAGCGTACGGAAACAGCCGACAAAAGCTTTGGGACGTCTACCAACGAACTTACATAATAATGCAAGCCTTACTTATTCCGGCGATTAGTGTACTCGTCTTTATGGGTGGTGAAAGTCTGTTGGTCTGGACAGGAGACGCTGAGCTTTCAGCCATCTGTGCACCACTGATGCAATTGCTGGCAATAGGAGTTTTATCTCAGGGCTTCAGCAACTCATCTTGGTTAGTACAACTTGGTTTAGGCAAGCTAAATGCAGAAGTCTTCATTCACGTTTTTCTGGTTATTTTTACCCCTATAATCATGGTTATAGCGCTAGGTAAATATGGACTTGTTGGTGCAGCTCTCTCTATTACTGCTGCACATACCAGTCACCTCGTGATATCCACGCTCTATGTAAATACCCGGCACTTCCAGCGCACTCCATTTTTTAATTTCCGCGTATCCGCCTTTTGGCTCTTATCGTTACCAGTTGCAGCAGGTGCTTATCTCATCCCCGCGACGGAAAACCGCATCCTGCAGGGCAGCATCATCGTAGCCCTCTATGCCGCCCCAGCCGCAATCGGACTAGGTTGTGCTATATACCAACTGAGAAAAGCCACAGCAACGGCATAAAACCTCTTCAGACATCCACAGGTGATCGCACAAATTCGACAAGAAATGGTTTAACATCTAGGCATGAAAAAAAGAATTACAGGAGCAACAGGTTTAATTGGGTACTCTTATAGAAAAGCAAAGCCTGGAAAGCCTTACCTAGCTTTAACGAAAACGATTGATCTGATCAATCAGCCGCCTGCTAACCGTGCTATCAGAGAACATATCTGAGACCCGATGCAATGCATGCTGCCCCATTATTTTTCGTTTTGCCTCATCCCCTGCCATCCTTTCCATCGAGTTAGCCAGACTCTCAGCATCGCGAATCGGCACAGTTAGCCCGGTATTCTCATGCTCACTCACCCACGGGACACCTGTCGGCAGATTAGTATTGATGACCGGAACCCCGTAAGACATGGCCTCTAACTGGATAATACCAAAAGCTTCACTAGGTTCGGTGGACGGAAATAACAGATATGAAGCATTCATCAGCAGCCAATTCTTCTCATCCTCATCCACATGGCGATCAATAAAAACCACATGGTTGAGCCTTTTTTTCTCCAGCGCTTGAGCAATCTCTCCTTTTAGCGGCCCATCACCAACCAGCACAACGGGCAAGGAAACACCCCTATTTACCAATAAATCTAAAGCCTCAAGAATTACATCGACGCCTTTATAATAGCAAAGCCGACCAAGAAATAAGCCGTACTTTTCAGGCATTGACGGCAAAGTTGATGGTTTTTTTTCAGACACCTGAGGCGCAAAATCCGGCACGGACAAGGGAATAATTTTCAATTTTTCTTTATGCGATGAAAGAACATCCGAAAACTCCACAAGCTGTGGCGACGTTGTCAGAATACTTTCTGCTCGCCGACAAAGACAATGCTGAAAAAACTGGACAATGGGCTTAAGTCGCTTTTGCTGCACAATATCACTATGCCAGAAAACAATAAATGGACGCCTAAATGGAAAGGCAAGAGCAGACAGCGTAGCAATCGGAAAAGGAAGGTGGAAAAAAACCAGTTTACTTTTAAACGACAGAATCCACAGCCAAACAATAAATACGGGAGATATCGGCATTGAGAAATAAGTACCGAAAGAGGCACAACGAACGACTTTTACACCGTCCCGCTCTTCAAGGCGGGTTCGCATAGAACGGCTGTCGCTACAGCAAAGAACAGTAATCTGATGTCCTTCATCGCCAAGAAACTGGGCATGCTGTCGAACCACGCTCTCGACGCCACCGATTGTAGGGCTATAAAACTTGTTTACCAAAAGAATTTTCATGCTTTAGCCACATCATTCATCAAGGGAAAACTCTTCAATCAGGATACTTTCAATATTTCCTGCTGTTTTCTCCCAAGAATAAGAAGCAGCGAAATTAATACGCTCCACTCTATCCTCATAGCTCTCTTTTTTCTGCTCCTCAACAGCGCGGTCAAAGGCCGAGCCCCATGCCGCAATATCATTAACAGGAACGAAATGCGCATAACTGTCCAAGACTTCTCTTAAAACCGGGATGTCACTAACAACCGCAGGCGCCCCCCAAACCATACCCTCAAGCGGAACCAAACCAAAGCCTTCAGCCTCAGTTGCGAGGCCAACAGCAGCGGCACTTCGATAAAGAGAATGCAGCTCATTGTCATCGACGAAGCCGCAAAAAATCACGCGCTCCAGAACACCGCATGAAGAGGCAATGGCTTCCAGATTTTTTTTCTGTGTCTCATTAACCTTTCCGACCACCTTAAGGTTAATGAGCTGATTAGTTTTAGCCAGTGCCTGAATCAAAACATCAACGCGTTTATAGGCTCGTGTATCCCCCACGTACATGATGAAAGGGGTCTCAGGCACCTTCAGTTTTTCCTCTTCATAGTGAAGCTCTTCTGGAACATCAATGCCATCATGAACCAATCGCGACCGCCCTTTAAAGCGGCGGCTTCCCCAGTTAACCCAATCAAGCCGCGCACACTCCGAACCAGCAATAACAGTGGATGCCTTTTTCGAAACCAGAAACAGCTGAACCCAGAAGATAAAGAACAATTTAACGTGCAACTTGGGGAATTGAAGAGGAATCAAATCGTGAACAGTAAGAACCTGCTTAACTTTTAACCCCGCTGCCTCAGGTACAGGAGCATAATAACCACTCACAGTAAGACCAGACAATTTTCGCGGAAGAATAAACCAGCGCCACAGCAACCGGTAGATATGAGCTTTGCCACCATAATTGGGAGACACAAATGCAGGAGCCTGGATAAAAAAATCACCTCGAGAGCCCGTGTAAGCAGGGGTACCCACAACAACGACACGAAACCGGGAATGTAAACCGGCAATCAAACGGGCTGTTACTTCACGGGCATATCGAGCCAAACCGGTGCCACCGGGTTCCGCGTAGACAGCATCAATCACAATAGTCTTCTTCAAAAAAAACTCCAATACTGCACTAAAAATTTCCCTGACATCCACAGTCTCAACCACACTGAAACTTTAAATATCAGCCAAACAGCATCCAGGACAACGTTTCTCGTAATTCAGTCTTCTTCCAGTCGCCAATACTTCCGGTCAATTTGGAAGCATCGCCGCCCAACTTTTTTATTTCATTAGGTCTGACAAAATCAGGATTGACTGTTACTTCAATGTTATGCCCAGTCAATTCAGTGCATATCTGGACAATATCCAGAAGCGAATAAATAGAGCCTGATGCAACATTAAACGTTTCACCCTGCGGGCAACTTTCAAGCAGCTTTAAGTAAGCATTAACGACAGAACGAACGTCACTAAAATCCCTGGAGACATCCAGATTACCCAATTCAATCACGGGTGCCTTGCGGCGAAAATGAGATACTATTTTAGGTAGCAGGAATTTTTCATCCTGACCGATACCGGTGTAATTAAAAGGCCGGGCGATCACAATAGGTAATTTATCCATCCAAAGACGAGCCATATATTCCATGGCAGTTTTGCTGACCGCATAATCATTTGCCGGATTGGGTAACGCAGTCTCTGAAAGAATGCCAGAACTCTGATTGCCATACACATTAGCACTGCTTGCCAACAACACTGCCTCGGGCTTCTTTTCGCAAGCACATAGCGCTTCAAGCAGATTTTGAGTACCAATCAGGTTTACATTATAGAAAGCACTGGCATCGCCATGCCCAACAAAAGCGATCGCTGCCAGGTGCACCACCAGATCAGGCTGCAATGAAGTGATCACTTCGATCAATTGAGCATGGTCAGTCAGGTCCGCCGAGATATAATTGACTGTATCATCGGGCGCATCAGAAGCCAGGCCCACAACATCATAGCCAGCAGCGGAGAGCTCCTCGACCATATACCTGCCTGTAAAACCCGATGCGCCAGTCACAAGCGCGCACTTCTTCATCAGAATGAAAACCCTGTTTCGTTACGACGCAAATCAGCATCCACCATCATCTGGCAGAGCTCTTCCAGAGATGTCTTCGGCTCCCAACCCAACTTTTCTTTAGCCTTGGAAGGGTCACCGATGAGCAGCTCGACTTCCGCAGGACGGTAAAATTTCGGGTTAACCCGAACAATGACTTTACCGTTATTGAGATCGATAGCATGCTCATCTTCACCACTACCCTTCCATTCGATAGCGATATCAGCAGCCTTACATGCCAGAGAGACAAAATCACGGACCGTTTCCGTACGATTCGTCGCCAATACGAAACTGTCTGGTTCATCGGCCTGGAGCATTCGCCACATACCGTCGACGTAGTCCTTTGCAAAACCCCAGTCTCTTTTGGCATCCATATTGCCCAGCTCGACCACATCCTGCTTGCCCAGCTTAATCTTCGCAATTGAGTCGGTAATCTTACGTGTGACGAATTCCTGCCCCCGCAGCGGTGACTCATGGTTAAAGAGGATTCCGCTGGTGCCAAAAATTCCGTATGACTCACGGTAATTGATTGTCATCCAGTGAGCATAAAGCTTAGCCACCCCATACGGGCTTCTCGGATAGAATGGGGTATCCTCTCTTTGAGGAACAGCCTGCACCTTTCCGAACATTTCAGACGTTGAGGCCTGGTAGAACCGAATCGCCGGATTCACGATCCGAATCGCTTCTAGAAGATTAACAGGTCCAATTCCGGTAATTTCAGCTGTAGTCAACGGCTGATCAAAGGACACACCAACAAAACTCTGTGCTGCAAGATTATAGACTTCAGTAGCTTCCGTTCGCTGCAATAATCGGATACTGGCTGAAAGATCGGTCAGGTCATACTCCACCAATTTCAGATTAGGGTGATCTGCGATCCCTAGCTCCTCAATGCGCCAGAAATTCAAAGACGCGGTGCGCCGATAAGCACCGTAAACAACGTAGCCTTTATCCAGCAGAAGTTGAGCCAGATAGGCCCCATCCTGTCCTGTAATCCCGGTGATAATTGCAGTTTTCAATCAAAACTCCTATGCCGCCCTCAGCCGGCAGCCAGTTGGTCTATTTAGTTAATCAAAATAGTCTGGATCGAGATCCACGCTACTGTCTTGTTTTTTTCAATATCAATAAGAAAAAGACTCATCCTGTTCTGCCAAAAAAGATTACCTTTCTTTTAAGAGCCTTTTCAGAGACCTCGCGTTCAAGAGCGCCCATAGGTATCTTCAAAACGCACAATATCATCTTCGCCGACATATCCGCCTGACTGTACTTCGACAAGCTCCAGCGGCAACCGTCCGGGATTGGTAAGACGATGTGTTGCACCAATTGGGATAAAGGTGGACTGATTTTCAGTCAGAAGTTGCTCTTTCCCATTGCATTCTACAATGGCGGTTCCTTTCACCACGATCCAGTGCTCTGCACGGTGATAATGCATCTGCAACGAGAGCTTCTCTCCCGGCTTTACCGTAATGCGCTTAACCTGAAAACGGTGCCCCTCATCAATGCATTCATAGTCCCCCCAGGGACGATAGACTTTCACATGTGCATGGTGTTCAGTGCGTTGCTTATTCCTGATATCAGCAACAACTTGTTTCACGTTCTGAACAAGTTTTTTATTCACAACCAGAACTGCATCCTTGGTTTCCACAACAACCACATCGTCCATGCCTATTGTAGCAACAAGCCGGCTGTCAGCTCTTACATATGAATCATGACAGTCGCGCACCACAACGTCGCCGATTGCCACATTGCCATTATCATCTTTTTCTTCCACATCCCACATAGCAGACCAGGAGCCTAGATCATTCCATCCAGCATCAAACGGCACCACCGCTGCATGCGCTGTCTTTTCCATGACCGCATAATCTATAGATTCATCCGGACAACGCTCAAAAATATCAGCAGGCACTCTCACAAAATCATTATCCTGACTAAGGTTGCTAACTGCCTGCTCACACGCTTCATATATATCGGGTCTGGCTTTTTCCAGCTCGTTAAGATAGGTGGAAGCCCGAAACATGAACATCCCGCTATTCCAGTAAAAATTACCAGAATCGACAAACTGCCGGGCCCTCTCTGAGTCCGGCTTCTCGACGAAGCGAGCCACATTGAATGCTGATGCGTTTTCACTCAGGCTCTGGCCTGCTTCAATATATCCGAAACCGGTCTCCGGCCCTGTAGGTACCACACCAAAGGTAACCAGCTTTCCTTGCTCCGCCACACCTTCACCAATCTTGACCAACTCAGCAAATCGCTCGCTATCCCCAATCAGGTGATCTGAAGGCAACACCAGCAAAACCGGATCACAGCCCTTTTCTTTTTGCTGCATGGCAACCATGGCAACAGCAGGCGCAGTATTGCGACCGAATGGCTCCAACATCACCATCTCCAAGTCGATATCAGCCTGCCGGGCCTGTTCTGCCACGATGAAACGGTGCTCTTCGTTACAAACGACAGCAGGAGGCAAACTAGACAGGCCAACTGTTCTGCCCAGGGTCTGCTGTAGCATCGTGCTGTCCCCGGTCAAGCGAATAAACTGCTTGGGGAACAACGTACGAGATAACGGCCAAAGTCGCGAACCATTACCTCCAGCCAAAAGCACCGGCATAATGTTAGAAGCTGCCATTCTTCAATCCTTTTATCTGTCTTGCTTTCATTTACTAGTGGTTGAGCGGTGCGTCAGAACGAAACCTGCCAGCCTGATCTATCTGGCAGTGTCATAACCATCAGGGTTTTTTTCTTGCCAACGCCAGTGATCTTCACACATGACGTTAAGGCCCCGTGATGCCGTCCAGCCTAATACTTTGCTGGCATGCACCGGATCTGCATAACAGGTCGCCACATCACCGGGGCGACGTTCCACAACCTGATAAGAAACGTCACGGCCTGAAGCCCTGGAAAACGCCTGGATCATCTCGAGCACGCTATACCCACGCCCCGTCCCCAGGTTGGTCGTAATTAAGCCACCGGTTTTCTCCAGCGCCTGCAGGGCCGCCAAATGCCCCTCAGCAAGATCCATCACGTGGATGTAGTCGCGCACCCCGGTACCGTCCGGTGTGGGGTAATCTCCGCCAAACACACTCAGCCGCTCTCGCTTACCTATGACAACCTGTGCGATGAACGGCATCAGGTTATTGGGAATGCCATTGGGGTCTTCACCAATCTGACCGCTTTCATGGGCGCCTACAGGGTTGAAATAGCGTAGAAGAGCTATCTGCCATCGGTTATCACTGGCGTAGAGATCGCGGAGCATATCTTCGATATGCAGCTTGGTGGCACCGTAAGGGTTGGTGGCACTAAGGGGGAAGTCTTCACGGATCGGAACACTGGCCGGATCACCATAAACCGTCGCTGATGAGCTAAATA
>UEXN01003224.1_pt1 | contig 10771 bp, 12 predicted proteins | sample 1796711 | NCBI WGS metagenome assembly UEXN01 (sample SAMEA4772470, study PRJEB27181) | metagenome | reverse complement strand
TTACCTGATCCTACTTTTCTATTTACAGGAACCTCGCCCATAGCTATTCGTGCAGAAGCTTCATCTGTTCCTGGGGCTTGTATAGGCATAGCTTCATTAATCCCACCTTCTGGTACTTGCTCAGAAGCTTCTAGCATTAACATTGTTGGTTGTAATAAAGTCAATACAGATTCAGGTGTTTTAGTAGCATCATTTTTACCTACTAACCCAGCGAGTTCTTTTCTTAAACTTTCTAATGTGACATCACCTCCACGGAGGGCTTGCATAATCGCTTCTGGGTTATCAGCAGAATCAATCTCACTAAATAAATTTTGCATACCCTCTGCTGTACTTGCTAAAGCCTCAGCAGAAACTTGTTTTTCGTTTTCTACTAAACCATCTGTAATACCAACACCCTCACTATTAACAGTAGGCATTTGCCCTTTAAACATGTTTCGTTGTAATGTAGGATCCATCATAGCCATTTATACAATCCCTGCTTTGTTTGCTGCTCCATATAAACCTAATCCTGTTATACCACCACCAAGTATTTGATTAAATAAACTAGGGTTTGTTGAAGATTGCAAGCTTGTTGTTTGTTGAGTACTTGGAGCTCCCCTTAATATATCACTATAATAACTTAATCTTTGATAAGGTTCATAGATATTTTGCATTTCGTTTTGGCGTTGTGCGTCTAATTCTCTTTGCGATTGTTGTTGTCTAGTTGCACCTAATGTTTCTAATAAGTTGATATCAGTAATTCCAGCTTTCTGTGCAAACTCTCCTAGAGCTGCTTGCTGTGTACCTATTTGACCTAACTGTGTACCTAGTTGACCTTTTTGAGCTCCTAATGCTCCTGCTGTTGTTGCAGCTTGATTTCCAATATTGCTATATGTCTGACCTAAGTTTCCTGCTATTGTTCCCAGATTACCTAACCCTTGTCCTGCTGCCATTTGTGCTTGAGCAGAAGCTAGTTCTCTTGCTTTTTGGTTTTGGAAATCTTGCATAGAAGCTGTTCTAGCTTGTCCATAATTTTTTGAAAGGTCTTCAAATATTCTTCTACTTGTAACATCGGCTAGTTCGCCCTGAGCAACTCCTTCCATAACTCCTGCTCTTGATCCACCAAATGCTCCAGAGCCAATAGCTTGTGAACCTCTTAATCCTTGTTGTACACCATATTGTTTATTTAATTGATCAATAGCACCTTGCGTAACCATTTGTTGATAAGGATCCATAAAAGCACTGATTCCTGCAGTAGGGTCATAAGCACTCGCTGAACCCATAGCTTGAGTTGCACCTGTATCATAATATCCTTTAGCTGGGTCTAAATAACCTTGTCCTTGCGTAACCATAGCTTGACCTGTTGCTGGATCAATATAGCTCATACCTGTATCTATATCAGCAATTCCACCTTCTGCTGTCGTCGCTGCTGTACCTAATGTACTTTCAGCTTCATCTAGAAAAGGTTGATACGCACCAATCCCTCCAGTTGCTTGATTATAAGCATCTATTTGTGCTTGGTCTAATCCAGCTACTTCATAATCGGGAAGACCTCCTGCAGGAGGGGCTGAAGTTAAATCTTTAGCTTGTTCTAATAGCCCAAGCTTATAAGCTTCTATTTCAGGGGCTTCACGTTGAATAACGGTTTGGGTTTCTTCAGCCATTATGCTGCTCCCTTTTCAAAATTACGCATCATTGCATACATTTTCTTTGCTCCTGCTTTTCTATCACCACCTCCAGCACCACGCACAGCTTTAGCATTCATTACAAATTCACCATCACTTAACATAGCAGGAATAGAATCAGAGGTTGGTGTTCCAGGACCATTTATTGCTCCACCTCCAGCAGCATAATATGGATTAGTGCCATAAAACATTGATGGATCAAAAGCATAGTTATATGTTCCACTTGATACATCTTCATCATACATTACTTTTCCTGTGATAGGATCTATGTATGGCTCACCTTTAGGCTCTTCAAACCCTCCTAATCCATAAGCGATAGCTGTTCCTGCTGTAGCTAATGGAGCATATTTTCTTATTGCTCCAGGAGTGTTTTGTTTTATAAGGTCATTGTATATAGCTGATCTATTTGCATTTGTGTTTATATTAGCAGGAAGTTTAGAAATTTTTTCATTATACTGTTTTAATACTTGATCCATGTCTGGAGACATACTTGGTCGATTCGGACTTAAAAACTGTTGATAAGGGTCTTTTATATATTTATCATACGCTCCCATTATTCCTTCTCTTGGTGGAGGTGGAGCATTCATAGCTTTTACAGTTTCAGTAAAACTTTTTGTTCCTGATGGTAACCCTGAAGGAGGAGGCATGTCGGGATTATATTGAAAAGCTTCGGGAAGAGGAACACTTTTTGCTGTAATAGGAGAATATATATCGTTTACAAGTTTTGTAGGTGCTGGTTGATTAAATCCAAATGTTCCACTTTTAGGCAGTACATTTGGTGGTGTACTTACCCCTCCTGCAGGAACAAGAGAATCTGCACCGACAGCAGCATAAGGTTCTGCTCCAACAGTTGGTATTCCTCCTGGAGAAGTACTTCCTGGACTAGAAACCTGTAATCCTTTTACACCACCATCTGATAAAAAAGGATTGTTTACATTACTAGAAGCTAATGTAGGTGATCCTGTTCCTGGAGAACCACCTAATATATTGTAATCTGTTGTTAAACCAGATTCAGCACCTGTCGCACTAAACCCTTTACCAAAAGCTGCCGAACCTATTCCAGCTAATCCTCCTGCTATTACAGCACCTTTTAAAGCATCACCTGGATCTTGTCCTGCAGCTAATCCTCCTGCAAAACTACCAATACCAGCACTCAAAAATAAAGGCATTGTAGGTAATAAATAAGGAGCAACAATAGGAAGTACTATTGGAGCAACTTTCTTAACTACTTTTTTCAAGCTTTTAAATAACTTTTTAAAGAAAAACTCAGGCTTTCCTGTAACAGGATTAATAGAATTTAAATCGCTACCAACAACATAACGCTCTGGCTCTAAACCCATATCTTCCATTTGTTTAAAAATCATGCTTTTCATACGAGGATTAGCTTGTAATACTTCCATAGGTATTACTGTTTCACCCTCAGCAGCATGAACAATATAAGTATCGCCTTCACGACCGAAGCTCGCCAACATATCGGCTGCTTTTTTATATTCGCTCAAACCTCCTGTTGGAACAAAAGGTTGCGACTGTACCTCAAAAGGTAATGTTGCTATTCCTGCTGTCATGCTAGTACCTTAACAGTTTCATAATAATTATACAATCCTTAAACTCTTCGTTGTTGTGAGAACTCTTGTACACTTGCTACAACATGTATTCTCTCTCCTGTCGCAGCAGTTGCTTTTAATATTTCTCCACTTTGCAGTACTAAGTCTCTCGTTAATAATTCTACTGAGGTGTTTGCAGCGACAGCTTTAACTTGGAACAAACTGAAAACAGCAGAAGTAAGCGTTCCAGTTGAACTTACACCGTTTCCAGTAATGGTTACAGTTATTGTATCAGCACTACCAGAATCGTTAGACACTATTATAGAACTAATAATTGAAACATTAAAATCACCATCACTCGGTGCTGTATATACAGTTGTTATAGCAGTTGTTGTTAAATCAGCTTTAGCGTTTGTTAAGCCTTGAATAAATTGTGGAACGGTTGTTACAAACATTATCTTCTTCCATCTGGTCTAAGTTCAACTCGGGGAGACCCTAGTTTCCATTTAGTTCCAAGTCCTGTTGATTGTACTTTTAATGCAAAAGACCTACCCCTTAATCTCACATCTAACTTTTCTGTCCATTGTTCAACGGGAGTTGTTGCTGATCTGGTTGCTGTGCTTGTGTTGGTTTGACTGTAGTTTGCTCCAGGATGACGTCTAGTCTGTAGCGTAAAATCAACAGAGGGTACTGGAGTAGTAGATCCATCAAATTTTACATCGGGAATTAACTTCGTTAGCATAATAAACCGATCACCATCTCCCGTATCTAATTGGCTAGATTCAATAAACGAAGTCATAGCAACACCATCATTATCATTGCCTAATTCGTGGTTATAAACATACCCACCTTCTGCAGCGATTGGGAATGTTTTAATTCCTCTGTCTAACCATGCTGTTCGGCTTAGTGTTCCATAGTACCATACTTTTTGTATATAGTTGTAAATCACATATTTATCATTATCTTGACTAGTTAAAGAAGGATAAAACCACCAAACTTCTCCCCACTCGGCATTTACTCCTGAAACAACTTTATCTCGTTGTTCAAAATTAAAATCTAAAAATACTTTATCTTTTACAGTACAAGGTAATTGTTGAATTTGGTTTTGTGCGTATAGATAAAAAGTATCTAACCCCATCCAATAAACTATTTCTTCTGTGCCTATCGCTGCATTAGAACTCATAATAGTAATACTAGAAGATATTTGGTTTATACCAAACGTAAACGGAGGACCGATAAACTGCATAGAATGAAGAGAACTATCTGTCCATATAAGTATTTCTCGTTTAGTTTCAACAGCTTGTACAAAACCAGAACCAGAGCCTAACCTTAAATCTCCTGCTGTATTTGTTGCTTTCGCTTCCCATTCAGCAGGAGATTCTTGGTTGGAGAAACGAATTAAAAGAGGGTCTTGAATAGTTGAACCTTGTGGGTTACAACCAAAAGCTATGACATGCCTGTCTTTATCTGATACTAAAACTTGTTTAGCAATAATTGGAACTTCATTAGCCCCTGCTAAAGTAGAAATATTCACAGCCCTTGTGGATAAATTATTTGTTCTATCCCAATAAAAAATTGCATCATCTCTTGCATTAATTAATAAGTCTTCACCAAAATTATCATGAGACCATAAACGTATTTGAGTTTTTGTAGTTAAAGCAGAAGGTCGACTCCAACCAACATAATCATCATCACTACTTTCATTACCTTTAGCTACTATAACTATCGCATTATCAGCATGAGTAGTTGCTGTAGTACCACTATGCCCTCTTGTTACATTCAATGTGTTATCATCTGTATCACCAGCAACAAGCATTAATTCTGCCCCTATTAAAATAACATCTCCTGCTGTTGTGATTCCAGTTTCATCATCTACATTAATTCCAGTTTCACTATTATCAAGGGCTTCAGCTAATTGTGTTGTTTTAGGGTTACTTGTTACACCACCAAATAATCCTGCTCCCCAACCTGTACCCCCTACTTGACTATCTAATCCTGCGTTGATTTGATATGTGCCTACAGTACTACTACCTCCACTATTACCAGCATCGGTAGAATTAGCAGTTACACTCACTGCGATAGTATAAGAATTACCATTTACAATACTTACAATTTCATGCTCCGCATTTAATATAGAAGCAATAACCGTTCCACCTAAACTATCAGCATCAGTAAAAGTAACAAAATCTCCTGCTGCTGCTCCATGAGCAGTATCAGTAACCGTCAAAGTACTAGATCCATCTACAGCCGTAAAAGTTACATCTCCTGCACTTGTTGCAGTTCTCAAAGGTGTGATATCATTAAACTCACCACCTTCTTCTATATAGTATTTAGAATTAGTGCCAATTCCTAAGTACTCAGAACCATCTAAAGCAACCCAAGTGTGCAATTCTCTTGCTGTGCCTTTATAAGTATTAGAAGAGTATTTTACCCAACCCCCTATTTTTTCTGGGAAGTTTAAATGAAACCTAATTAAGTCACCATCAAAAAAGCCTCCCTCATTACTGTAAGAAGTGATATCTCGATTGATTCCAGGTTTAAAATTTAATTTGGTTAAGGTCATAATGCACTCGCTGATAAAGTTCCTGTGTAAGCATCGGTATTAATACCACCTGTTCCACTGTTTACAACAGCTAAAGCAAAAGGCTGACTACTGTCATTGGTTCCAGATATTGTCATAGTAACATTAAAAGATCCATCAGTAGTATTAGATTTATTTGCAGTGCCTGTCCCTCCTGCTGTTACTGTATCACCATTTAAAACATCACCACTTAGTACACAACTAATAGATAAGTTATTTGTAAAAACAAAACTTCTATCATTACCTGATCTTACGTATCTCCACCAAAGCCTTCTATTTGAAGCCCCATTTAACTGATGATTACTTGTGCCAGAGTATCTATTATGCCCATGAACTGATCCACTATATCCACCAATACCTATATTTGCATATTCATCCATTCGCAATTGACTTACAGTATTAGGACCTATTGTTGCTATGTATAATTCATATCCATTACTTATTGGAGAAGATCCACCTTGAGCTGTATCTCCAATAAAACGAGCTGCCTGTGATCCATCGGTGGTATTAATTCCATAAGCTGTACTGGAGGCAGAGCTGGTTCCAAAGATAGTAGATGCGTTTGGTGTACTTCCTCCAACTGTTGTCACACCACTAGAATCTATTGTTGATCCGTTGTATGCAAAATTTCCACCACCAACATCTATATATTTCTCTACAGTTAAATCTGTGCCTACACCTGAAACTACTATCTGTGAGCTGTCCGATGTATCAAAAATCGTTGTTCCAGTATGGCTTGTAGATTCTTGAGTTGCTGTAGATGTCAGTAAAGTAGATTGTACATTACCACTACCTCTTAATTCTAAGTCAATGCTTGAATTTGTTGTAAGGGGTGATCCATTAGGATTAGTTAAGTTAAACCCATTAGTGTCTAATATAATTTTTTTATGGGTAGTATTATTATCTAAACTTAAATTACCAGAAACATTTTCTGTTAATTTAAAATACTGGATAGCTAGATTATCAGCAGATGATGCTTTTTCAGCAGCTTTTTGATTCAAGTTCCCTGAAGAATTTACCTCTGTAAAATTTAAAGGAGCTGCGAACGGGATCATGATTTGATTGTTTCTGTAAAGGAAAAATGAGTACCATTATAAAAAGCAACAGCTAAATCACAAGAGTTACCTAATGATATTCCTTGAGAATTAGCAGGATAAGCTACTGTAAGAGTATTACTACCTGTATCTATTTTATCAATAACAACATAGTCCCCAATAGATAATCCAGTACCTACAGCAATCGTGACAGTTACATTCCCACTAGAACAATCTACTCTTTGGTAGTTAGACTGTGTTGCTGTCAAAGTAGTGCTAGAAGTAATCGTATCTGGAGTTAAAAACCCTTTTGCTTTTGCATCTAATTGAGTTTGTATTGCTGAAGTTACACCATCAACATAATTAAGTTCAGTAGTACTTAAAGTTGCTCCATCTAATATTTCTAGTTCAGCTTCTGATACTTCAGCAGAGCCTACTGTTATTCCCGAAGAAGCTGTCATCGTTCCAGTAACAGATACTCCAGAAGCAGAAGTAGCTATTTTTGCAGAGTTATCATGAAAAAGAGTTACTGCTCCCTCATCCGTAAAAGTAGCCATTGTTTCGCCACCATCAGCACCACCAAGTATATCAACTTGACTGCCAGCAATTTTTAGGTTACCTGTACCACTATCTACTATGTAACTATGGTTTGAATCATGATATATTTTTAAATCTTGTGATGCACCGAACTGTAACGTATCATCACTTCCTGCTGTCGAAGTATCACCAAAGTTTATATTCTTACCATTAACATCTAAGTTACCACCTAACTGTGGAGAAGCATCTGATAAAACATCTGTACCAATATTGGTGCAAATAGCTGAGCCTCCACCTCCATCAGCAGAAATAACAGCAGAGGCTCCATTAGCTACAGTAGCATTACCACCAGAACCTTGAGAAAACGTCGCTGTTTGTCCCGTACTGTTTTTTACGAAGAAAAACTTTTGTTGAGTATTAGGAGTTATTGTTAAAGTAAATCCTGCTCCGGGAGTTCCTGTTAGAAGTAATACTTTATGATGTCCTGGAGATAATGTGCCATCAGTGGTTGTTAGATTAGCATCGCCTGAAACAGAAATAGTGGTTACTCCATTGGTGACTCTATCAATGATACTAAGATTAGTGTTTGTTGTAGTTCCCCAAGTTCCAGCTTGTTCTCCTACTCCTATTAATTCTAAGCCTCCATTGCCTGTATATGTACTTGCCATTTAATCACCTCATATAATTCTTGTTTTTATGTCTGTCCAAGTTTCTGCACCTGAAGGAGTTATATTTGTCCATGACTCAGATCCCGAAGGTGTTAAGCTACTCCAAGTTTCATTCTCTGTAGGTAGTATAGTTCTCCAATGCTCTCTTGACAATATAGCAATATCATTAAAAGCTAATTCACCAAATGAAAAGGCACAAAATAACATTAATCAGCATCCTCTATTGTGTTTCCTTCAGCTACCCATTCTTGGATTGCTTGGTAGTGTCTGTTGTCATTGCTCATAGGAATTGCATACTGAACACCATCAATGACTGCATTAACACTTGTATTGTTGCCATCATACGCTATGTATTTTGCTGATTCTATATTCATTTATATCTCCTATAACTCTGCATCTGCTAATATATTTCCACCATTTACGTTATTTATAGCTACTGGTTGATATTGAGTTAGACCAGAATAATTATCAAGTCCAAGTTGAGCACCACTAGGTAGAACTCTACTTGCAATAATAGCGACACTTACTGAGCTTTGAGTTTTATCCCAATCATGACCATTAGTTATTGACAAAACTGCTGTTTGACTAAAAGCTGGATTTGCCCTCATTTGATTTTGAAATTTTACGCCAAAAAGTGCACTACCTGTGTTTCTAGCAAAACCATCACCATCAGTAATAACTTGAAAATACCTCTGACACAAAGCTAGTTCTTCTCCAACTGACCTATGCTCAAATGGTGTGGCTTGTGAGCCGAGTTCAAATTGTAATCCAGTTAAGAAGAATGTTCTGTCTGTGCTATCATAAAAAGATGTTTGATTATCTTGGAATAGTTTAGTGTAATCTCTATCTGCCCAAGCTGTATCTTGATGAGTGCCACTAGAAAAGTTAGTACCACCATGTAACCAAATCATTAAATTTGCACCAGTATTATTATCGTCAGCTATACCATAATCAGAACCACTACTTGCTTGTGAATCTCCAGGTATTGTTATAACAACTCTTGTCCAAGAAGTAGTAACTGCAAATCCTTTTGTAAACCAACGAGCAGTACCACCTGATAAATGATATTGTAAAGCAAAAGTATACTGTGCAGAAGCATTACCTTTTACATAAAAACTTATTGTTGAAGTTTCTGCACTTGATTGGTTATACTTTAATTGTTGTAAATCTTGACCCTCTATCCTTTGTTCTAACAAAAGAAATTCACCTGCTGCGACAGAAGTATCGGCAGTTGTGCAATCTAGTTTTAATGAATTACCAAAGCCTATTGGAGAATCAGAATCTTGTGAAGATGTAAGTCTACCTGCTGTGCTACCACCAAAAAGTTTAAATCTATCTACAGCAGACATAGCTTCAGCACCACCTTGACCAGTCTGTGTTCCTCTCTGTGCTACGATTGCTGAACCATTATACGCAATATTCCGTCTGCCACCAATCTGACTATTGGTTAGGACTTCACCCATCTTTGCTAATTCTGCTGCTTTGGTCATGCTGAGTCTCCGTGTACAGTAGACATTGAATCTACTAAATCTGTCAAAGTATTTTGATAATCTCTATGGGTGACAGTTATGCCTGTTGTAGCTTTTGCAGTTGTGCAGTGCATTACATTTGAATTAGTTCCTGCACTTCCTGATACAGAATAATTTGCATTAGACATATTAGTAGTAAACGTAAATGAGTAATTACCAGTTCCATTATCTGTGTCAGAACCTAAGTTAAAACTATCGTCTGCTGTTCCACCATTTAAATCAACCCAAGACTTTGCTGTTCCCTGATTAACAGTAGCCATAGGTGTTGAATTATTACTACTTGCATCTGTTAATGTGTTTACTCTTAATATGCTAGCCATTATGCGAGGTCTCCCATTAACATCCAACCATGAATGTTTCTATCTCCTGCTCCACCACCATCTGAAAGGTTTGTAACCCTAGCTGAACCTGTTGCTTTTGTGTGAGCACATAAAAACATATGTGAAGTTCCACCACTTTCTGTTCCACCCTCTCCTGCACAGACAAAATCATCATTGTTCATTGCATTAGTAAAAGTTCCTGTGTGGTCTCCTGTGCCATTATCAGTTATAGATGCAATATTAAATGAATCTCGTATTGCAACAGTTCCAGTTCCATTCATATTTAACCATGCTTTAGCCAACCCTTGTTGCAGATTAGTTGTTGTACTATTGCCTTCACCTGTAACGACTATGCTACCTGCTGTGGTTACACCTGTGAGTGTATCTACTTTTAATTGTGATGCCATTATGCGAGGTCTCCTGTCATTATAGTAACAAAAGGGTCAACATCTACTGTACCTGCTGCTTGATAATATGATTGCAAATAGTGAGTGGTATTTAAATCATGTAATCTGTGTGCGTTGTCTGCTGCATTAGCTGGAATTTCGCTACACATTACAGCAGCGTAATTAACATTAGCCATATTATTAACTCGTGTAAATTGAATTACTCCATTTGCATGTTCTGTTAGAGAACTTGTATTTAAGCTATCTTCTATACCTACAGTTCCAGTACAATCTGCGTGAGTCCAACTTTTTATCAACCCTTGCACAGTGTTCTGTGTGCCACTACCACCTTCACCTACATAAGTAGAGGTATTAGCCATCTTAACATTTGACCCACCTGACCCTGCTTTATCTACAATGGTGTCTACATTTAATTGTGAACTCATACTATACTCCAATATCCATTAACAGTGACTGTTGCACTTTGCGTTATAGGACCACCTGATAC
>UEXN01002090.1_pt2 | contig 10781 bp, 10 predicted proteins | sample 1796711 | NCBI WGS metagenome assembly UEXN01 (sample SAMEA4772470, study PRJEB27181) | metagenome | reverse complement strand
CCGTGGACGGTCAGGCTGCCGCCGGCGCGGAGCCGGAAAAGAAAAAGCCCGAACAGCAGACCTACGAATGGAAAATGGTGACCACCTGGCCGAAGAACTATCCCGGCCTGGGGGCTGGCGCCAACCGCTTTGCCAAGCGGGTGGAAGAGATGTCTGCCGGGCGTATCAAGATCAAGGTCTATGGCGCCAAGGAACTGGTGCCGGCCTTTGAAGTGTTCGATGCGGTGCGCCAGGGCAGCGCCGAGATGGGTCACGGGGCCGCCTACTACTGGAAAGGCAAGCACCCGGCCACGCCGTTCTTTACCGCCGTTCCCTTCGGGCTTACGGCCCAGGAAATGAATGGCTGGTTGCACCATGGTGGTGGCCAGAAACTGTGGGACGATCTCTACGCCCAGTTCAATCTCAAGCCGTTTGCCTGTGGCAACACCGGCACCCAGATGGCCGGCTGGTTCAACAAGGAAATCAACAGCGTGGAGGACCTGAAGGGTCTGAAGATGCGTATGCCGGGCCTCGCCGGAGAGGTGCTGGGCAAGGTGGGTGCCACGCCGGTGCAGCTGCCCGGTGCCGAGGTGTTCACCTCCATGCAGACCGGCGCCATTGATGCGGCGGACTGGGTAGGCCCCTACAACGACCTGACCTTTGGCCTGCACCGGGTGGCCGAGTACTACTATTACCCGGGCTGGCAGGAGCCGGGCCCGACCCTGGAGCTGACCATCAACAAGACGGTATGGGACAGCTTGCCGGCGGACCTGCAGGCGATCATCCGCTACGCCGCCCAATCGGAAAACCAGGACATGCTCGACGAGTACACCGCCCAAAACAACGCGGCACTGCAGGAGCTGGTCAACAAGCACGGGGTGAAACTGCGCCGGCTGCCGGATGATGTGCTCAAGGCTCTCAAGGAGGCCAGCGACGAGGTGATCGAAGCGCTGGTGGCCGACAACAGCGAAGCACGCAAGGTGTACGAGTCCTACCGCACATTCCGCGATGAATCCGTGGAGTACATGGCGGTGGCTGAGCAGTCGTATATGAACGTGCGGAGTGAGTTAGCCAAAGGTTGAGCGGAGGCGCCTCAAGAGGCGTATCTACGAAGCCGCTGTAGGAGCACCTCTTGAGGTGCGAACCGCGCTTGCGCGGAAATCGCCCGTAGGGCGATCAGGAATCTCAGGGCTCGACAGGTCGATCCAGAAAGAATAGCGTCAACCCCAATCCTCAGACCTCGCTACGCTCAGTTCGCACCTCAAGCGGAGCTCCTACAGAAAACCGAACCCCAACCGTAGGAGCGTCGCTGGCGGCGCGATAACCAAACGGCAGGCTTCGGTCAGTCCCTTGGTACCGCCCGGGTCCGCCCGGTGTCATCAATGGCCACGAAGGTGAAATGTCCCTCGGTCACCTTCGACAGGGTGCCGGTGTCTTCGCGGATCCACACTTCCACCAGAATCTGCATGGAGCTGCGGCCCACATCCTGCAACTGGGTGTAGCAGCTGACCACGGCGCCCACCGGCACCGGGCGCAGGAAGGCCATGGAATCAATCGCTACGGTGGCCACCCTGCCACGGGCTTTCTTGCGGGCGGTGACAGCACCGGCCAGATCCATCTGCGATACCAGCCAGCCACCAAAGATATCGCCATTCCAGTTGGCGCTTTGCGGCATGGCAATGGTCTGAATGGCCAGGGTGCCGATGGGCTGGGGCATGTCGTCGGTGTTATCGGTCATGTTTGTTATCCGTAATATTTTGAGCCGGTGTTAGAGCCTGTTTGGAGCCTATGCACTGTTACCCGTACAGTTGATCAGGAAGCCAGGTGGCCAGTTCCGGGAACAGCGCCAGTATACCCAGCATCAGCAGCTGGATAATGATAAAAGGTATCACGCCCTGGTAAATCTGCGCGGTTTTTACCTCTGGCGGCGCCACGCCGCGCAGGTAAAACAGGGCAAACCCGAAGGGTGGGGTCAGAAAACTGGTTTGCAAGTTCAGGGCGATCATTACCCCCAGCCAGATCGGGTCCAGACCCATGGCCAGCAGTACCGGGCCGACAATGGGCACCACCACAAAGGTAATCTCGATAAAGTCGAGGATAAAGCCGAGCAGGAAGATCAGCAGCATCACCAGCAGGGTGGCGCCGATCACCCCACCGGGCAGGCTCTCGAACAGGGCATGGACCGCTTCCTCGCCACCGAAACCGCGAAACACCAGGGAAAACAGGCTGGCGCCGATCAGGATCATGAACACCATGGCGGTGACCCGGCTGGTGGCGCGCACTACCTGGCCGAGAATCTGTCCGTTCAGGTGCCGGTTGCCGGCCGCCAGCAACAGCGAACCAAACGCGCCCACGCCGGCCGCTTCGGTGGGGGTGGCCTTGCCGGTGAGAATGGAGCCCAGCACCGCTGCAATCAGCAGCAGCGGCGGAATCAGGCCGCCCAGCAAGGGGCGCCAGCCGCGCGGCTCGCCATCATTGGTCTGAAACGCGGGTGCCCACTGCGGTTTGAGCAGGCTGATGGCCACCACATACAACAGATACAGGCCCACCAGAATCAGGCCGGGAATCAGCGCACCCACAAACAGATCGCCCACGGACACGGTATTCAGGGACCACAGCCCCTGTTTGAGCTGGGCTTCCTGATAGGCGTTGGCCAGCACATCACCCAGCAATACCAGGGCAATGGAGGGGGGGATGATCTGCCCCAGCGTGCCGGTAGCACAGATCAGCCCGGTGGACAGTTGCGGCTGGTAGCCCTGACGCAACATGGTAGGCAGCGACAGCAGGCCCATGGTCACCACGGTGGCGCCGACGATGCCGGTGCTTGCGGCCAGTAGCGCCCCTACCAGAATGATGGCCACGCCCATGCCGCCGGGCAGGCCGCCGAACAGCTGGCCCATACTGGCCAGCAGCTTTTCCGCCACCCGCGATTTCTCCAGCATCACCCCCATGAACACGAACAGTGGCACCGCCATCAGGGTGGTGTTGTCGATGATGCCGAACAGCCGGTTGGGCACAAAGGTGAGATCCGCCGGGCTGAACGTGCCGGTCACCATGCCGGCGGCGGCGAATAACAGGGCGGTGCCGCCCAGTACAAAGGCCACCGGGTAGCCGCTGAGCAGCACCAGGCAGACCACCACAAACATGAGCAGGGGAACCCATTCCATCACAGGCCCTCCCCGGGATGGTCCTGGGGCGCTGGCGCTGCCGCCCCCAGCAGAGTCAGGCTGTGGCGCAACAGCTCGGCCAGAGCCTGCACGGTGAGCAGGGTGGGCAGGATCAGCAGCAGGGTTTTCAGCAAATAGACAAAAGGCAGGCCGCCATTGGCGGAGGTTTCCTGCTCGCGCCAGCTACTGATCACATAGTCCAGCGACAGCCAGAAAATGGCCGCGCAGACCGGCAACAGCAGGAACAGGGTGCCCAGCAGATTGACCCAGGCCCGGCCCCGGGGGCTGAAGCGCTGGTAGAGCACATCCACGCGCACATGCTCGTCCTCGGCCAGGGTATAGGCAATTGCCAGCATAAAGAGGCTGCCGTGCAGATAGGTGAGCGATTCCTGCAGGGCGATATTGCCGATGCCGAAGCCATAACGCAGCACCACCACCAGCACCGTGCCCAGTACCAGCAGCAGGGCCAGCCAGGCGCTGCTGCGGCCCACCAGGGTGGTAAAACCGGTCAGACGTTGCTGCCAGCGTAATAGTTGTTGTGTCATAAAAACCTGTGCCCCGGGAGACTGGCTCCGGTGCCATCTGTGATACGGATGCATCCCGCGAAAACCCGCATTATACGGGGGCTGCCGGCTAGAACCAGAGTATCGGGCGGGATTGCGGGTAAAACTGACAGATCACAGGGGCGCAATGATCCTGTAATGTTGCTGTCATAAACCCTCTCTAGCATGCGCTGTGCTGAAACATGAACTGGTTTGCAAAGATTGCAAGAACAAAACCGGGGTGGGGTCAAACCTGACAAGCGCCGGTGCCATGTAACTAGGAGGCTTAACCGTGAACTTCAAGATGAAAGCAACTCTGGCAGGTGCCGCCGCTGCACTGGCCATGGCCAGCGTACCGGGTACTGCCATGGCGCGTGACACTATCTCCATCGTGGGTTCCTCCACGGTATATCCGTTCGCCACCGTGGTGGCCGAGCGTTTCGGTCGTACCGGCAACGCCACCCCGAAAATCGAATCCACTGGTTCCGGCGGCGGCATGAAGCTGTTCTGCCAGGGCGTTGGTACCCAGCACCCGGACATCACCAATGCGTCACGTCGCATGAAGAAGTCCGAGTTCGAGCTGTGCCAGAGCAATGGCGTGAAAGACATCACCGAAGTGAAGGTCGGCTACGATGGCATCGTTATCGCCAACTCCGTGAAGGGCAAGCACATCGATCTGTCCCTGCGTGACATCTTCCTGGCCCTGGCCAAGGATGTACCGAACCCGGATGGCAGCGAAGAGCTGGTTGCCAACCCTTACAAGACCTGGAAAGACGTGAACCCGGCGCTGCCCAACACCGAAATCGAAGTACTCGGTCCGCCGCCGACTTCCGGTACCCGTGATGCCTTCAACGAGCTGGCCATCGAGGGTGGTTGCAAGACCTTCCCCTGGCTGAAGGCCATCAAGAGCGAAGACAAGTCCAAGTACAAGGCTATCTGCCGCAGCGTTCGTGAAGACGGTGCTTATGTGGAAGCCGGTGAGAACGACAATCTGATCGTGCAGAAACTGGAAAAGAACCCGGCTGCCTACGGTGTGTTCGGTTACTCCTTCCTGGATCAGAACCGCGGTGTGGTACAGGCTGCCAACGTAGGTGGTGTTGAGCCGACCTTCGACGCCATCGGCTCCGGCGACTACCCGGTATCCCGCTCCCTGTTCTTCTACGTGAAGAAAGCCCACGTGGGTGTGGTACCCGGTATCGAAGGCTACGTGAAAGAGTTCACCAGCGAGAAAGCCTGGGGCGACCAGGGTTACCTGGGCGAGAAAGGCCTGATCCCGCTGGGTGATGATCTGCGCAAGAGCATGGCCAAGCAGGCCCGCAGCCTGAAGTCCATGACTGGCGAAGAGTTGTAAGGGAAATAACAAAAAGCATGGATGCTTTCGGCCCGGTGGCGTTTGCCACCGGGCTTTTTCGCCCCTGAGAAACCTGTGTTTGTTCCACCAAGATCATTGCGGTGATCTTGTTTGAGCAAATCCGATCGGAGTGATACATGCAAACCGGAAACCTGCTGTTGCTGCTGGTGGTGATGGTGGCTGGCGCCTACTTTGTGGGGCTTCGTCGCTCCTACGCGCTGGCCCGTCCCCTTGGGGGGATTCGCCACCTTCACTCGCTGCCGTTTTACTTTGCCATGCGTTCAGCCATGTGGTGTGCGATCCCCGCACTGGTGGTGCTGGGCCTGTGGCTGGCGTTTGATGACAGCATTATTCGCCAGCAGGTGCTTGCCGGCTTGCCGGCGGAGCTGCAGCCGACGGATGCGTCCAGCTATAACCTGACGCTCAGCAAGATCCAGAACGTGGCCAGCGGCGCTCTCCCGGTCGGCTTTGTGGAGCCCCCCATTGCCGCCGCGGCAGAGAACCTGCAGGCCCTGCGGCAGACCAGCGCCATGGCCCTGACCGTGGTGATTATCGTGCTGTGCATGTTCGGCGGCGCCTGGGCCTGGCTGAAAGTGTCACCGCAGTTGCGCGCACGCCAGCAGGTGGAGCGGGTACTGCAGACCCTCTTCATGCTGTGTGCCACGGTGGCGATTCTGACCACCGTGGGCATTGTGCTGTCGGTCCTGTTCGAATCCATCCGCTTCTTCGGCAAGGTGCCGGTCACCGATTTCCTGTTCGGGTTGCAGTGGAGCCCACAGACGGCCCTGCGCGCCGATCAGGTAGCCTCCGGCGGTGCCTTCGGTGCCGTGCCACTGTTCATGGGTACCATGCTGATTTCCGCCATTGCCTTGCTGGTGGCGGTGCCGGTGGGGCTGATGTCGGCCATCTACCTGGCGGAATATGCCAGCAACCGGGTGCGGACGGTGGCCAAGCCGGCACTGGAAGTGCTGGCGGGGGTGCCCACCGTGGTTTACGGCTTCTTTGCCGCCCTGACGGTGGCGCCGTTTATTCGCGGCATGGGTGAATCCATCGGTTTGAATGTGGCCTCGGAATCGGCTCTGGCCGCTGGCCTGGTGATGGGCATCATGATTATCCCCTTCGTGTCTTCCCTGGCGGACGATGTGATTACTGCCGTGCCCCAGGCCATGCGTGATGGCTCCCTCGGGCTGGGCGCTACCAAGAGCGAAACCATCAAGAAGGTGATTTTCCCGGCGGCTCTGCCGGGCATCATGGGCGGCATCCTGCTGGCCGCCTCCCGGGCCATTGGCGAAACCATGATCGTGGTGATGGCCGCTGGCCTGGCCGCCAATCTGACCGCCAATCCTCTGGAAGCGGTGACTACCATCACCGTACAGATTGTGACTTTGCTGACCGGCGACCAGGAATTCGACAGCGCCAAGACCCTGGCGGCCTTCGCCCTGGGCCTGATGTTGTTCATCACCACCCTGGTCATGAATATCTTCGCGCTGCATATCGTGAAGAAATACCGCGAGCAGTACGACTAGGAGCCGGAGAGAGACCATGAGCGAAACCACGGAAAAAGTTCGCAAGACGCTGGCCCGGCGCTACCGGGCCGAGAAGCGCTTCAAGGCATTTGGCATCGGCTCCATCGGCATTGGCTTGATGGCCCTGGTGCTGCTGTTCACCGACATTATCGGCAAGGGTCACAGCGCGTTCTTCGAGTATGAAGTCCAGCTGCCGATCACCTTTGACGCCGAGGTGCTGGATGTCAGCGACCCCCGCGACGAGGATGAACTGAACTACGGTAATTATCAGGGGGTGATCCGCGACGCCCTGGCAGAGCGCTTCCCCACCGTGGAAGGCCGCCAGGATACCCGGGCGTTGAACCAGCTGGTGAGCACCGGCGCCGGTTATGCCCTGCGCGATATGTTGCGCGAAGATCCTTCCCTGCTGGGCGAGACCCGCACCCTGTGGTTGCTGGCCGATGACGACGTGGACCTGTTTCTCAAGGCCAGTGAAAAACAGCGCGAAGACAGCCGCCTGAATACCAAGCAGCAGCAGTGGGTCGCCGAGCTGGAAGCCTCCGGGGAAACCCGCATGGTATTCAACCAGTCCCTGTTCAGTTACGGCGATTCCCGTGAGCCGGAACAGGCCGGTATTCTCGGCGCCATTCTCGGGTCGCTGTTCACCATGATTGTGACCCTGGTGTTGAGTTTCCCGGTGGGTGTGGCCGCGGCGATCTACCTGGAAGAATTTGCCCCGAAGAACAAGTTCACCGATTTCATTGAAGTGAACATCAACAACCTGGCGGCGGTACCGTCGATCATCTTCGGCCTGCTGGGTCTGGCGGTGATCATCGGCCTGTTCGGGCTGCCCCGCTCGGTGCCACTGGTGGGCGGTATCGTACTGACGTTGATGACGCTACCAACCATCATCATTTCCAGCCGCGCCGCCATCAAGGCGGTACCGCCCAGCATTCGCCAGGCGGCCATGGGGCTGGGGGCGTCGAAGATGCAGGTGGTATTGCACCATGTGCTGCCGCTGGCGCTGCCGGGCATGCTCACCGGTGCCATCATCGGTATGGCCCAGGCCCTGGGTGAAACCGCACCGCTGCTGATGATCGGCATGGTGGCCTTTATCGTCGATCTGCCCGCCGGCCCGCTGGATGCTGCCACGGTACTGCCGGTACAGATCTACCTGTGGGCAGACAGCCCGGAACAATCTTTCGAAGCGTTGGCGTCCGCCGCCATCATGGTGCTGCTGGCGTTCCTGATCACCATGAACACCCTGGCGGTGGTACTGCGCAAGCGTCTTGAGCGGCGCTGGTAACGGACCGGTAACGAGGATTTGAGTGATGGAAACCGCACAGCAACTGGACAAACCGTCTCTGGGCAACAATGATGCGGCCAAAGACAAGGCCATTAACGAGCGTGACGCAATGACACAAGACACTCCCTATCCCGATCAGACCGTGGGTCAGCCCTTTGTGGACAACCCGAAAATGCGCCTGCGTGATGTGGAGGTGTTCTACGCCGATAATCAGGCTATCCATGGCGTCAGCCTGGATATCGGCAAGAACGAAGTGGTCTCGCTGATTGGCCCGTCCGGTTGTGGCAAATCCACCTTTCTGCGCTGTCTGAATCGCATGAACGACACCATCGACATCTGTAAGGTGAAGGGCAGCCTGCATCTGGAAGATCAGGATCTCTACGATCCGAAACTGGATGTGGTGGAGCTGCGCGCCCGGGTCGGCATGGTGTTCCAGAAGCCCAACCCCTTCCCCAAGTCCATCTACGATAACGTGGCCTATGGCCCGCGTATCCACGGCCTGGCCAACAAGAAGTACGACCTGGACGAGATCGTGGAAAACAGCCTGCGCAAGGCGGGTCTGTGGGACGAAGTGAAGGATCGTTTGCATTCCTCGGGCACGGGCTTGTCTGGTGGTCAGCAGCAGCGACTGTGTATTGCCCGCACCATCGCGGTGAGCCCGGAAGTGGTGCTGATGGATGAGCCCTGCTCCGCGCTGGACCCCATCGCCACTGCCAAGATCGAAGAGCTGATCAGCGAACTGAGCGAGTCCTATACCATCGCCATCGTTACCCACTCCATGCAGCAGGCCGCGCGGGTGTCACACCGCACCGCCTACTTCCACCTGGGTCGTCTGGTGGAAATGAATGACACCGAGACCGTGTTCACCAAACCGGAACACGATCTGACGGAAGCCTATATCACCGGGCGCTTCGGCTAAGCGCCGCTCGGAGGAAAACAGATCATGGATCGCATGCATTTTGGTGAGCACAGCTCAACCCAGTTCAATGAGGCGCTGGAATCCATCCGCAACAATCTGATGGAGATGGGTGGCCTGGTGGAAAAGCAGGTAGTGGATGCCTTGCAGGCACTGCTGCATGCAGATTCTGACCTGGCCCAGAAGGTGCTGGAGACGGAAGACAAGGTCGACAAGCTGGAAATGCTGATCGACGAGGAATGCACCCGGGTATTGGCCCTGCGCCAGCCGGCGGCCTCCGACCTGCGTCTGATCATTGCCGTCACCAAGGCCGTGTCCGACCTGGAACGGATCGGCGACGAATCGGCCAAGATTGCCCGCATGGGCCAGCAGCTTGCGGAAGAGGGCGAGTCCCCCCGTGGCTACGTGGAAGTGCGGCACATTGGCAACCACGTGCGCAACATGCTGCGCGATACCCTGGACGCGTTCGCCCGTTTCGATGCCAAGAAAGCCCTGGCCGTCGCCGCTGAAGACAACGAAGTGGACATGGAATACCGCAGCGCCATGCGTTCGCTGGTGACCTTCATGATGGAAGATCCGCGCTCCATTACCCGGATCCTCAACATCATCTGGTCCCTGCGTGCTCTGGAGCGTATCGGTGACCACGCCCGCAACATCGGCGAGCAGGTCATCTACCTGGTGGAAGGCAAGGACGTACGCCATATCACCGTGGACGAGATCGAAGCCAAGCTGAAGAAGTAAAAGGCAGCTACAAGCTTCAAGCGGCAAGCTACAAGCAAAACCCCGCGACGAAGCCGCTGTAGGAGCTATGCTTGCATGGCGAATCCGAGCCTTGGCGAGGAAAAGCGGTGCAGTTTACTCGCGCTCTCCTCTGGAGAGGCCTGTCGAGTTCGGAGATGTCTGATCGCCTTTCAGACGATTTCCGCGCTACGCGCGGTTCGCCATGCAAGCATAGCTCCTACAGCATCATTTCAAAGGCCGTGCCCGTTCCAGGCGCGGCCTTTTCCTTTCCGCCATCGTCACAAAACCTTCCCGCATTGAGCCTTGTATCTTGCAACGTGCGTCTTTAATATTCGTATTTCCGAATATACGAATACAGGGCGACCCATGCTCACTCCCACCCAGCTTTGCAAATGCCTCGGCGATGATCTTCGCCTGAGTCTGGTCTGCCTGTTGCACGGTCAGGGCGAGGTTTGTGTGTGTGATCTGGTGGATGCGGTCAGTGCGCCGCAGTCCACCGTGTCCCGGCATCTGGCCCAGTTGCGCCAGTGTCAGCTGGTGGTGGCGCGGCGCCAGGGCACCTGGATGCATTACCGCATCAATCCGGAGCTGCCCGCCTGGGCCCAACAGACGTTGGCGAATCTGGTATCACCGGCCTGCGATGCCCTGTCTCTGACCCTTCCTGTCCCTGCCTGCTGCGAGAACTGACATGCAACTGCAACCCGTGACGATTCTGGTGCTGTGCACCGGTAATTCCTGCCGTTCCATTATCGGCGAAGCCTTGATCAATGCCCTGGGCGAAGAGCGTTTTCGGGGGCTCAGTGCCGGCAGCCATCCCACCGGTCAGGTGAATCCCGGGGCGCTGGCGGTGCTGGCCCGCCATGGCATTACCCCGGCCAACCCGGCCTCCAAGTCCATGGATGATCTGGCCGATGAAGATATTGATCTGATCATCACCGTCTGCGACAGCGCTGCCGGAGAAGCCTGCCCGGTGTGGCTGGGGGATGTGCCCAAATTGCATTGGGGTCTGCCGGACCCGGCCCATGTGCAAGGCACGGACGAGGAAATTGCCACCGCCTTTGAGGCTACCTACCAGCAACTGGAAAAACGTCTTCAGGCACTGTTCGCGGTGTCGCTGGATGACCTCAATGAGCAAGGGCTGGTGGCTTGCGGTGAGCAAATCCACCGGGACCTGGAGGACCACTGATGCCGTTTTTTGAACGTTACCTCAGCGTCTGGGTGGGCCTGGCGATTATTGCCGGGGTCGGCCTGGGGTTGGCAGTGCCGCCCCTGTT
>UEXN01002568.1_pt2 | contig 10841 bp, 12 predicted proteins | sample 1796711 | NCBI WGS metagenome assembly UEXN01 (sample SAMEA4772470, study PRJEB27181) | metagenome | reverse complement strand
ATCTCTAGAATCATGACTGATGAAGGTGGTGTTGGCAGTAAATTTTGTACAACAGATACGTGTGAACTTCCATAACTCGCACTTATTATTATAAATAACAACGGACATTTGTGAGTTATTAACTATTTAATATAAGACTTAAATAGGAGGTACTCACAAATGTCCAAATCTTTTAATCATTTTACAAAAGAAGAAGATGATTTTATCATCAAAAACTACAAAAAAATAACCGGAGCAGAAATAGCCAGAAAATTAGGGCGGAAAAAAAGCACTGTTTATTATCGTGCTCGTTTATTAGGCCTGAATGGCACTATTCCAAACAGAGGAGATCTAACAGGTCAAAGGTTCAATATGCTTATTGTTATCTCATTGGCCGAGGCTTCGCGAAGTGGATATAAAAAGTGGCTCTGTAAGTGCGATTGCGGCAATGAAAAAGCGATTCTCGCAACTCATTTGGTCAGGGGCAATACTAAATCCTGTGGGTGCTTACAAAGAAGAACAGGCAAACAACATCCAAACTTTAAGGGTCACGGAGAAATACATCAAAAACTTTTCAATCAAATTGAGAAAAACGCTGCCGGTAGAAACAGGGCTCCAATTCAATTTGATATTACAATAGAATATATTTGGGAACTTTTTTTGAAGCAAGATAGAAAATGTGCGTTATCTGGTATGCCTATAGTATTTCCTACAAAATCCACCTCATACAGAACCGCTTCGTTAGACAGAATTGACAGTTCCAAGGGATATGTTGCCGGCAACGTCCAGTGGTTACACAAAGATGTCAACATGATAAAGGGAAGTTACGCAGAAGAATATTTTATAGAAATCTGTAAAAAGATAGTGAACAATACTTGACAACAAAACAAAAATGTGTTATAATAAATAAGAAATATAGGAGAAATAATGAAATTTAAAGCATACAATAGACATATCGAAATAGAATTAATAGAGGAGGCAAAACAAGAAAGCAATTCTCTTGTGGTGTTGCCAACAGACTATAAGAGGCCGGAGAAACCTTATGCGCTAGGTAAAGTACTGGACGTTTCGCCGGATGTTAGACTTAGTTTGCAAGTTGGCGAGACAATAATTTTCGAAAAACGAATGTTGAATAAACTTGAAGTGTTTGGCAAAATGCACTATTTAGTATTAGAAAATTATATATATGGAGGTATTCTAAATGAATAAGTTGACTAAGCAAAAAATAGAGAGTCTAATCAAAGAGGTTCTGAGCGAAAAAAAGACTAGAAAAATGATATTAGCAGAGCCGGGAAAATTTATCGTAAAAGAAGGTAAAAGCTTGTTTTCCCTACAGAGATTAGACGAAACAACAATGTCAGCAATACAGGGAAAGTATATGGACAGTGGCTTTGTTGTTTTAACTTCCGATAGAAGCTGTCATGCTGAGTTGGGAATCCCCCACGGTGAACCATGCCCAGAAAAAGAGGAGCACTATTATGAGCAAAATAATATAGAAAATCGTGCCATTCTCAAAAGATGGGTTCGCTCAATGGGTTTTGGGTACACTCCTGTATATGGTGGATTTAAAGAAGACATAAAGGATCCAAGCACGGGCAAAGTTATTGGCAAGGTGGATTCTAAACAACCAGAACATTCTCTCCTTATAATGGCCAGAAACGACAACGAAAAAACCAACCATCTTTCTCTTAAAGAGTTTGCTAAGGAGGTGTGTGAAGTGTTCAATCAAGATTCTTTCTTCTACAAGCCCCCAGTCATGGAAGACGCCAATGCTTATTTTATTAATCGCGACGGCAACATCGATAGTACTTTTTCGAATTTTGCTTTTGGGGATTTAAAACAAGATTATTTCACTCAATTGGCAAAGGGAAAAGAGAAAAGGCAACCAAAGAAGAGATTTTCCGCTATCCCAGAGGGATTATATGTACCAAAACCACCTTTGTCTGCGGTTGAGGCTCGAGAAAGAAGAGGGGAAATTTTTATTACAAAGAGGGGCAAATGAGTGAATATAAAAAATCGATTTTTATATTCGATGACCAGATCGGTAGGGTTGACTACGTTTCTCATATGGGTAGCGACCTTACCGTTGTCAACTCTGCTCGTGTATCTTTTGGCATGCAAAAGTCTGAACTCAATGCCCGAGATGTTAAGCTCATTAAATATCTCATTAAGCACAAGCACACTAGTACTTTGGAGCATTGTGTTGTTACCTATAAATTTACTGTGCCTCTTTACATCCGTTCTCAGCATCACCGTCACAGGACGTGGTCATACAACGAGATAAGTCGCAGATATACAGATAAGAATTATCAATTCTATTGTCCTAATGAATTTAGAACTCAACATAAAAGCAACAGACAAGCCTCAAATGTCGAAGAATTAATCGATCCGTATTTGTGGAAAGAGCCTCAGAAAACAATAATCCCTGCTTTTCACCCAAAAGCATCAGAGACCTATAAGGAACACTGTTTGCATTCTCTGAGGCTCTTCGAGGAACTCGTTGATAAAGGTGTTTGTCGAGAACAAGCGAGAGGAGTCCTTCCGCAAACTACTTATACAGAGTACTATGGAACAGTAAACTTGAATAATCTTTTAAAGTTTATTAGTTTACGAATCCATGAAGGTGCTCAGTGGGAGATTGTACAGGTTGCAAAAGCATGTCTTGAAATTGCTAGAAATCTATACCCAGTTTCAGTCTCTGCATATGAGGAGTGGATTTATGGAGGCAAAGTATAGAAAAGGCAATTTAATAATTTTGAATTCTTTTGGATTGTTGTTGAGAGATCATGATAACTATGCAAAGGTAGGTATAATAATTTCTGCACCAAGAAATTACATGAAGTGCCATGAAATTGTTGAATTGTTCTATTGGGTATACGATGTAATGATTGGGGATCAACTAATTAATGATGTACCTCAAGAATTTATAGACAGGATGATTGACAATGAAAACAATACTAAATGAGTGGAAAAGATTCCTAAAAGAAACGAGAGAAGACGACCTGTATATCGCCGGCATAATCCTGCAGGCTCTGGTAACAGGAAATGTTGATGCACCACTCATGCAAAAGGAACTTCAAAAACAATCGGAGAGAGCAATTAGGACCTTAAAAGGTGTTCTTAAAGACCCAGAGTTAGAGTATGACGTGTACGACACTGATACAATTTATAAGGGCAATCGTGAATTGCACTTTCTGATTGGGGTTCCCGGAAGTGGCAAGGGATATCAATACTTCGAGAGCGAAGAAGAGTTTAGAAGCCGAGCAGAGCAGCTATTAAGCTTACTTAGGGAAAAGCAATATGTGATGCCAGAAAGAATCCCTTTAGATTATCGAAGATCCGCTCAACGACAAGGCAGTGAGGTTTATCATTCTGGTGGTCCGGGCGACGCTGGTCTTGCATTACCCAATGCAGCTTTTGAAAAAGAAGATCGTGAAGAGTTGGACGCCAATATAGTAAAGTGGGTAGATTACCACAAGTCTCTATGGGAAGGAGATCCCATGGAGGCTTACAAATCATCCCAAGCCGTAATCCCAGCGTTGGAGTACTTTGTAAAGCTTTATTCAAGGTATGATCCCTATGAAGAGAAATACCGCGAGGCCTTAAGGTCCTTAATTGACACCCTGAGAGGCGCGTCTAAGCCGGAAGTTCCCGGAAAAAGTGAGTATGAGGTGGCAAAAGAATATGCTGAGGCACTTAAGAAGGAAGTGGAAGAGTTAACAATGTTGTCTCGTCAAACACCAAAAAGTCCGGAACACAAAAAACAAATTGAACAAGCCAAAATTACAATAACAACAAAGTCTAAAGAATATAGGGATGCAAAAAGAAAGATGCGGAGTGTTCGTGCTAGATGAACTTTACTTTGATAAAGTAGTCCTTGGAGGATCTCTGGAATCGTTATTATATTCCTTTGTAACCGAGACTCCGATTATAATTTGTAATCCTATTGTGCCGTTTGAATTAGAGACTTTAGAGTATGATGAAGAGTTTAAGTTTTTGGGGTATGAAAACACTCGCGTTATTTATAAATCTGAAATGTGGGACAGACTTTCGTTTATTCTTTCGATGGCTGGGCTTGTAATGATGCCCAATGTTATTAAGAATGTGAGAAAAGACGATAATAGTTTAATATTTGCAACAGAAGGCAATTCGAGGGTTACAATTAAATTTAAAAAACTTATATCTTTTGATAAAGAGAATGAAGAATTTTATCATGTATACGACTGGTTTGACATTAAGTCTGGTAAGGATATAGTGTTAACCTCATTAGAGGACAATGACGACCAGTTTGTGCACAATATTTATTTTTATACCTCCAAAAGAAGGGGTGCAAAAATTGCAAACAAAGATCTTGTATCATACTCAACAATTAAGCGTGATGAGATTTACGACTACGAAAAGTCAGAAAGTTTTTGTCGGCTCAAGACAGTACAGATGATGAAAGAGGCAGGTCTTAGGGGCAAACCTAATGGCTACAATAGTCGCGGAACTGCCCTGTACTACGCAATCAAAATAGAACACACCCATCGAGAAATTATCAAGGAATATAAACCCCTACACAGTTTTAAGTCCATTCTAAAAAGAAGGAAAGAAAAAGGAGACGCATGGAACTTAGCGAGAAAACTTTTACATCACAGACAAATTTCCATCTTACGGGAATCGTCCCGATTGCAGGTCAAAGTCTAGACTTTAATTTAGCATATCCGGATTGCATGCTTCCAATTGCGCCAAACTATACTCTGATAGAGGCAGCGATTGTTGAATGTGCTTATGCCGGTTGTGATAATATTTGGGTTGTTTGTAACGACGACATCGCCCCCGTTGTTAGACACATCGTTGGTGATTATGTTGAGGATCCAATGTATTTCTATAATAAAAAGACTAGAACCAGTGACACCAGAAGAAGGATTCCTATTTTCTGGGTCCCATTGCACCCAAAGGATCGAGACAAAAGAGACTGCTTATCCTGGAGCGTGTTGTATGGTGCACTATCTTGTCTTAAGGTGTGTTCTCAAATCTCTAAGTGGACAATACCGGACAAATACTATGTAAGCTTTCCGTATGGCTATTTTGTACCAGATCAAATCTGGAAGAGCCGCAGAGCAATACGTTCTCCAAAAAACTTCTACACAGTGTCCAACGGAAAAACCATTCAAGATAATTTGTATACCTCTTTTACATTTGGCAAAGAAGAGTTTATCAAGTATCGAAGAAATGTTCGCAAAGGAACGGGCATGTACACAACCGAAATTGTCGATGAGAGGGGAATACCAAGATCGAAACTTCCCTTAGAAAAGAGATGGTCCGCCAGATTTTTTGAGTTGAATGATGTATTTAAGGATCTAGATTTATCTGGTTCGAATGTACTTGAAATTGATTATTGCAACATAGGAAGCTGGGAGGAATATGTCGGTTTTATGAGAACCGACATTGTTGATAAGGTTGCGCGACCACCTAAAGACATGTATTCTTATAAGGAATTTAATCCTGTAGGTAAAGACATAGACTAATTATGGTATGTCTATAGAAACTAAAAAATTTAAAAAACACCTCAAGGAGTTGCAATATCAAAAATCGGAACTGGACTTCGTTCGTGAGATTTTGAAAGATGCCCACCCAAAGTTTGAGAAATATTATAGAGACTATTGTGAAAAGGAGCAAATAAACATCTCAGAGTTGGATAAAAACAACAAAGAGCGTATTGAGGAAATGATTCCAACTGCAATGAGACAAGACTATACTGATGGTGATGTTTTAATTACGAAACAAAAGGTCAAGTTCAAAGACAACACAGATGCCAAACAGTTTAAGAAATTATATCGTGAAGTTGCAAAAAAGTGTCATCCGGATGCCGGTGGCAATGAAGTTGATTTTAAAAAAATTTCCAACGCAGATGAAGGTCGCAATTGGGATGTGTTATTGGAGTTGTGTGCAAAATATGAAATTCAACTTGAGGATTATGAAGAATTAAATAAAATCTTAAAAAAACAAATTGAAAAGGTTAAGGGAGAGGTTAAGCTGGAAAAATCCACCTATAGTTGGTGCATGTACGATTGCGGCGAGAACATTGTTTGTAAAAATAATTTAATTAAAAAATTTCTAAAACACCTGTTTAACTATGAGACAAGAAAATGAGTGAGCTTTCGGTGGGAGACTTAGTTCTGTACAGACCCAGCTCTAGAAACTTTTATGCTGATGGCACAAAACAATTAGGGGTTGTTGTGGAAATATTTATTGATCGAACCCCTTTACATATGAATTTTCCGGAAAAGCAATATTTTGAGTGTGAATATAAGGTTATTTGGATTAATTCCGGGTATACTTCAATTTTGTTAGGGTTTAACTTGGAAAAACTAAAAATACCAGATAAATAATTGACAAATTTCTCTGGTGTGTTATATTATTAATACTTGGAGAGAAAAAATGTATAACATAATAAACGATCTTCGCCAGAAGATTATGAATAAAGGAGGCTTTGTCAATGCACATAGCCATTTAGATAGAGCGAATACTTCCCATCACTTTTCGAAAGAAGAGCAATATAGGTTCTTGAAAGAAAAGTGGAAATTGGTGGATGAGATTAAAAAGAAATCTGACTATTGGGCTTATAAGATTAGAATCAACAGCGCTATCGATAGCCAGTTGATTATGGGAACAAAAAGTATTTGTTCTTTTATAGATGTTGACGATGTTGCTTCAACAAGAGCAATCTTGGCCGCTAGAGAGGTCAGTCAAGAAAGAAAAGACATCGCCTTCTATACGGCATGTCAAACCCTTAAGGGAGTTCTAGATCCCATGCAAGAACTATTGATTAGAAACTCCTTGATACATGTCAACATTATAGGTTCATTGCCCGGAGCCGACAAAGATAGAGAAGCAGAACATATTGATAAAGTTATGGGCTGGGCAAAACGATATAAGAAAAGACTGCACGTGCATGTAGATCAATTAAATACGCCCAAGGAAAAAGAAACAGAGTTGTTGGCGAGAAAAACCATGGAACATGGCCTCGAAGGTAGAGTCACAGCGATACACAGTCTTTCTCTGGCAGCACACCCGAAACACTACAGAGAAGAAGTCTATAAAATGTGCAAGGATGCAGACATGTCCTTTATAAGTTGCCCAAGTGCTTGGATTGATCACCCTCGAAGAGAAGATTTGGTACCATCTCACAATGCAATCACACCAGTAGATGAGCTACTCAATCATGATTTGATTGTAGCTATAGGATCAGATAATATTCATGACATTTATAAACCATTTGCCGATGGAGACATGATGTTTGAACTTCGATTGTTGCTTGAAGCATGCAAGATCTACGATGAAGATGCTCTTGTCAAGATAGCGACAGAGAATGGAAAAAAAGTTTTAGGTATTGTTTGACAAACAATAAGAACATGTTATAATAATAGAGTACTTGAGGAGGAATTATGGAAGAAATTAAATTTGTAGGGCTTCATGCCCATAGCGGGGTCGGCTCACCCTTTGATGGCTTTGGCTACCCAGAAGAGCATATGGACTTTTGTTACGAGAATGGAGGAAGAGCGCTGGCATTGACAGACCATGGAAACATGAATGGCTTTGCCTATCAAGTTTTGCATGCCAATAAGATGGCAAAACTTGGAAAAGACTTTAAACCAATTTTTGGTGTGGAAGCTTATTTTATCAATGATGTTGGTGATTGGCGCAAACAATACGAAGAACACAAAGCAGACAAAAAGAAAGCTAAAGAACTTTCAAACAAGCAATCCGGTGTAAATGTTGAAGAAGAAGGGGCAACCAAATCAAAAGGTCGATCAATTAATCGTTCTCGTCATTTAGTTTTGTTGGCAATGAACCAAACTGGACTTAACAACATATTTAAATTAGTATCGGAGAGTTATAGTGGTAAATATTTTTATCGGAAGCCTAGAATGGATTACGGCCTTCTTTCTAAATATAGTGACGGTGTTATTGCTATGTCCGCTTGTCTTGGCGGTGTTTATGCTGGCTGTTATTGGGAGAATATTGAGAATGGCGAAGAAGCGGTTCTTGAGTGCATGCGAGAAACAACCCGCACTATGGTTGGTATTTTTGGTGATCGTTGGTATGGCGAGCTGCAATGGAATGCTGTACCTGAACAGCATGATCTTAACAAACTAATCATTCAAATGCATAAGGAGTTCGGTATTCCTTTGGTATCTACCGCTGATTCTCACTATCCTAACCCAACGGCTTGGAAAGACCGAGAGCTCTATAAGCGACTTGGTTGGTTGGGACGTGGAACGCCAGAGTGGCTTGACATGACTCTTCCCGGCGCAGTATCTGACATGGATTATGAGCTTTATCCAAAGAACGGACAGCAAATGTGGCAAGATTATAAAAAATACTCGGAAGGACATAGCTATGAAGATCAAACAATACTTAAATCAATTGAACAAAGTCATCATATCGCTTTCGAACGCATCGAACAATTTGTTCCAGATACTACTGTTCGTCTTCCTGACTTTGTTGTACCTGCTGGGCGTGATGAAGATGACTACTTACGTGATCTCTCTCTTGGTGGTTTAAAATTGTTGTCAAAACTCAAACCAGACTACATTTCTAGAGTAAATTATGAACTCAAGGTTATTGCAGATCGTGGGTTTTCAAAGTATTTCTTGACAATGAAGGCTATCTCAGACAAGACCAATGAAGTTCAGATAGCAGGTCCCGGTCGTGGTTCTGCCGCTGGTTCATTAGTAGCTTATGCTCTTGGGATCACACAAGTTGATCCCATCCAGTACAATCTTCTTTTTTCTCGTTTTCTGCGTTCTGATGCGACAGATTATCCGGACATCGATTATGATGTGTCCGATCCAATGGTTCTCAAGGATATGTTGATTGAAGAGTGGGGAGATAACGTTGTTGTTCCCATTTCAAACTGGAACACACTGCAGTTGCGCTCTCTTCTTAAAGATATTTCTAAATTCTATGAAATTGAGTTCAATGAAGTAAACGCAGTCACCAATGCTATGTTAAAAGAAGCCACTCCTTTGGCAAAAAAGGAGCATGGAATTAAAGCTGGTGTATACACACCAACCTTTGATGAGGTGATGAAATATTCCGATTCTTTGAAGAGTTTTTTAGATAAATATCCACACGTAGCAGATCACGTAAATGCTCTCTATGGTTCCTACAGATCTTGCTCACGTCATGCTGGTGGTGTAGTGGTTGGAGAGAACTTAGATAGGTACATGCCTCTAATTTCCTCCAAAGGAGTTAGGCAAACTCCATGGTCAGAAGGGCAAAATGTTCGTCAATTGGAACCTTTGGGTTTCATAAAGTTTGATATTCTTGGATTATCTACGCTTCGAATGATCGAAAGCTGCATTGAGAGAATACTTAAGAAAGAGGGGAATAAAAACCCTTCATTTAAAGATGTTAAGGCATTCTATGATAAAAATCTGCATCCGGATGCAATTGATTTAGGAGACCAGTCAGTTTATGAAAACATATTTCATGAAGGAAAGTGGGCAGGAATTTTCCAGTTTACCGAGAAGGGTGCGCAATCATTTGCGAAAAGAGCAGAGCCAAAAAGCATCATTGATATCGCAGCAATCACTTCAATCTATAGACCTGGCCCTCTCTCTGCTGGAGTTGATAAACAGTATGTTTCTGCTATTAATGACACTTTGGGCATTAATTATCTTCATCCTCTCGTAGAAGAAGTAACCAAAGAGACCTATGGTTTCTTAATTTTTCAAGAGCAAATTGCTCTTCTGGCCTATAAGCTAGGAGACAACATCACGATGGATGAAGCAAATCTTTTGCGGAAAGTACTTACTAAGAAGGGAACCGGAAAGGGACATGAAGTTAAAGAGAAGATCAAAGAAAAATTTCTTAGAGGATGTGTGGCTAAGAATATTGATTTACAACACGCTACCGAGCTTTGGGATACTTTTGAGTATTTCTCTGGTTATGGCTTTAATAAGTCTCATGCTGTATCTTATTCCATTATATCTTTTCAATGTGCTTGGCTTTATAATTATCATCCTGCTGAGTGGATGTGTTCTTTCCTTGACAGGGAGCCAGATACGAGAAAGGAGAAGGCGATTAACGTTGCTAAGTCTCATGGTTATTCTATACGCCCTATTGATATTAATACTTCTGGTGAGAATTGGTCGAGCGATGGGGACAAGTGTCTCGTTGCACCTTTAACAACCATCAAGGGCTTGGGAGACAAGGCAATTGAGGAGATTATTGCACATCGACCATTTAACACTGTTGAGGAGCTTTTATTTCATAAAGAAGTGGTTTATCGGAAACTTAACAAGAGATCATTAGACGCCCTGTGTCGTGGTGGAGCTTTAGGATCTTTGATTGACGAACGCTTTACCGGTGATAAGCATTTTTGGTCGGCATGTTGTGTTGATAGGCCAAAGAGCCTCAAGAAGTTAAATGAAAACATCGAAACATATAAAGAAGCCGGAGAGTTTTCTTTGAATGACAGAGTTGAATTTCTCTCTGAGTTAACGGGGATCTTTCCCATGTCTTTGGTGCTATCGGAACAGGTTAAAGATTCTCTAGAGAGATATTGTATACCTCCCATATCAGAATTTGATAGTGATCTTGGGGCATGTTGGGCTATCCCTAGAAACGTGAATGCTCGCAAGTCAAAGAATGGCAAGTGGTTTTATGTTGTTGATGTTATAGACTCAAATAGTGTTATAACTAAAATAAGATGTTGGGGAGTTGATCGAGAAAAAGACTTAATTTACTTAAACAGGCCGTATGTAATTAAGCCAAAATTTAATGATAATTGGGGATTTTCAACATTTGGAAGGGTCGATAACCTTTGGTGTTTATTGGCCTGAAAAAGATAAGAAAGCACTTGACAAAGT
>UEXN01003194.1_pt1 | contig 10867 bp, 12 predicted proteins | sample 1796711 | NCBI WGS metagenome assembly UEXN01 (sample SAMEA4772470, study PRJEB27181) | metagenome | reverse complement strand
ACAAATTAAAATAAACGAAGACGTTATAGAAGATGTTAAGTTTAAAACATATGGTTGTGGAAGTGCTATTGCATCTTCAACTATGTTTGTAGATATGTTAAAGGGTAAAACGATAGCAGAAGCAAAGCTTATCAAAGATAAAGATATTGCAGAAGCTCTAGAGTTACCACCAATAAAACTACATTGTAGTGTGTTAGCAGAAGATAGTATTTCTAAAGCTATAGAAGATTGGGAACAAAAAACTGCTCATCGAAAACATAATCAACAATGGGAAGACCCAAATGGATATGGTTACTAATGGCACAAAAACAATCTCAACAAAAACCAATAGATAAAAAGTTAGAAAAACTTAGAAAGCAACAAGCACAAGATAGAAGAAATGGGTAAACAAATAGGCACAGATGAAAAACCTTTTACTTTTAGAAAAAGTATTTATGGTAAAAGTGATGGTGGAAAAGGTGCACGACCTAGACCCGGTGCATACTCACAACAATACAAAGATAACTGGGAAGTGATTTTTGGTAAAAAATCGGAGAAAAAAAATGAAAAGTAAAACAAACATGCGTAAGAGGCTTTCTGAGATATTTAATCTTGCTATGTGGAAGCAATGGTTTTCTCAGAAGGTCCAGCCCTTACAAGAGTTTATAAAATCAAAAATTGAAACAAAAACTAAAAAGTCAGTTAAGAAAACAACAACGACAAAGAAGACTGCAAAGGTTAAATCAACAAAAAAATAGCATGAGTGCTCCAGAAAACTATATACGTAGAACTTCGTCTACGATTCCTTTTGGTTATGAATTAGATGATGAGTCTAGTACATTTTTAAAACCTATTGAAGAAGAACTAAGAATACTACAAGAAGTATCTGAAGCAGTATTTCATGGAGAAATTAGTCTTGGAATAGGTGTAGATTGGCTAGAAGCTGAAACGGGAAGAAAGATGTCAAGACCCGGATTAAAAAAACATGTAGATAAACTTTATGGTCGATAATAAAAATAAATCAAAAAAATACTTGACAAACCCAGATGGGAGTTATATACTAAAGAAAGATGGTACTCCACGTTTAAAACCGGGAAGACCTAAAAATTCTGAACTATCAGATATAAAATTAGCTTTACAGGCTAAAAATAAATTAACCAAGAAAAGTAAAAAGGTTAAAAAGCTAACAAGAAGTTTAGCAAGAGTTCAGAAGGAAGTAGAACAAGAAGAAAAAGTTTTAACATCTAATGTTTTAACAGAGTCAGATACCAAAGAGTTACCTGATCAAATACAAAAACATTTAGATGAAACAGGTTCTTATGTGGCATTTATGCCTAATGAAGGACCTCAAACAGATTTCCTTGCTGCCGGAGAAAAAGACGTATTATACGGTGGAGCAGCAGGTGGTGGTAAAAGTTTTGCAATGTTAATAGACCCATTGCGTTACTGTCACATAACAGAGCACAGAGCTTTGATACTTAGAAGGTCTATGCCAGAACTGAGAGAACTTATAGATAAGTCTCGTGAACTTTATCCTAGAGCCTTTAAAGGTGCTAAGTTTAAAGAAGTAGAAAAGTTATGGCAGTTCCCAAGTGGAGCTAAAATAGAATTTGGATTCTTGGAACGAGATGCAGATGTTTATCGTTATCAAGGACAAGCGTACAGTTGGATAGGTTTTGATGAGATAACTCATTTACCTACAGAGTTTGGTTGGAACTACTTAGCATCAAGACTAAGAACTACTAACCCAGCTATAAAAACTTATTTAAGATGTACAGCTAACCCCGGAGGTGTAGGTGCTCAATGGGTTAAAAAGAGATACGTTGAATCGTCAGAACCAAATACATCGTTTGTAGGTCATGACGGATTAACAAGAAAGTTTATACCAGCAAGGTTACAGGACAATCCTCATCTTGCTGAAGATGGTGAATATGAAAGGATGTTGCAATCCTTACCAGCTATACAACGTAAACAGTTGTTAGAAGGTAACTGGGATATCTCAGAAGGTGCAGCATTCGCAGAGTTTGACCCATCAATACATGTAGTACCACCTTTTGAAATACCAAGTTGGTGGGAAAGAGTTAAGAGTATTGATTATGGTTATGCTGCAGAAAGTTGCTGTCTGTGGGCTGCTATCGATCCTGAAGATAAAACTATTATTATATATAGAGAATTATACAGAAAAGGTCTAACAGGAGAAGCACTCGGAGACATCATTACGGAAATGGAAGAAGATGAAATCAAATCTATTTCTGGAATACTTGATACAGCAGCGTGGGCAAGGACAGGCTATACAGGTCCTACAATCGGAGAAATTTTAGTTAATAAAGGACATAAACTAAGAAGAGCTGATAAAAATAGAATAGCTGGTAAGACTCAAATACATGAGCACTTACGACAAGATAATAATACAGGAAGACCTAAATTGCAAATTTTAAATACGTGTGTCAATTTAGTAAAAGAATTACAGGGTATACCATTATCTAAAACGAACCCAGAAGATGTAGATACTCATGCTTCTGATCACGCATACGATGCGTTGCGTTATTTAATAATGAGTAGACCAAGGATGGACCATCCATATGATAGGATGAATCGAATTAAAACAGACACGTATAAACCATCTGATACAGGATTTGGATATTAATAATGGCAGAAGATAACACATTTTTAAATGCAAACAATCTCTACGAAGAAGTAGAAGGTGAATCTGGAAAAGCATTAAAACTTCCTGAAGATCAACAAAGAAATTTAATTGGTATTATTCAAGGAAGATATGCTCAAGCAGAAGAAGCTAGGCAAACTGACGAAGCTCGTTGGTTAAAAGCATATGAAAACTATAGAGGACTTTACAATAAGTCTGTTAAATTTAGAGACTCAGAAAAGTCTCGTATCTTTGTAAAGATTACTAAAACAAAAGTATTAGCTGCTTTTGGGCAGTTAGTAGATGTAATGTTTGGCACAGGAAAGTTTCCTATTGGTATTGGAGAAACTAAAATACCAGAAGGAGAAACTGACTTTGCTCATCTTGATTCACAAAACCCAACACCGGGAATTGAAACATCAGAATCTCCAGAACAAGATATTGATGGAAACTCAGTAGACTATCAAAGTCCTTATGATGTTGGATACGAAGGTGACGGTAAAGTATTAAAACCGGGAGCTACTCTTTATAATGGAGTGTTTGAAGATAGCCTCGAAGACCAAGCAGAAGATGCTGGTATATTAGTAGATGGTGTTAGTTATAACCCACAAGAATTAGAATTGTCTCCAGCACAAAGAGCTGCTAGGAGAATGGAAAAGTTAATCCACGATCAAATTGAAGAATCTAATGGTTCTTCTGAAATAAGAAATGCTCTTTTAGAATCTTCTTTACTAGGTACAGGAATTGTAAAAGGACCATTTAATTTTAATAAAAAATTACATAAGTGGGATGTTGACGAAACTGGAGAAAGAAATTATAATCCATTAGAAGTTAGAGTACCACGTATTGAGTTTGTTAGTTGTTGGGATTTTTATCCAGACCCCGGAGCTACTAACATGGAAGAGTGTGAGTACGTTATTCATAGACATAAAATGAATCGTAGTCAACTTAGACAACTTAGGAATATGCCTTACTTTGATGAAGATGCAATACGAAATGCAATTCAAATGGGTGCTAACTATGTTGAAAAAGATTTTGAAAGTCAGTTAAAAGATGATGCAAGGGCTGATGAAGAAGTAGGTACTAGCTTTGAAGTTCTTGAATACTGGGGCATTATGGATGCTGAGTATGCAAGAGAAGTTGGTATTAAACTTCCTAAGTCTGTAGATGATTTAGATGAAGTACAAGTAAATGTATGGACATGTGGACACTATTTATTAAGAGCAGTTGTTAATCCATTTACACCTTATAGAATACCTTATCATGCTTTCCCATACGAAAGAAATCCATATAACTTCTTTGGTATTGGTGTAGCAGAAAACATGGATGATAGTCAACAGATTATGAACGGTCATGCAAGAATGGCTGTAGATAACTTAGCAATGGCTGGGTCTTTAGTGTTTGATGTTGATGAGTCTGCTTTAGTTGGTGGACAATCAATGGAAATATATCCCGGAAAGATATTCCGTAGACAAGCTGGAATGCCCGGACAAGCTATACATGGTTTAAAGTTTCCAAACACAGCACCAGAAAACATGATGATGTTTGACAAGTTTAGACAACTTGCAGATGAACAAACTGGAATACCTAGTTACTCTCATGGACAAACAGGTGTCCAAAGTATGACAAGAACTGCTTCTGGTATGTCAATGCTTTTAGGAGCAGCAAGTTTAAACATTAAAACAGTTGTTAAAAACCTTGACGATTTTTTATTAAAGCCATTGGGTGAATCTTATTTCCAATGGAACATGCAATTCCTTGAAGATGATTTGGATGTTAAAGGTGACTTAGAAGTTAAAGCGACTGGAACAAATAGCTTGATGCAAAAAGAAGTACGAAGCCAGAGGCTTACTATGTTCTTACAGACTGCACAAAATCCTGCTGTTGCTCCATTTGTTAAAATTTCTAAACTAATAAGTGAACTTGCTTATAGCTTAGATTTAGACCCTGATGAAATACTCAACGATCCTGAAGAAGCAGCTATCATGGCACAAATAATAGGAATGCAAAATGCTGGACAAACAATTAGCGAAGAGGCTCAACCCTCTGGTCAACAGCCCACAATGGGAGGCGTTCAGGGAGCACCTCAACAACCTCAAGAACTCGGAGTTACAGGCACTGGTGGTGGCAACATCGGAACAGGAAATGTACCGGTCTCAGGGGAGAGGGAATTCTCTGGTACGCTTAGAGACGTTGGAGCAGCAGGTTAAAGAAGCAATTAATAGGAAGGAAGAAATATGAGTTTTGTCAGTAAATTAAAAAATAAAGTTTTAGAAATGAAAGCAAAAGTAGACTCTCGACCTGAAATATTACCTCCTAATATGGGTGGGTATAGTAATCCTTCTTTATTAAGTGAAGACGAAGGGTTTGATAGAGTAGGTTTTATGGGTGGAGGAAAAATGCCTTATAACGAAGGAGGCTCACTATTATCAGATGATATGCCTATGCATACTATGCCAGATGGTACTGAAATGCCCGGAGCAACACACAACGAATACGAACAATCAATGTCTAGTGATTCAGAAATGGAAGACGACTATGTAGACTTCTTAATGAAAGAAGCATTAGACGAAAAAGAAATACAATTTTTAAACGAACAATTAGAAAGCAACGATAAACTAAGTGTCATATTTGACAAAGTAATTGACGTTGCTTCAGAATTTTCTGGAGATGGTCCTGTTGAAGGACCGGGCACAGGAGTCTCAGATTCGATACCTGCAAGGTTATCGGATGGAGAATTTGTCTTTACTGCAAAGGCTGTAGAAGAAATCGGAGCTGATAATTTAGAAGCTATGATGACAGAAGCTGAAGTTAATGCAGATCAAAGACAAGGAATGGCTACAGGTGGCATAGCTGATAGTGGAGAAGAAGAAATTGATGCGAATGTTCAAAGCAACAAAGTTGTCCTTGATAGGGGTTTTATCCCAGAAGAAGACGATTTAGTAGGCGATGAAATTAAAAAACGCATGATGGACCCCTCTACACAATCAAGATATGTCCGTAGCTAATAGCGATAAAGCCACCCTATTTTAGGCACTTTATCAAAAATAAACCGAAAGGCTACCTTTACATACAAGCCCTCTAGTCGACATAGAGCTACCTTGTAAACAAAGCCCCAATTAGGAGAAAAGAAAATGACTAACGAAGTCAAACAAGAAGAAACGCCAAATCCCTATAATGCAAAAAAGGATTGGCACTACGAAGATAAACCTTTCAAATCATCTGAAGGATTGTTTTTTGAAGAACCTCAAAATAAACTTTTTACCAGCGATGACGTAACAGAAATCAATGAAGAAGGAAGTGTAAATAGAGAAGAACTGGAAACTAAAAAGGATGTTCCTTATAAAAAACCAGACTACAAAAAACGATATGATGATTTAAAAAAACATTATGATTCTAAACTTAATGAGTTTAAAGGCAGAGAAGAAGAGTTACTAAGTCAAGTTAAACAACCTGACTATAAAGCTCCAAAAACTGCAGAAGAACTAGAAAAGTTTAAAAGTGAATATCCTGATGTTTATGAAGTTGTCGAAACTGTAGCACATCTACAAAGCGAATCTAAAGCAAAAGTTCTAGAAGAACGCCTTAGTAAACTCCAAGAAAGAGAACTACAATTAGTTAGACAAGATGCAGAAAAAAGGTTAATGGATAAACATCCTGATTTTAGTGATATTAGAAATAGTGATGATTTCCATGAATGGGCAAAAGAACAACATGAATCTATCCAAGCTTGGGTATATGACAATGATGACGATGCCGATTTAGCTTCTCGTGCTCTAGATTTATTTAAACGTGATATAGGTATGGATGTTCCTGAAACGACTAAGTCAAATTCTAAACCGACTAAACAATCGGCTGCAGATATGGTTTCTACTAAAACAACTAGTATTGAACCAATGCAGGAGAAAGTTTGGTCAGAAAGGGAGATTGCTGCATTGAGTATGGCAGAATTTGATAAATACGAAAAAGAAATATCAGATGCTATGCAAGAAGGCAGAATCATAAAATAAAACTATAACTTAAAGGAGAACGTATCATGGCTCAATTTTTTGAACCCGGAACTGATACTGATGCTAACTTTGCCAACTCCGTAAGTGGACAAACTAATAGTTTCTTTTTACCTTCGGTTTACTCTAAAAAGGTTTTAAACTTCTTTAGAAAAGCCTCGGTAGTAGAAGCTATCACCAACACAGATTATGCTGGTGAAATATCCTCTTTCGGAGACTCAGTAAAGATCATCAAAGAACCCGTTATTTCTGTGTCAGATTACACAAGAAATAGCGACACAACTGAAACCAGACTAACAGACCAAGAAATTTCTTTGGTTGTTGATAGTGCTAAAGCTTTTAAATTCATCGTAGATGATATTGAAACTAATATGTCACATGTCAACTTTAAAGAGATTGCTTCTAGTTCTGCTGCGTATGCACTAAAAGATTCATACGATGCAGCAGTTCTTGCTGTTATGTTCGCAGGTCTATCTGCTGCATCACCTAATCATATTTTAGGTGCTGATAGTGCGACTGATTTAGGAGCAGGAGTCTATGATGGCTCTGGTGCTGCTGACCTAGGACAATCTGGTGAAACAGACCCTCTAGACCTTATGGCTAGAATGGCAAGACTATTAGACGAACAAAACGTACCTGAAGAAGGTCGTTGGTTTGTTGCAAGTCCTGACTTCTACGAGGTCTTAGGTCAATCATCTTCTAAATTGTTATCTGTAGACTTCAACGCAGGTCAAGGTTCAATTAGAAATGGTTTGGTGTCAAGTGGAAAACTACGTGGATTTGATATGTACAAATCAAACAATATTGCTGCAACATCTAATGCTGCTGGTAAATGTTTGGCAGGTCATATGAGTTCTACTGCAACTGCTAACACAATTCTTTCAACAGAAGTGTTGAGAGACCCAACTTCGTTTGGTGACATTGTTAGAGGTCTTCATGTCTACGGTGCGAAAGTACTTAGAGAAGAAGCCCTAGTAGGTGCATTCTACGGTATTGACTAATACCAACTTGGAGGGGTCTTAACGGACCTCTCCATTTTTTTTACACAGGAAAAAAACATGCCAATGGTAAATGGAAAAAAATATCCCTACACAGAACAAGGGAAAAAAGAAGCAGCAAAAGCACGAAAGAAAAAAATGGGTGGTGGATATACTGCTCGACAAGGAATGAAACACGGGGGCAAAGCAGAAGCTATGCCTAAAGCTAAACCTTGCTAAAGGAATTATAAATGGCTACGACATATTTAGATTTAACTAATGAAATACTCAGAGAGCTTAATGAAATACCATTAACATCTGCAAACTTTGCAAACGCTGTAGGATTACAACAGTTTGTTAAAGATGCAGTTAATAAATCTATATTTGATATAGCTAATGCAGAACCACAGTTACCTTTTTTTAGTGCTGGAGTTAGTGGAGGCACAGACCCTTTTTATGGAAATGTAACTGTAGCTTCTGTAGCAGGGCAAAGATGGTATACTTTAAAGTCTGATAGTTCTAGTATTACTACAGATTATGCATCAGTAGACTGGGATGATTTTTATATTACTACAATTAATGTAAGTGGAGAATCAGCTCCTTACATTTCCAAAGGATTAAAGTTTATGACTTTAGCTGATTGGAAACGATACTATCGAGATAGTGAAAATGCAGATGATGCAGATTCACAAAATCATGGAGAACCTCAATTTGTAATTAAATCTCCAGACAGTAGAAAATTTGGATTAAGTCCAATACCTGATAAAGTTTACAACGTACATTTTTATGCATTTACTAAACCCACAAAATTAGATGCACATGGAGACACAATAGTTTTACCAGATCAATATAGCAATGTTATAACAGCACGAACTAGATATTATGTGTGGCAGTTTAAAGAAAGCCCACAACAAGCTTCGTTTGCATTAGACGAATACAAAAAAGAATTACGACAGATGAAATCTAATTTAATGAATCCTACACCTAAGTATATGACAGACGATAGGAGATATTTCTAGATGGCAGGTTCGCAACCATATACTGTTGCGTGTTCTGGAGGTTTAATTAAATCTTCTAACTCCATCGATTTATTAAAAACTCCCGGAGCAGCAAGAGATTTAAAAAACTTTGAAGTTTCGATTGAGGGTGGATATAGACGAATTAATGGTTATACTAAATATAAATTAACCACTATTGATGCTCCAACTCCTACACAACCTACAGGAACTACAACTAATATTTTAGGAGTTTTTCCATACGCAGATGGTGTTATATGTTGTGCAGGTACAGCTATTTATTTTAGTGTTGATGGAGCTACTTGGATAGATATAGGAAGAGCTTCTGTATCTGGTAGTGGAGATAACTATAATACCTTTACAGGTAGAAGTACTATTACTAGAACAGGACAAGGACAAGCAAGTTTTGCAATCTTTGAAGGAGCTACTTACGACTACGGTGAAGTTATTATTTCAGACGGAGCTAATAAACCTTACAGTTTTAGAATGGAAGGTACTGGAGGTTTAACATCGAGAACATTTTTTAGTTCAGAAATTACGGTTACAGGAACAAAAGGTGTTAAACATATTACTGTACATGATCATCATTTAATAGCTGCAGGAGTTGAAGATAACTTAGATAGTGTTTATTATAGTGTATACAATGACCCTGATAATTTTAGTGGTACTGGAGCAGGTGCAGTTACAATATCAGATCAAATTGTAGGTATTAAAAGTTTCCGTAATGAATTATTTATATTTTGTAAAAATAGTATTCACAAACTTATAAATATAAATGATTCTCAAACTGTAGCAGTTGTACCTGTTGCAGAAAACGTAGGTTGTTTAAGTGGCTATAGTATTCAAGAAATTGGTGGTGACTTAATATTTTTAGCACCAGATGGACTAAGAACAGTTGCTGGTACAGCGAGAATTGGTGACGTTGAGTTAGGTACAGTTAGTAAAGCTATACAGCCTTTAGTAACAGAAATAGCTACAAAAATTGATACCTTTGTTATTAGTAGCATGGTTATCAGAGAAAAATCTCAATACAGATTATTCTATACAAACACAGGATTTTCAAATAATGTTCAAAGAGGTATTATTGGAACATTAAGACCAGACGGATTCCAATGGTCAGAAACAAGAGGAATAGAGTCAACAGCTTGTAACTCAGGATTTGATAACGATACAATAGAAAGATATTATCATGGAGATACTACAGGCTATGTATTTACTCATGACACAGGATTTACATTTGACGGAACAGGAATTTTAGCAAGATACGAAACACCTGATTATGATTATGGTGACTTAGGAACTTTAAAAACTTTACATTACCTTAAAGTATCTTGTGGCACAGAAGGACAAGTAGAGCCTGATGTACAAGTTAGATTTAATTATGGTGATACAAATACAGCACAGCCTCCTACATTATTTGATTTAGGAGTTATTAATCCACCATCAAAGTTTGGTGATGCTGTATTTAATTTAAATGTTTTTGGTGGTGGTGAAAATCCACTTATAAGAATACCACTATTAGGAAGTGGACACAGTAATAATTTTACATTTATTAGTGAGGACACCAAAGCCCCTTACACAATTAATGGTCTATACGTAGACTATATACCTTCAGGCAGGAGATAAAAAACAATGGCAATAACAAAAGTTTCACCAGATTTACTAGACTTAGATTCTGGTATAACTATTACTACAGCAGACAATTCTGACAACTTAACTCTTACATCTACAGATGCAGATGCTAATGTTGCACCTAATCTTAGAATGTATAGAAATTCTAGTTCTCCTGCAGATAGTGACCAGTTAGGTAAAATACAGTACGAAGGTCGTAATGATAATAGTCAAGATGTTATTTATGGAGAAATAGGCTCACAAATTAAAGATGCAAGTGATGGCACAGAAGATGGAAGGGTGTTTATAAATACTATGCTTAACGGAGGATTAGCAAGTCGTGTTAATATAATGCCTACTGAACTAGTTATAAATGATGAAAGTAACGACTTAGACTTTAGAGTTGAATCAAATGACGAAGCTAATATGCTTTTTGTTAATGCTGGTGGTAATGCTGTAGGCATAGGAACTGCAACTCCATCAGGTAGATTGCAAGTACAAATGAGTCATACTGAGACAAATGTAACTCTAGCTAATAATAATGAAACTTTAGTTTTAGGTAATTCAGGTTCAGGAAATGGTGTTTATAACGCAATCAAGTTTTCAGGTAATCAACAAGATATGTACATCATG
>UEXN01003178.1_pt1 | contig 10913 bp, 7 predicted proteins | sample 1796711 | NCBI WGS metagenome assembly UEXN01 (sample SAMEA4772470, study PRJEB27181) | metagenome | reverse complement strand
TAAAAAGTTTTCCAAACAAGGGAGGATTCTTGGCTTGTTTTTCTGCATGATCAACATCTGATATAGCTCCCATCCATCTACCAATGTCCCCCGACATTTGTTCAATGTCACGACCAACGGCAAATCCTTGCTTGATTGCACTAAAAGCTTTTGATGCCACGCCAACGGCTAATGATATAGTTACTGGATCCATATCCAGATTATATCATAGGTTACTTACCTTTCAAAGATGCCGCAGTATTAATACGATAGATGTTCACATCGTTTCTATCATCGGCAATATTCTCTTGTAGAGCTTGTCTTTGTTGAGCTAACTCATAAGCTTGTTGTAATTTAGCTTGATCAATCGCAAAATCCATTTGATCATTCATTGTCTTACGTTCTAGCTCGGCAGTATCGTTTTCTAGCTCTTTCTTTCTAATTTCTACCAACGGATCTTCTGGTTTTGGTGGTTGTAGAGCAGGCATTATCTCATTAAGAATCTCGCCAACTTGTTGTGCTATTGCCGCTTCAACAGATGCTGGATCCATTTGAGGAACTTGCTCACCTCTAGCTTGAGCCTCTTGAATTGTCTTCTGAAAGAACGTAGTCACTTGATCTCTAGCCATCATACCCACATGTTCTTGTACATGTGCTTGTAACATGATGTACCCTTGTGGGTTTGCTTGTGATGTTTGACTAGATAACATGGATATATGTGCTCTAACATGAGCTTCATGATCTTGTTCTGGAAATGCTTGTAATGGCATATTTTTCATGGCATTTCCGTTCTCGGTCGCTGGATCAATCGGTTTAGGTTCAGGTTTCGGTGGTAAAATAGCCTCAATATTCTTAATATCCAAGGCATCATACATCCGTCTGTACGCTTCATTCACATTATGTATCTGTGGAGCTGCTTGAGCCAGTTGTAATTGTGTTTGAGCCAGTGATAATCGTTGTGCCATAGAAAAAATGTTAGGATCTGACACCGGAAGTATGTCCACACGACCATCAAAGTCGGCTTGCATGGTCTCTGGAGGTACATTTCCAACAAAATAAGGGTATGGTACTGGATTTTCACTAAAAATCTCGGCTAACATGCGAAATTCTTGCTTTTGAGCGTAATGTAGACGCTTATGTATGGAAGATATGATCTTTGAGCCTTGTTCTATCAAGGCAACAGTCGTTCCAACGGGAGCTTGCGAGTTAACATCAGCAGTTTTTGCATCTGCAACTTGTGCAAAACGTCTACCAGAGTCAACAACTACACCTAAAAGCTGTGCTAGTGTGGCTGATGGCTCTTTATATGGCAATGGGATGATTGAGTTCTTGAGATCTCCGCCTGGGACATCGATGTCCCTAAACTCCCCAGGATTAAGAGGCTCATCATCATTACGAATGCGAACACCACGAGATTTAAAGCCAGCCGGAAGATTAGAGAGCGTACCTGCATCAATTAACTGCCTTAAAATTGATGTGGCTGCACGAGACAAACCACCGATTGTGTGTAGTAAACCAAGTCCATAGAAACCAAATCCCGGTAAAAATTTGAAATGAGCAAAATATTGTCTCTTTCTTTTTAATGGGTCTTGTTCTCTAAAGTTTCTAGAAATCGATAACACTTTTCCAGAACTTTGATCAAGGGTGACAATATAAGGCAACATAAGACCCGAAGGATTCCCCGCCATATCCTTGTCTTCAAAACCTTCCAAATCCAAGTCCATGTGGCATTCCAACAAGGTATAAGAGTCATCAGAATAGTTTGGACGTAATCCCAACAACTCATCAGAACGCTCTTTGATAGCTCCTTCATCTTCGCCATCATTTGTTTCAGATAGTTCAACATCTCTGTATACTCCTGCTATTTGTAGTTTGCGAATATCATTATAGGACATTCTAACTACATGTGTAACCCTTTCTGCTGTTCTTAAATCAGAAGCTGAATACGGAACAACCATATCTTCTGCTGGAACAAACTTGGAAACGGCTCTCTGTTTGGTTTCATCAAAATAAATCTTTTTAAATGTAGAACCCGTCAACGGCAAATAAAATAACATTTGATCTGTGTCTGGATCATACTCTTCCATGATTTCAGTAATCTGATAATTCATGAAGTCTTCTATACGCTGAGCTTGTGCTTCAGTCTCTTGTGTTGGTGCTCCAAGAACTTGAGTCTTTACAGGTCCTCCACTCGGTAACATCTCTTTGTATGACTGTGCTTGAAACTGTGTTACGGCTTCACTTAGTAATGGATGTGTTACACCACTTGCTCCTAAGAAGGGTTCACTTCGATCTTCGTAATTTATACCGAGTAACCCTAATCCTTTAGATATGGCTTCTTCCCAATCTTCTCTGGACTCTAAGTCCTCCCGAAACTTAGCTTGTATATCAGATGATAGTTCTCCAAGAATGTCATCGTCAAGAACCTCTGCGAGATTGGCATCATGTCTATATTCTTCGGTTTCAACTTCTACTGCCTCTTCATCTACTAGTTCGATACCTTCGGGTAATTGTTCTGCTGTTTCTGGTAATTCAATTTGAAGACTATCTTCTTCGGGCATCATCTGACCCCCCGCTCCCATTGAGCCTTCTACCATTCCTGCTATTTGTCTAGGTTCTATTGCCATTATACTGCCTTTCTAAGATCCACTGTACCACCTTTTGCTTTAAAAACAAATTTACTTCTTGCTAATTTTTCTCCAGCAGAATTAGGGTCTAGTCTTAATACAAACTGAACTGGGTTTTTAAGTTTAGCTTTTGCTCCTGATTTTCCAATCATATTAAATTCTACCCCTTCTTCTACTTGAACTTGAGAATTACCTGCTTCATCTAATAAAGCATCTTGAAACTGTTTCTTAACTATGTTTGGAGCAATTTCATAACTTGTAATACCTGCTTTTTGATGTTTTATTAATGCTCTTTGATAAGCATCAGAGCCATCATTAGGAGGTAAGGCTGCTCTACCTGACATATTTTGTAAGTCAGTTTTAGCAGGAAACACTAATCCAACAACTGGTTCACCGTAAATTTTACCTAGTTCTGGAATTTGATTAATCGCTCCTTTAATAATCGCTCTTGATGCTTGTGCTTGTGAAGAATGAGCAGAGTCTCTTTTATACGGTCTTGTATTATCTAGGTGTCTATCTAATCTGTCGTAAGCATCTAATAATTCTTTTGGCGAATAATTAAATTCTTTTGCTCTTTTTTCTATTGCTTTCTTAAATGCTTCTTGTCTTCTTCTTTTTTCATCTCTATTGTTAAATTTTCTAAGTTCTTCCTGATCTTTTTTTAAATTGTCTGCGAGAGTTTGTACGTTTTTCTTTTCTTGTTCTAAACTTTTGTATACATTTTGTAAAAATGTTGGTTTACTTGAATTAACTAGTTGGATAATAGGGGCTTCAAACAAATTCATATAAACACTGTCTCTAGAGTATTTTGTTTTTTCTCTTAATGCTTGTTGTTTATATGCAATTTTTTTGTTTTCATCTGTTTGTGCAGGTGGTGAAATTCCTCGTAAAGCAACTTCTAAACCACCATTCTCTGGCATGAAACCTATTTTTAGTGCCATAGCATCCAGTTCTTTGTCTAAAAAGTTATCTATATCTTTTAACGCTTTAGGACCTAACCTTTCTATAACATCACTTTGAAGTCCTTCAATATTAACTCCCAAATATTTTAGATTTTCTGATGGTGTTTTGTTAGGATCTGGGGCTAACCGACCATCTGAATCATTATAGTTGGCTATTATTAATTCGTTTAAATCTGTGTCAGGCATTCGATTTTCTGGGTTTTTTCTAAACTGTACATGATTTTTTAAAACATATTCAGTAATTTTAGCTTCTAATACATTATTAGCCGATCTATTAATTTCTTCTTTCATAAGCATTTGGATCGTTTTTCTAAATGCTTCGGGTTTACTTGTGCGATTTTGCATTGCTTCAAAATAATCTTTTTTATTGTTTACTTTTGTTTGATATAAACCAGTATCATTTTCTATTTCTTTCGTAATCCTATTAGACGTTAACTCTAGGAAACCTCCAGGATCACTACCCTCCACTCTACCAGGAAAGTGATATAGCATTGATTCTATAGGATCTGTTTTTAAAAACTGATCAGTTATACCCGCATTGTACAAAAGTCTTCGGGCTTTAGTTGTAAGTAATTGTTCATGACCTCTGTTAAATCCTGTTGCTTCGTCTGTTCTTTTATTTTGAACATTACCGATTTTTAGACTTTGTCCTCCATCGGCAGAATCATATCTTTGTAGATGTAAGCCTGTCTTTAACTGTCCGTCTTTAGATAAAGCATCCCAAGTTGCCTCTATAATAGGAGCTATAACATTGGTATATTTTCCACCTATTTCTCCTTCAAGTAAATCATAAAAATTTTGATTAGGGTCTCTTCCAATGAAAGAAGCGATAGTTCTATCTTTTACTAAATCATTAATATTACCAGTAAAAACTGATTGATGACTCACAAGATCATCTAGCATATTTTCTTTTAAATCAATGAGTTGTCTGGGAAGAATTGTATTTTTTTCTAAATCTTTAACTTCATCTTCTAGTGTGTCATACTTAGCTGTTGCGTCTGCATAAGTCACCATTTTTTCATCAACTAACTTTTGTTTATCTTCTCTTTGTTGTCTTAATTTTGTAAGAGAATCCTCAAAAGACAAACCTTGTTCTATCTCATCCATAGTAATAATCTTTTGTTTTTCAGAGGCATCAAATATATTTCTTGTTCTTCCATCACGATAATTACCGGCTCTATCTGATACATCGACTTTAAAAGAATGTAATGATGCTGGTCTTCTGTTTTCTTTAGCATCATTTAATATTGCAATCTTCTTATCTCTTGCAATTGGATCAATATCGTCATCTTCATAGAAATCATCAACTATTTCTTCAGTTTCTAAGTTACGAGGTATTGTACCCGCTTTAGCTAACTCTAGTCTTTCAGTCCAAGTTTTTTCTAAAGTTTGGTCAGCACTATCTAAATTATATATTGGAGTTGCAACATCTATATTTTCTTCTTTTATCCTTGATTGATCGTCTTGAACTTCTTCTACTGTAAGATAAAGTTTCCCATCTTCTGCTCTTCTTACTACCATACCTCTTAAATAAGCGGCACCTTTACCGTGATAATCGTGACCTCCTCCAATTTTTAATTCTCTTTCATCTCCAATATTTTCTTCACCTGATAACGATTTCATTTCTTTTATAGAATCAATTGTTCCACTGTTTTCCAAAGCACCCGATTTTATTGTCGCCTTACCTTCATCATGAGAAACGATAGCAACAGAATCAACTTCAAAATCTCTTGGATCAGATAAAGAATTACCGTCTTCATCAACAAAGTTTTGCATAAGTCTTTGTGTGGATTCTAACGCTACTCCTGCAACTATATTATCTTCTGTAATAGTATTACCCGCATCTGGATCATTAGCATTAACTAATCGCCCCGTTGGATTTTGTCCTGCTGCTTTACTTCTAATCTCTAGCTTTACTTGAGGTCTTGTTTGATCAAAAGCTTTAATAACGTCATCATAGCTTAATTCCTTGTCTTTATTACGAACAAGAAATTCCTCAAGCCCAGAGTTATAAGCTTCTCCACCTCGATTTTGAGTTACTGAATCTGATGTGCCAGTTGCATTATCATTAAAAGATAACACTTCTTTTCTTGATGGCTTTGTAATATCAATTAATTTATACATACTAGGGTCAAGCTTTGTATAATCGCCCCTAGCTTCTTTCATGGCGATACCAAATGCTTTACCGTCAACTCCATCGGCAGGCACGGCTTTCTTTTCTTTTACTTCAGTTGTTCTTACATCATAGTTACCCATGAATCCAACTAAGCCTTGATTACCTTTTTCTGAAGCTCGTAGATCACCAATAATATCTTTACCAGTTTTTCGTACACCTTCATTTTGTTTCTTTAAATTAGTTAATATAATTCTAAGAGGAGATACTGTTGGATTATCTTTCGTAGACTCACCCGTCATGTTTTGATTAAAAAAGTTTTGCTTTGGATCTGCTTCTTCATCCGTAGTAGCATTAAGATTTTTCTCTGTGCTTTCATTTATCTTTTGAATGGGCGAAGAACCTTGGTTCGATGGACCTTGGTTCATTAGTATTTCAGATGTAGTCAACGGAACTTGTTGCAGTTGTGCTCGGTCTGGACTAAATGAGGCTCCCGCAAAAGCCATCTGTGGAGTAAAACCTCCCGTTCCTGATCCTCCAGAAAACATATCTTGTACTTTATTCACGGCTCCCGGGGCTTGACGAAATGTCTCAATACCCGTTGTCATGCCACCGCCCATAGTGCCACCTAAAACAAAACCTTCTAAAATTTTATCGGCAACTTCTAAACCAGTATACTCTCCACCAGTTAATGCCGTGGCTCCAACAGAAACTCCTTCTTGTGCACTTTCTGTTGCCGCTTCAAAAGCAGTGGCTTTACCAATTCGTTTTCCTATTTCTCTGGCTGCGTCTATCTTACCTTCTGCACCCAAGGCACGAATTAACTGCTTGCCTGTCATGGTTAGTAGTTCATCTTTTGGAATCACTTTTCCAGCACCAAATTTATCAAGTAACCCTATAATGGTTCCTGCACCGATGGCGACCGCATCATTATAGTCACCAGTTTTGTCTTCCATTTCTTGAGCGACTTCACCAGTGCCCATGATGCCCGAACCAACGAGTGTCGATCCACCGATCAAGGCTGCAACGGGCACACTAAACGGAGCCGTCAAAGCGGCAGCTAATCCACCGACTAAAGCAGGAGCACTTGTTGCTAAATTTTCTTGAGTCTTTTCACCAAGCCAACCTAATGCATTACCTATACCACCTTGTGTATAAGCTTCACGAAGTCCCATTGTATATTCTGGTTGATAGTTTCCTTGACGTATATCTTCTTCTTGTTGCTCAACTACTTCTCTTCCATAGTTGTATAAAGATTCAATACCAGTTCTTCTACCAATAACCTCGATACCTTTGCCGAAAAGTTTTTGAGCTTGATCGACACTGAAATCAATAGCACTATCTCTAGCCATTAAGTAATCCTTGTTGTCTTCTTTTTATTAGGAAGCATTCTATCAGAAAAACGATTAGTAACAGTATAACCTTTAGTTACCCTTATTTTTTTAATAGGCTTTTTTTTCATTAGTAACTACCTTTGAACATTCCACCACGGTTCTTCATTATGGCTCCACCCATTTTTACTCTTTTAAGAAATTTACCTTTAGGACCAGAGCCACCTTTGATGGTCATATCTTTTGGATTAACACCCATTTTTGGACCTTTACCCACTGCTTTTTTCTTTCTAGCTGCATCCTCTGCGGCTTGATTCTTTTTAATTTGTTCTAGCCTTTTTAAATCTGATTCTTTTTCTCCCTTGATCTTAGTAGATGGAGCCATTTCATTTTTTGTTCTACCAAGATTTTGTTTCTTTTTGTTTTCCCTTATCTCTGACGGAGATAAACCTAAATTATCTTTTTTAGTTGTAGTTACATCAATTTTATTATTAATTTTTTTCTTTGGATCTGACATTAGTAATATTCCCTTGCTCGTCTTGGATACCAGTTCTCTGGAATCTCTTCGCCTTTTAAATCGATAAACCCGCCTTGTCTAAAACGCATGACCGCCATTGTCATACTATCACAATAGTCATCATGATCGCCAAATGGAAAAGATGCAACTTCTTCAATAACATCTTCTGCAAATTTCTCTCCTTCAGGATACCATACTTTGCCCGATTCGAAAATAGGCGACACGATATGCATCCTCATAGTTTTATCAACACCCCCACCACCTTTTCGTCTGCCAGGACTAAACGTAGTAACGGGAAGATTTAATAATCTTAGTTCATCAGCCAATGGTTGACCAGATGCCTTCGCCTCAATTAGCATCAAATCTGGTTCCCAATATTCATTTTCTTCTAATGCCACTTCCTTTAATTCTGGAAAACTCCACCTGCCCTTCTTCGCATCCAACATTATCAAATGCTGATCACCATCTTCTTTCGGCTCAAACACACCCCAAGTTGTAATAGCACTATAGTCGGCAGTCTCTTTTTTAGAATATGCCGTATCATAACTCTGCACTATATAATCTAATCTTGGCGTATCTTTTCTTTCCCAAGGTTGCCACCATTCTCTCTTGATCATCGCAACAGCTTCCGATGTCGGGTTCTGTTGCCATTGAGCGTTCCACTTAACCGGGGACAAGGATGCCTTGACCTTTAATAGTTCTTCAACTTCCCAGAACTCGGGCCATAATGGTTTATCACTAGGAAGTATCGCTGGAAATTCTATAACCTCCCATTGATCTGCCATAGCATCCATTGCCATATTCTGTACTAATCGCCCCGTGAGGTCTTTCTTAGACCATCTTGTCTGCACAATAATGATGGTACCCCCCGGTTGAAGTCTCTGTCTCGGTCCAGAAGTATACCATTCGTATGTATTATCATAAGCAACCGTGGACAGTGCATCTTGTTCCGAGTGCGGATCATCAATGATCAACAAATCGGCACCACGACCAGTCATTGCAGCACCCACCCCCGCAGCGAAATATTCCCCACCGGCACTAGTCTCCCAACGACCTGCGGCCTGGCTATCCTGTTTCAAGTCCGTCTTGGGAAAGATCTCAGCATATATGGGATCGGCAATGAGATCACGAACCTTTCTACCGAATCTTACAGCAAGTTCCGTGTTCATGGTAGCCTGAATGATTTTTAATTTAGGATTACGTCCCAAGAACCACGAAGGCATTAAATATGACGCTAATTCTGACTTAGAATGTCTAGGAGGCATGTTGATGATCAAACGCTTCAAGTTACCCGATGCAATGTCCTCGAGCTTTTCAGATATGACACGATGATGATTCCCCTCTATAAAACCTTCATATACATGTTTAGCATAGGCTAGAAATTTAGTTTGAGCTATTTCTCTGGTTTCAAGTCGCTTGTGCTGTTGCTCCAGTAACAGAACTTCTTGTAACACTTCTTTAGGTAACGCTTCATAATTCATAGCCGAACAATAATACATTCAAATGAATTTATCAATGCTTGTAATTATCTGTGTGTAAGTAACCCTCCCGCCCCCGTTTTAGGGGGGTGCCCCCTCTTCACTATACTAATTTATTTGCCTTTTCGCTGGAGTAACCCCAATCCTTTAAAACACTAGCTTCGCAAGCGTCACTAGAACTTCGTTACCTCAGTTCAAGTTCTGCTAACAAAGCTAGTGTTTTGCCAAATTTTTTAAGGTCGCAATCACAAAAACTGATACACAGTATCAAAAAATATTGTGGCCTGGAACTTGACTTATGGGATTATCTAGGATACAATGACTATAGGGAATAATCCCTTAACGTACAACCAAGGAGGACAATATGTCGGATGTACAATACGCCATCGAGGAACTTGTTAATGAGCAAGTAGACTCTCGCATCGAAGATGCAGTTTCCGAGAACCACGAGATTCATTCTATCAAGGATGATATCTCAGAACTTCAAGACAAACTTAATGGAGACTTTGCAGACGAAGTCACTAGTAAGGTAATGCTCAACTTAACTACTAAGTTGGTCAATACTCTTGATCAAAACTATGTGATGATCAAGAAAGATTATCTTGATCAACTTCAATCCAAAAGGGAGGAGGGCTAGAATCGGGGGCGAAAGCCCCCTTTTTCCTTTTATAAAATATGAATAGACAATTAGAAGAACATAACGAATTTAATTATTCAACTGATGCCGAATGGGATAAGGAAGACGCAAGGATAAGAGGGGAGCAGAACCAAGATTCTCCTTGGATATGTAGTGACAGAGATGTGTGGCATGTCAATCCGTATTGGGGAAAGTATGATGATAATGGTCAACCATTAATGAAAGATGGAACTCGTTGTCGTCATCCCGAAGACTATGATGATGAGGAGCCTTCTATTGGATGGACAGAATAAACAAGTTTCCTTGGTGGAAAGGGGAGGGCTTCGGCTCTCCTTTTTTTTATTTATGTTCCGAGGCTTGGAGTTCAGATCGCAAGCTTTTAAAACGAAAGACTCGCAAGCTCGCTTTCGTTTTGTCAAATTTTTTAGAGTTGCAGAAATGTCACAGAGTGTTGCAAATATGTCACAGTCAAACAATAAGATTTGATACGAGGTATCACAAAACATAATGCATGAAACCAGGTTTTTGCTTGACTGTTTCATGATCCTAGATTATCCTAGAAATAATAATTAACCAACGGAGGACTAAAAATGGATACAATATTAAAAAATACACGAACCAAGAAGCAAGTTAAACATGATAATATGTTATATGCTAAAGCTAGGCTTGACGAAATTTTAAACCAAGAACAAGAAATTTACTGCATTATCCGTCATGTCTCACAAAGTGGCATGAGTAGGCATATAAGTTTCTTTTGTATTGTGGACAATGAACCGAGGTTTTTAGATGGTTTAATTTCAGACTATTTAGATTATAGACACAATAAGAGTTATACTGGTTTAGTTGTCGGAGGGTGTGGAATGGATATGGCTTTCTCGGTTGTTAATCATTTACAAGTACAAATGACACACGACAAGATGACAACACACACCGAATATAATTTCAGACATCGAATCATTTAAAGAAGAGAGGCGAAAGCCTCTTTTTTTTATTCTCGGTCATATTTAAATCACAAAGTTCGCAATGCTCACTTTGTGATTTTGTCAATTTTTTTAAGGTCGCAATGTGCAAATTTACAACGAAAAACTCGCAATGCTCATTTTTCGTTGTGCCAAGGAATTACAGTTTGCAATGCATCGACCTATTGAGCCATGAAACACGAAACAAGGTTCTTCTTGCCCCAAAACTATCGCATTTGCTACAGAATATCCGTCAAATAAAAATGCTTTAGAGGTGCGAGGGTCATTTTTTAAGATAAAAGAAATATAA
>UEXN01001146.1_pt1 | contig 10936 bp, 7 predicted proteins | sample 1796711 | NCBI WGS metagenome assembly UEXN01 (sample SAMEA4772470, study PRJEB27181) | metagenome | reverse complement strand
GCTAAATACTCATCGCTTGTTATACCTTCTAGCTCGGCAGCCTCGTCTACTTGGGCTTGAGTAACTTCGTAAGCTACGCCGTTTTCATCTATATATTCAAACATATTTTACTTATTATCTTTTATTAAAGGATTGCTACCACCTTCTTTACTTTGCGTTTTTAGTTGGCTCACCATATTTTGAGGTATTCTAGCTTTGTTTACTAAGTCGTCAGCCGTTAAGTTTGTCATACCTTCTAACACCGCACCGTTTGCATTCTTCATTGTAAACCCTCCGCCGTCTACGCGTTCAGCATAACTACCATCAGGCATAAATATTTTGCCGCCAGAATTAAACGATCTAACAAAAGCATTATACTTGTTTAATTCACTAGCGCTAATAGGTGCTCTTTGTCTTCCTTGTGTTGATTTTTTTTCTTTAGCCTTAAAGCTTCCACCGTGCTGCTGCTTGGCGTAGTTAGTAAAATAGTCTACCACTAGGTTCTTGCTTAAGTCTTCGTTGTAAAACTCATTCTTAGGATTTGTTATAGCATCGACTATCATAGCTTGATCTGCTTCAGATATGTTATCATCCCAATTAGTTTCTCCTTCTTCTAGAGGAAACTGAGATGCGTCTAGATCTGCGTAGTTTAAACCAACTAAGTCTGGATTTTTAGCTATAGCATTTACAAATTTAGTATCACTGTTACCACCAAGCATTTGGTCGTGCATCAAAGACCTTAGGCCTTTGCTATTGTCTACCACATTTCTAATCTGTTGCTGTACTGCGTTTTGGTTCCACTCAACACCCTTAGCTGCGTTTTGATATTCTTTTAACGCTATGTCATTTAGTGATTTTTTTGACTCATTATCTTTTAATACCATGCTTTCGCTAATAGCATTAAAGTCTAGTTTTTTAAAAGTTCCATCTTCATTTTGAACTATAACGTGGTGAGTTGGATTACCTTGTTCGTCGGTTCCAAACTGATGTTGAGCTTTAGGATCATGTATAAGCTGCGAGTCTCTAAGCTCTTCTTCGGTCATAGAGTCAGATGCTAACCCATCTGATATTGCTTGAGCATTAGTTGTAGCTATGTCTTTTCCAGACTGTATCGATGTACTCATCTGATTCATTTGCATCATTATTTTAGCCGCTGCTTGGTCGTTCTTGCCTAAGACCGCTTGGTAATATTGCTCTTGAAGATTTTGTACTTGAGGATATAATGCATCAAATGTTTGAGAGTTTAAACTTCCGCCGTTAGCTAATATTTCATCAGCCATTTTTTTAGCACCAGCCTTAGCGTCTGATCTTCTTTTTTGTTCAGGCTTAACTAACAGTTCGTTTACCGTATTATTTACTTTATCTAAAGCATCAAACCCAGCTTTGCTAGCTAATTCTTGTCCGCCACCAGCAGCCGCGTATGCTCCTTGTACTAATGTTTTATCTGCTGCCATTATAAATTTAAGTTTTGTAAAAAGTTTGGATCTGTTTCGTTTTCATCAAACTGAGACTGTAGCCAATCAGGAGTAGCTGACATTGGATTTCCTTCGTCACTAACTATAGTGTTTGCAAAACTTCCAACATCTCCACCGCCAACACCTTTTAGTGCATCCATAGCGCCGCCAGGCGCTACTGCACCAACTATACCGCTAGCAGCTGAGCTTATACCAGACATCATCTGCTCGTTAGCCGCTGCTTTCTTTTCTTCTGCAGCCCGCTTTTCACCTTGCGCCATGCCTAGTAGTGTAGATACTTTGTCTTTTTCCATATCACGTGACATTACCTCACCTTTTCTTTCTAGTTGTTGGTTTTGACCTGCTTGTGCTGCCGCTGCCTTTTGGTTTGCAGCTTCCTGTTGGCCAATACTAGCTGAAGCTTTTTGAGCTGATAGCTGACCTTGATTAGCCATAGTTTGAGCTAAGGCCGCAATACCAGATCCACCAGCTGCGCCTTTCATGCTACTTAATATGTTTGCTTGATTTTGTTGATTTTGCTGAGCCTCAAACTCTGCTTGTTGAGTGTTGACCGTTAAGTCTTCCATGGTATTCTCCATGTTAGCGTAAGGATTACTAGTATCTAGTTTGCTAAACGCATCTTTTTGAGCATCCATTTCAGCTTGAGCTTTCTTAGCTTCAGCCATAGCTTTTTTCTTTTCTTTAGCGCCACCTATAGCCTTTGCAACACCAGTTCCAACGCTTATAGCCGCAGCACCTACCATTAAAAAACTCATATATTATTTGTTTTCGTTAACGTATTTTTTGTAGTCTGCAAAATCCTTAGCAACAATCTCAGATTCTAAAAATTCAATGTCCTGAGAGTTTGTAGGATTTTTATGTATATTAACGAAGATCGATTCCTCGTTAGCATATATTACTCTTTTTGTTCCTGGAGATGCTACAACATAACACGGAGCTATGTACTCCTCGATAGTATCTTCTGTTGCTACGCTAATGTGACCTTGTAGTAGAAACCAAACGTGTAAGTGTTTATGGATTGCTCCAACAACTAATGTTCCTACTCCCATCGACATCTGTCTAACGTATATCCCATCTGCAAAAGTATGTTTCAACGGAAACAAATGAGAGTCTTGAGTTGTAACAATATTTTCTCCGTCGGCCTTATCTACTAGATATTGCTGAAGTTCTAATATTTTTTCTCTAGAATTAAGGCTAACCTCTTGTTGATCAACCTTATCTATTTCTTGATTTGACATAATTTAATTAAAGTATGACTTTATAATCACACTCTAAGTACTTTATTTACTGCTTTCAAACGTGTCTACACCAACGCTGAATAGCTCTGCTTTGTCTGTGCTGTTGTTAACCATTTTAACAGAAGCGTAATATCCTAGCATGCTAGATAAATTATTTACATTGCTTTTAGCAAAGAATATATAGCTATTAGCTGGCGGGTATTGAGCTAGCGGAAGTGTTGTGCTTACTTGTATTATACCTTTTTCCATGTCAACGAAGCTACATGTACCTATAAATACTATATTTTGTTGAGTTGAAGTTTCAAACTCAGCAACCGTAGCAACATTGTTTAAGTAAAATACGTTGTCACCAACTGACAAAGATGTGTTTACTGAAGTATTAAAGTCTAGTGTTACTGTAGGCATAGTTTATTATTATTAAAATAGTTGTATAAAGTCATCTAAGTATATTTCTAAGCAATATAATCCGTCACCAATTACTTCTCCAAACTTTTCAACATATAGCGTGCCGGAAAAAGTAACAGTTGCACCGTCAGGATCTCCACTACCTGTTTGAGTGCCGTTTTCTATATAGTATATCGGAGCTGTAACAGTGTTAGCATCTGCTGTGTACTTAAGAGTAGAAGTCTGCAGCGCTCGACCTGTGGCTCTCCATGTTTTTCCGCCTGAAGCTCCTGTTTGAATCGCTAAAGAAAAATCTATTTTAGTTAAACATTGTTTTGCTCCGGAGTAGGGAATATCTGAGTCTTCAATAGAAGCTGCTTTTGTTTGAACTTGATTTGTTGTGCCATAAAGAGAAACACCTGTTGCTGCGGCCGTGGGTATAGTATGTGTACTGCCTGACTGCGTAACTTTTAATTGAACGCGCTGCCTAGCGTATTGCGTGACAGTTGTTTTGCTTCCTTCCGTAGGAATACTACTAGACAAAGATGTGGTCGAAGCTTCTATTAAATTTTTAGAAGTACCAGCCTCTCCTCCTACACTTACTTTAGCTGGGGTAGCAACACCTTCTAAAAAGTAACTATAGCTTTTGGTATTGCTAGTAGATCTTGGATAGTTTAATGTAGTTTTAAATAATCCACCTTTTGGTATTTCAAAATAGCCTTTAGCGGCACCGTTACCGCCCGCTATCTTACCATGACTAAAATTTCCCGTAGAGTGATCATAAAACTTGCCGTCTTCGTCTTGAACAAAAACGTTAAACCTAGAACCTTCAACGCCAAAAACCTTTATATCTTGGGCAGATGAGTTATATTCTAATTGCCTAGGCGCAGAAAAACTACTCAAAGAGTATGATCGTGCTACCGCAACAGGTATAGCGTTAGGTTTTGTTCTTATTGAAAGCACATGCCCTAAGTCGCAAAAATCAACAGCGTCTTCTATTCCTTCTGGGCTAACGCTTGGCGTTACGTAGTTTACGTTTACATCAAATCCAGTTATGTAAACTCCGCTGTACGTGTAGTTTGTCACTGTTACCTCCCAATACTCAGGATTAGCTAACATTGAACCAGAGTAAATAAGAACGCAAGGTAGTCCATCGGTTTGCGGTGGAAATTTGATTCCAGCCGCGGCGGTAAATCTCATTGTACCCATATACGTAGATTGCCCAACGGTAGAGCTAACCTCTCCGCTGCTAATTACCTGATGGCCAACGATAGTATTTTCTATTTGCGTTTCGCTCATGTTCGCTACGTCTAAGTGTGTAGACGTTGAAGTTACAACATCTGCCTCGCCAAAGCTATGAGTAGTGGCTATTCTAATACACGAGAATACTCTAGGCGGCGATGCCGTAACGTCTATATCAATAAAGAAATCTTCTGTAGAAGAACTTATAGATATAGTGCCATGTGTTATAATAGCCTCTACGGTACCATCGTTAACATCAACAAACTGCACTTGAGTTATACCTGTTGTTACATTAGCTCCAACGGTGTTATATATATTTGAACCATCAAAAGTTTCCATAGCATTACCTATAGAACACATAGAAGCTGATACATAAAAATCAGCGTCTGGAGTTATTACTAAAGTTTTAGTCCCAGCAACTAGTGTTGATCCTCCTAAGGCTGTTATGCTTACTGTTGATATTGTACAATTTTCTACTGCCATTATTTTTGTTTAATCCCAATTAGTTCCGCTATTACTTGTAGAGCTGTCTTGAAAGTTTACTGTAAATTCAACGCTGCTATCATCAGTATTATCCGTAGATGGTGAAGCATAGCCAATACCTTGAACACTAAACTCAGACGTATCTAAAAGATAATTACCATCTAAGTCAGAAAGTTTAGTAGCTTTACCTTTTTCATCTAATACAAACTGCTCTCCTTTTATTACGCTAAACCACTTGCCTTCTTTATTGACAAAGTCTCTAGCGCTACCACCTTGCAAGTCCGTGTGCATAGACTCCACATACCACCCTGTTTTTTCGTTTAAGTTGTAAAACTCTCCATCAGAGTAGTATGTTATGCCGTCTGTTGTCATGTTATCAAACTTACTTACTCTACTTTGAGAGCCTTCGTAGTTTATTGTTTGAAAGCTTTTAACAGAGCCTGGTTGATCGTTAAATACTAACTCTACATGTGAGTTATATTGTACACCATAGAATTTGTTTCTAACGCCAGAATCGCTGTGCTGCTGCCATATTTCACCATCTTTAAAAGTGTAGTATTGATTGTTTATGCTAATAGCATTTTCTGGCACGTAGCTATAAAAGCTAATCCAACCTTTAGCTTTTTCGCTAAAAGAAATTGTTGTTGAATCAAATAAAATTGCATCCTTACTAGCTGTTAGTATCTGAGTTGGTAGCGTTAAGTTGTACGTTCTTTTTCTTTCGTCGTAAGATCCATAAACGTTTTGATCAGCATAGGCAAATCTATCTGTAAAATAATCCTTTAAACCAATTTCAGATATATTAGTAACACCATCTTTTGATAATCTTATTACAGCGTTTCTTTGCAAGTCCGTAAAGTAAGATCTATATTTATCTCTAGCAAATGACTCAGGATTGTTTGATATACCATAATCTCCAGAGTAAGGCGTGATAGAACCTAAAACGTTTTTACTGTTAGCTACATTAGAGTCTCCATCTGCGTTGAACAATGCGTTCTTGTTAGTTAACATGCCTAGACATTTATCTTGGCAAAGCACAGTTGTATTTGTTTCGTCTGTATAAAGCTTTTGTATAGTGCCGTAGTCTGGATTAAGATCTTTAGTTATAGGTTCTGCTTGTATAAACTGATTTAGATTATTAACACCGCTAGTTGAATTGTATATACCAGAGTGAATCATACCAGAACCTCTTCTTTCTTCTGTGTAAGGCTCGTCTAGCGTCGTAGATGCCTTAGCGCCTTTGTCTAAGAAAGGCTGGTTGTAGTCATCTCTAATTCTATTAGACTCAACTCCGTTACCAAAACTATAACAATTAAACCAAGGTAAGTAAAACTTATTGTTGTGTATATCTTGATTCATAAGAAAAAAGTTGGTACCAGCTTGAGAAGAACTTACTTTAACCGTAACAGCTCCACCGTAAGGAGTTTCTATTTTAACAATAGTGTTAGCTGTGGTAGTCAAAGAAGGTACAGAGCCGTTTTTGTGAATAAGCACTACCTTTCTATCGTTGTTAGCCGCGTTGATTGCACCAAACTCATTGTTTTCAGAGTTAACTTGCTGAACGTATATATCGCCTTCTGCTTCTATTGCCGTGTTCCAAGATGTAGTCGTAGTATCAGTGGCTGACTCCAAAGTAACTCTACACCTATTGTGTATTCCAACAGGAAAAAATATCTCGTTATTTCTCAAAGCATACTCCACTGGATATGCATTACCTAGCTCAAAATATAAATCAACGTCCACAGACTCTTTTGGCTCAGTCTCCCATATAGCTGGATTTTCACTAACAAAATCTCCGTTTTCAGAGGTAGATGGCTCTAATAATTCTATTACAGTTTCTTCGGTTCCGTCATGCCTTATTCTTCTAGGATCAAAAGAGCTTAAATTAAAAGGCGTCTTAGATATTATGCTCCATTTTACTCTTTTGTTTTGTGCTATATCCTTGTTGCCATCGGAATCAACATGAAAGTTTAGTATTCCGTATTGGTATCTAGCTTTTTCAGTCTCGTAAACCGTTTCGTTTGGATCGTCTTTAAACCTAAACTGTTGGCCTTGAGTAGAAAGCCTAGTCATTAAGTCATATATATTACTTATGTTTGTGTTGCTCGGCGGTGCGTAACCTTTGCCATATTCTTCTTTGTCTAGAAATCCAGTGCAAGAAATATCTAGTCTTCTATTGTTCGAACTTATTCCTGTAGAACCATTTTGAAAGACACCATCACCAGCTTCCCACATTTCATATTGCATTAAGTTGTAATCAAGGTTCTCCATCTCATAGCCACTAAAAAGTCCTCCTTGTACATTGTTAGCACCTCCTAAATTTTCCATCTTGTTGTTGTAACCCTCGGCTTTAATATTTCCATCTTCATCAAGTACTGAATAAAAAGTAGGCTTAAAAGCATTTGAATTATCGAGAAAATTATCATCGTCAAAACCAGTTTCTTCAGGACTTCTAAAATCGTAAGACCACGCGTCGTCAATAAATAAAGGTGGGTCTGTAACAACGCCTCCTCCATTTACGGGGTTGCCAGTAAACCAATTCCAAAATTCTTTAGCACCACCGGTGTAGTTTATAGAAACACTGTTGCTACCTAACATTGTTGGTGGTATTACGCCTAGTGCTTGATTGACTAACGCGTTAATAGCGGTAAAAATTCCATCAAAAAATCCAACGTCTTCAACTTCAGTGTCGCCGTAGTAAGCTTGATACAGAGCGTTAGTCCCCCACTCGTAGTTGCTAAGGTTGTCTTCATCTTGACCAACTAAGTTATTGTTAGTCTGACCAACAGTCTCCGTCTGTCCGTTGGCTTCGTTAGTAACAGTCTCCGTTAAAAGCCCTCCTCCAAAGCCGCCGGCTTGTTGGACAAGGTTATTACCATTGTTGAAATAATCTTCGTGATAAGGTAGTGTTAAACCAAATCTACTGTAGTTGTAGCCAGGAGTTTGCTGATCGTCAGCTCCAGCGACCTGCGCGTCCTTATATGTCTTAAGGTATTTTAAAGCTCTAGCACCCGTAACCATAAGGTTGTCGTTGCCTTGGTTAAGTACGTGGGTTATAAGAGTTTGATCTTTTAGTATTTTAACAAAAAATCTACCGTCAAACTCAGGCTTGTCTTCATACTCTTTAAAAACTATTTCAAACTTTAATCCAGCAACTCTTCCTCCCCAAGAACCATCGTCAGAAGCAAACCCTATGTCTGGGCCAAACTTAGGTTTAGTTCCAGAAAGTATGAACTTGGTGTGACCGTTAGCATAACCTTGAATAACGCCAATGTCATACCACTCACTTCTATTGCTTCCTTGGTAAAATCTAACTTGCAAGTCTTTTGGCTGTCCACTAGCAGTAGCCCAAGAATTATCTCCGGAACCAAAGGCATCTGCCATAGCTGAATCTTCTACAGTAAAAAAATTGTAATCTTCAAAAGGATAGCCTTCATCTGAATTACCAAACAAATCTTTGTTGGCATTTTGAGTTACATATCCTAAAGTTTTTCTAGTTATTTTTATAAATTGAGGTGCTTCGTTTTCTACTGCTATAACCTTATATCTAGCCGTTGGATTGTCTCCGGAATTATTAGGTACAACCGGTAAAGAAGTATCGTGTTGTTTTTTTAATATTAAAAACGTTTCTTCGTCAATTTTATTTCTGTCAGCAGAAGCCACTGAAATCCAAACGTTACCATCTTCAGCATTGTACCAACGGTCCATAGCGAAGTTGTAATATTCGTTTGATGTTTCTTTTAAAAAGAATTTAAAATACTTAGCCCAATGCGGAGGTTTTGAAACTAACTGTGCGCATAGCTGGTTAAACTTAGGCGCAGACTCTTTTAGTACTTTTATTGACCCTTTCTTTTTGTCAGCAAGAACTGGTGTTTGTCTTCCAAACTCATCTACGTAAACAACACCAACTTGATACGTACGCATTGACTTTACAGACTTACCAGGATTAGGTTCTCCTTCAGCATAGAAGTCATTAGATATAACTATATTAGAATCACTAGATGCTAAAGATAATATTATTTCAGGTGTTATTGTTGAGTCTACAGTTTCTCCATCATCACCTGTTTGAGAAACAGACGTGTCTCTGCTTTGTAGATTATAGTTTTGTAAGTAGTTACCATACACTATTCTGTTAGCGGTTACTTCTTGAGCTAGCGCTTTTCTAGGAACGTTATCCCAAGGCCTTAGCGTTTGATTAGATTCAACAACAGCATGTATAAGTTCTGATGTTATTTCCAAACTACCTCTAGTTGTTTCATACCATCCACTAGACTCCCACAGCGGTGCACCATCACTTGGCTTTATTGTCTTAACTTTATATACAGTAGGCTTACCATCTTCTTTATATAGTATATCTACTTCAACAACATCACTAGGTCTATTCTCTCCATCAGAAAAATAGTTTTCTACCTTAAGGCTTCTTATTCTATTTGACATACCTAGGTTGTAACCTTTCTTTGGTAGCATATCAAACTCGCCAGGTAGAAAAGCAGGTTGAGACCAAGGTGAAAAACAAGAGTATTCTCCATCTATGTACTTGTATCTAAAACCAAATCTAGGAAACTTAAATTCAAACAAAGGCTCTGATTGTTCTAGAGCAACATACCAGTTGAGATCTGCGCTGCTTATGTCTTGTTCGTTTATGGCTAGTATATTAATATTAAAAGTTACAGCAAGTGAATCTCCTGTAGCATAAGAATCTAATCCATCTTCAGGAGCTTCTACTACCGCTCTCATATCGTAATTAACAACATCTGTCTGAGGGCTATCGCTTAATTGCGATTTAAAAAGTATAAAGTCACCAGGTCTAAAATCTACAGCGGTGTTAAATGTAACCGTAGCGGTTCCTGTATTAAGAGTACCGTCACCGTTAAACGCTATTGATGGATCAGCTTCTAGAGTTGTTTCCACAGGATTACCATCGCCATCAGAGTTTAGTCTATCAGCTCGAACTGTTGAAGCTTTTATTATAGGTGCAAACTCAGGGTTTCTTCTTATTACCAAGCAATTTTCCTTGGTAGCATACTCTGGTTCAATATTCTCAGGGTTATAACTTTCGTGTATTATTTGGTTCACACCACCTAGCTCAGCATAAATTCTAGTGTGAAATCTATCGTGATCACCATCGCCAGGAAACTCTCTTTTTGTTCCACCTGTTCCTTTTAGTGATCTATATAAGTTTATTTTTTTTGGCTCGTGAATGTTATCAGTGTAAAACAATAAGTCATCAACAATGTTTATACCTGTTATTCTTACTTGGCCTCCTTTTACAGTACTGTCGTCTAGCTCTAAACAACTTCCTTGATGAGGCACAAACTGTATACTATCACCAACACTTAGATCTGCCGTGCTATTTAACGCTATATCTGTTGAGTTAACAAAAGTGTTGCTTCCTGCAACGAAAGTATTTAACACATTTCTAGGATAAGCAAGAGCAGCACCACCAGCTTTCTGAACTAGCATGTGTTTTCTTATAGCGTCGTGATGCGTGCCAATTGATATGTGCGTATCGTCTTTAGCTGTTATTTTGTCTGCAACTTTTATTATGTCTACAAAAACGTATTTAAAAACCCCTGTTGACACGTTGTAGCTTATAATGTAGTTTTTATGCGTATAAGGTATTATTCTAGGCCTAGGCCCTTTTACTAAGTAGTATATAGTATCGTTTTCTCCATCAGTTATAGATGTTACAACCTTAGATCCATCAGGAACTATGTTAGTAGAAAGCTTAGTGTTTCCTAACATTGTTTCTAAAGCACCTATTTCTCCTGACTCAGACGTACTAACTTGAACGTTTAAGGCGTCTTTGTATTCACCTTTAGCCGTAAGCCTTTCGTCCATGTCTTTATTCATCTTGGACCCAGCGAAGTTTCTTTTAAATTCAGCCATTTACTAGTGTTTGATTTGCTTAGATTTACCTCTAAGTATTTGCGTAATCTCTTCTAACTTGATATTAGATAATCTTAGCTTAGCAGTTCTTTTAGCTGCAAAAGCTTCTCTTTTATATCTTTGAACTAAGCCTTCTGGAGTGTTAGCTCTAGTAGCTAGCACAGCGTGAGCTATATATTTGTACATTGCTTCTTCAGCAAATTTATGAACTTTCATTTCAGCATCAGTACCTAGACTATCACTAAT
>UEXN01003158.1_pt1 | contig 10962 bp, 15 predicted proteins | sample 1796711 | NCBI WGS metagenome assembly UEXN01 (sample SAMEA4772470, study PRJEB27181) | metagenome | reverse complement strand
AACGGGTTGTTGTAATAACGCCAGCCTTTGTTGCCAGCACCAGCAGGGATTGTCTCGTTGCCAAGCTGCATCTCAACAGGCAGTGCAGAGTTTGCAACCACCTCGTTATATGCGCGCTTTGCAGAGGCTTTCGTCTCAGGGCTGACAGTCTTACCAAAGCCAGAAGAGATGCGAACGGCCAAGTTCAGATACATGGCTTCAATCGCACTGTCAGGCGCGCCAATCTCTTGATCCAAGTCGCTGTCAGCAGGCGAAGAAGGCAACGGATACCCAAGGCGAATACCTTTGGCGTTCCACGTTGCCATCATGTTATCTAAGCGCCGCAATGCGCTCTCAAGCTGCTGCGGCTGCAAATCAAAGACATACGAAGCAAGACCGATTTCTTCGAATGCCTGGTCAACAATATCACGCTTCGTATATGCCATCGCTTATTCCTCTTTGGCTTTCGCCACACGTTTCTTTGCAGGCTTTTTAGCAGGCTTCTTGGCTTCGTCTGTGGACTTAGCCCAGCCCTCTTTAACCTTGGCTGCAACGTCACCTTCATCAACAACGATGTAATCAAACATGTCGCCGTGGATCTCATGCTTACCTGGGTGTTTGTAAAGCATCACGCTCATGTGTATCTCCTTTCGAGAATAGGGTGGGACCGAAGCCCCACCCAAAGATCGTTAAGTCTGCGAGAACAGCATGATGCCAGCCATCTCAGGCTGAAGCATCGCCACACCATACAGAGTATCCCAGCGATACTTTGTTTTCTGTGTGTTGATGTCGAACTGTTTCTGCATGACCAATTCAACGCCTTGGTCAGTTGTGGCGCGCATGATGTCCGCACCTGCGTCTGTTGGAACAGCCAACGAAGCAGGAAGCAGTTCAATCGCGTCACGGTGCCAGAAGCAGTTTACTGGTGCTTCGACAGTGTTCAGGAATGTGATCGCCGCGCCATCAGCAGGCGTTGCACTCACGTTCTGATACTGTGCTTCCGCATCAGTGCCGCCACCGTTGGAAACGATCGCAGGCGAGATTGTCACAACACCAGAACCACCAGCGCCAGACACGATGCCTGTGACGCGGAACGTCTTCAGTTGGCCTGTGTCTTGCTTCGTGATGTGGTGAACAGCGTTTACGCCAGCGATGGTGAAGCAATCGCCAACAGCAACAGTGCCGCCACCAACCGCGATTGTCAGAGACTGTGTGCGGTTGTCTACGTTGGAAGTCTCACCAGTTGCAGCAGTCGATGTTGCAGCAGGTGTGTGATACTGGTTTGCACCGTTTACAGTAACGGTTGTGCCAGCAGCAGCAGCCAAGCGGTTTGCGTAGTCCATTTTGAAGGTCTGGAAGCCAGCAACTTCACCAACATACGAACGACGATAGGCTTCGGTCGGAATGTTGTTCATGGTTTCGCGTGCCGCCAAGTCAGACGCCATGCCGTTATAGTCACGGCTGGAAAGCGCAAACTGGCGGTTGTCCATCATGACGCCTTGCTCGTTCATCAGAGCATCAGCTTCTGCAACGTCAGCATAACCACCAGCAGCAGTTGTGCGTTTTGCAACGATCGTGCCTTGGTTAGAAGCAACAGACAAAACAGACACGTTGATGTCAGAAGCTAGCTTCTGTGCAGCAGCCGTGCCAAGACGGTTTTCTTGCAGCAGGTCACGCAGTTCTTTAGCTGTCAAAAGCGCTGTTGAGTGCTTCTGGTAGCCAATAGTTGCAGGAACAGACAACTGTGTGTTGTCGCCGAAGTTTGAACTTGCATCGGCACCGTCATAAGACTGAGCGATGTAAGGCATTGGACGTGAGATGGTGTCCGAAGAACGCTCCATCATTTCGCCGCTTGTGTTGTATTTGTTGACCAGCGACGAAAGCACAAGTGCATCGTTAAAGCCTGCCAAGATGTCTTCAAACGCTACGCGTTCTTCTTTGGAAAATGAGTTAGCCATTTTCTACTCCATTAAGTTTAAGCTGATCGCTTCTGCTTCTTATAGCTGAAAACCTTAGAATAGTCTCCAGTTCTTTCCGCTTCCGCTCTCAGACGTTCAAGGGTGTTGTCAACCGATCCAGAAGGACGGCCTGTGCCGCTGATCTTCTTTTCTGGCTTAGATTGTGCCTTACGTTTTGTGACTTTCAAATTGGTCTCCAATTTTGCCACCGCAAAGGCGAACTTTACGGGATCTGTAATTGACGAAATTTCCTTCGCTTTCTTCGGGTTCTTGCCAAGAGCATAAACGACCAAGGCAGGGTTTTCCGCACCTTGAACAATCATGCCTTGCTGCATAACGCTAAGAGTATCTTGCACCACATCTTCGGCATGCTCATAGTCTCTGACTTTTAAGCCTGCCTTAGAAGAGTGATAACTCTCCAACTTGCTTTCCCATTCCTTCTGCACAGCTTTTTGCTCTGCTTGGACTGAGGCTTGTTGTTCGTCATGCTGGCGCTTCTTTTCATACCACGCAGCAAGTTCCGTCTCATATCGCTCGGTGTCGTAATCCGTGCCTTCGAGTGTGGGCTTTTGGCCAAGAGGTTGACGCGCAGGCGCTTGCCCTTGCTCCATTCTCTCCAGCTTCTGTTCCAACTCTTTAGCGCGGCGCTTTTCCTCACGATACTGCTTGCGAAGGTCACGAACCCATTCAGGAGCGCGTGCTTCTTCTTCGTCTTCTGGGTCAGGCGCTTCCCCATCAATAACGACCATAACATCGGCTTCATCTTCAGCTTCGGCCTCAGTAGGTTCGCCCTCTTCAAAGTCATCATCCAGTTCAGCTTCTTCAGCCTCACCTTCATCAATGTCTTCGTCAAGTTCAGCCTCTGGCTCCTCAACTTCAGTTTCATCAAGTTCGATGTGTTCGTCTATTTCTGCCTTATTAAGTTCCATTAGATCCTCGTTCAATTCTCACCCATCATTATGTGCGTCTGGGTGGCTGACGCATTCCTGGCCCAGTAACTACGTTCTGTAGCTTCTGGGCTGTGTCTACTACGTTCGAGCGCTCTTTTTGCTCAATGCCTGCGAGCGTCTCGATCGTCTTGGCGCGCGTCTCTTCTGTTCGCGCCGCCGTGTATTCTGTATCGGCCATTGCCTTCTGTGCCTGAGCCTGAGACTTCGCAGCCTCCGCTTCAAGATACATAGACTGCGGATCTGGCTGGCTTTGAAGCTGCTGAAGTTCCGCCATCAGTTCTTCGTTCTCTTGATCTGTTGGCTCAACAACGCCCATGCGGATCAGCTTCTTGCGGAAGTATCCACGCACCTCACCAATGCCCTCGCCCTCCATGTTCATCATGGCCATAGAGCCAAGAACCTGCTGCGTCTCTGGGTCAGTTGCCAACTGCATCATGCCCATCAGCGAGCGAACAGTTGCGGCACGCTTAGAAGACGATGACGGGCCAACCTCAACAGAAACGTCAAACTTGGCTTGGCTTAAATCGTTCTCATATTCGACTTCGCCTGTCTCTTGGTTCAGAACAGGCTTGCCAAGTTCAATGCGGTGCAGTTCGCCCTGTGAGCCCATGCCCTTCATCTTTCGACCAGGCTCAACCATGATTTCGCGGGACATAGACAGCCAGATTTCACCAGCGCGCTTGATCGCCTTGGCCATGTTGCTCATGTAGATGAACGACTGCATGTCCAAGCGGTTTTGGATCAACTCAACAGCTTTGCCGGAAATGTTGCTGGTGATCTCTTCGCCGGCCTCTTGGTTGCCCAGAAGATCAGAGATGTCTTGCTCTGTAATTTGCAACAGACCAGCCAGCGCAGGCGGAACTTGTGGCGGCTTGGTGTAACCAATCGGACCAGCCATGACTTCTTGCCCATTGGCGTCAGTCACTGTGTTCAGCAGAAGATATGGATAGTTCTTCAGGTTGTCTTCTGCCCACATCATTTCAAAGCCAGCAACTTGCTCTGGTGTGAACATTGGCTTTTCTACTGTGGAAAGCGCAGAGATTTCGCCCAGCTTGGAAAGCTGCATGTTCTTCAGGCGCTGTGCATCCTTGGCCATGCGAACGTGGCCCATGCAGCGCTCTACGTTATCAATGAACCAGCGCTTGCCATAGACAGGAACGATCGGGATTTCCGTGCCTGCGATGTAGCCAGCATCATCCAAGATGCCAGATCCAGACATGATGTATTTGCGAACCTTGCGGCGCTTAACGCGCTTCTGGCGAACCTCGATCGTGCCAATGGCCTCAAGTGTTTCCTCAAGGTTTTCATCCTGATCGAAGTCGGTCTCGCTGTAGCGCTCTTCTTCACCATCGATGGTCTGGAAGATGCGGATCAGTTCAGAGGCTTCTTCGACGCGGTAGACCTCCGCAACATAAACCATGTCAGGCGTTGCCCAATCAAATTCATATTGGTGGATCTCTTTCGGCCACGAAGCTGGGTCATCGTCATACTCAGAAATGTAAGCATCGCGCGTCATGGCTGTCAGAACGTAGCACAGGCGTGCATCCGACTTGTCTTGGCGCTTGGCGTCCATATCGAAGAACACGGTGCTGTCAGCGTCATAGATCGGCTCTATGCGGATGCGCTGATTGTCGTTGTCTTCGTCGTATTCGTCTTCGTAAACAGAGCGCAGGCGGAACGCACCAAAGCCACCACCAACAGCTTCCTCAAACGCGTTGTCATACGCTTCATCTGCGGCGCTGTCTTCTTCGTCTGCACGGAACAAAGCATCGCAAGTATCGGCCAGCTTATCGTCTTCGTCGCCATCCTTGCTGACAAAATCAACAGTGATGCGGTTGTTGCGGTATTCGTTGATGATCCGCATGACGCTCAGATGGATCTTGTTGACCTCAAAGCGCGGCTTGTTGTTGAACTGTTCTGCAAGGTTGCCTTCCCACTGCGCACCAGCAATGGAGTAAAAGCGACGATCCTCAAGGCACTGCAAACGCTCTTCGCGCATTGATCCTTGGATGCTGTCAAACTCCAGAAGCGCTTCTTCGTGGACATTTGCCAGACGTTCTTTTTTGGTCATTCTTGCCACGACATAGCCTCGCAATAAAATTTGCCTGTATTATAAGATAGATTGATAGAAAAAACAATCACCGTGCAATAGGCATAACATTCGCTATTGGCTTGGCCTTTGCCTTCTTCTGACCATTGGCCCTTCGAGCGCCTTCGCAGGCATATCGGATCGCATCAATAACGTGGTTATCTTTGTCTTCAAGCACTGGCAAAACGCGCCCAGTCGCAGGATCGGTCTTGTAACTGTAAAGCGTCAATTCATCGATTGTGTGCTGGCAACGCGGGTGAACTATCACATCAAATGACTTCAACCATTCTATGCCTTCTTCAACAGATTTTGGACCCTTCACCGCAGCATTGATCTTTGGAAAGCCATTCTTGCGCATGTGGCTGATGGTTTCAGGGCGAGCGCTGTCTGCGGTCATTGGCCACTTTTCTGCTTCTGGTATCGTCATGAACAATGAAGGCGTGTCTACGATTTCGCAGCCGACCTGATAACATTCGTAATCGATGAACAGTTTGCGCCCGATAATATGGCAACGAACGCCAACTGTCGGATCGGTTGCAAAACCCCAGTCTGCCCCAAGGCGGTGGATCGCATCAGGTGGCGCGTCAAATTCTTCAACCGTCCAGTTCTGAAAGACGCGCGTTGCGCTGTTGCGGACGTATTCGCCCTTCCAAACGTGAGCATACTTGTCTGGATCGCGGCGCTGATCGTAACGCATTTCGTCCTGTAGAACGTCAGGGAACCACGGGTTGTCGCTGTAGTTCACCTCAACGCAAACGCTGTCAGGCGGTGCTTCTGGCCCACGCATAAGCCCTTCGATCGGATCGTCTTCATATCGCGGGTTCCAGCTAAACCAAAGCTGCGAACCTGGCTTACGAATGGTCGGGCGTAGAAGGTCCAATGAAAACTGGCTGATTGATTGCGCTTCCTCCACCCATGCAACATCGAAGCCTTCAAGCGACTTGATGCTGTCTGCGGTGTGGTTCTGCATCCCCTGGAAGATGATAATACCGCCGTGAATGGATTTGATTTGCGCCTGCTGCACATCGAACATGTGGCCAACGCCAAGTTCTTGTATTTTGTTTTCGATCAGCTTCTTGACAGATTGCGCCAGAGACTTCTGCACTTCACGAACGCACACAGCGTCCACACGCTCCATGATGCTACGCTCAACCAGCATCTCCGCAAAGAAGTGCGACTTTCCCGATCCGCGACCACCATATGCGCCGATGTAACGAGCATCGTCTTGCTTTATGATCGGAACCGACCAGCGAGGGGTTTTAATGTCCAGCTTCATTCTGCTTTCGGGTCAACGATTGTGCGCTTAATAGCAACAGGGATCGACCCGCCATCTGGCCCAGACAGTTCCTGCTTATCGGTTTGCTTCAGCATTTGCTTGCCAAGCCAAACCAGCATTGTTGGGTTGCCATCCTGTGCTGCTTTCCATTGCGCTCTACGCAAAGATGCTTTGCCTTCGCCTTGGTGTTTTTTATAGAGGGCTTCAAAATTGGTGACGCCTTCTATTTTTCGCTCTGCAATTCGGCGTGTAAGCGTTGTGTCACTCATGCCAAGAACGTCACAAATTTCATCGCGTGTGCATTGGATACGGATCATGTTTACAAGCTGCTCAAACTCTTTGTCTGACATTGGCTTGCTTGGCCCCTTTGGTCCTGTCTTTGCCATTATGCTGCCTCACGTTCTGATTTCAGTTCGTCATAGGTCTGCTCAGTTCCTTCAAGCGTAGCCTGCTCGCCCGTGAAGTCCTGCCAGCGCTTGATGATGACGTCACAATACTTTGGGTCCAGTTCCATAATATGAGCGTTGCGACCCGTTTGCTCTGCGCCAATCAAGGTGCTTCCGCTACCACCAAACAAGTCCAAAACAGTTGTCAGTTTTATGTGATTTCCGAATGCTCTAACCGAAAGCGCTACGGGCTTTTGCGTTGGGTGAACATATGACGTGTCTTTTTTAACTTCCCAAAGATCACTTTCGTTTTTTATTGCATCATCGACTAAGCCATTAAACAAGCAAAATTCATGCTGATGCCTATAGCCGCGACCAAGCCCAAATACATTTTTCGCCCAAACGATGCAGGCTTTGTATGGTAAGCGCCCTTGCAGCTCCCCATAAAACTTCCAGTTGCACCAAACGTAAACAGCCTTTGCCCCCTGCGCTTGGATGACAGAGCAAACCTCGCCAATAAAGTCTGTGAACTTAGAAGCTTCAAGGTCATCATTCTTGATCACATCGTGCTTTCCGCTGCGCCCATTAAAAGCAACATTGTATGGCGGGTCGGTAAATATCAAATCAACAGGCTTGCCATCCATCAGCTTCTCAACCGCATCAATGCTGGTGCTATCCCCGCACATCAGCCGATGCCGCCCAAGCAACCACACATCGCCCTCAACCGTGACAGGCGTTTCTGGCGCTTCGGGCACAGCGTCTTCGTCTGTCAATCCTTCAGTTGGCTCTGGCTCAAGAAACCCGTCCAGTTCCTTTTCATCAAAGCCAGTTAGGGAAAGGTCAAAATCCAAGTCACTTAGTTCTTGCAGTTCGACCTTCAGCATATCGTTGTCCCACCCAGCGTCGAGCGCAAGGCGGTTGTCTGCAATCACATAGGCGCGCTTCTGCGCTTCAGTCAGGTGAGATGCTTCGATGACAGGCAACTCTTTCAGTCCCAGCTTTTGCGCAGCCATGACGCGGCCATGCCCAGCAACGATGCCGTTCTTACCGTCTGTGATGATTGGGTTGAGAAAGCCAAACTCTTTGATGCTTGATGCGATCTTTGAGACCTGCGCGTCAGAGTGCGTTCGGCTGTTTCGTGCGTAAGGTATAAGTTTGTCGACCGTAACGGTCTTATATTCTGGCTTCATTTGTCTCTCCGTGAAGCAGGAGGCTGCTTAGATGCCAACGTGACGGCTTCCTTTCGGGCCTGCATCATTGCAAGTTTTCCGAACGCCACGCTGGTGCAGAAAGTATAAAGGGAATTTGACACAAGTTCAATCTTTTGTGGCAACCTCCCCGCCACAAGCAGCATATCCAGCCATGTCGATCCAGTTATCGCAATGAGATGGGTTGCCCCATGCTCTCACTGTCTTCAGATCAATGAGCATAATTGCGACTTGATCTGGTCTGATTGTTACGCCCAATCGAGCGCCCCAGATTGCCGCTATGCTTGCGAAGTTGTCCTCTATATCACCGTGAGTTGCTGCCCGATCTACGCTTACACATTCACTGGCGTCCTCAAGTATTGAAACCCTGTTCATTTCCTTGCCTCTACTGGTCGATCTTCTTGATCCTGATACTTGCCGTTCCCGTATGATGCGGGTTCTGCTATGCGGTGAAAGATAGCCTGTGCGATGCCTGCGCCTGCTGGGATGCGAAGCGGCTTCCACCCGTGATAGACCAGTTCGAGCGTCAGCCAGCCACGCCAATCGGGTTCGATCACTGTGTTGAAGACAGATAGACCTTTGCGCGCCCATGTGGATTTGTCATGAACGATCGCCACCAGATCGCGCGGCATGTCGAAGCGCTCGACTGTGCTGGCTATTGCAAAGCGCTTGAACGGATGCAGCAGAACCGATTGCTTGATGCGCAGATCATATCCTGCTTCTGACATACCCCAAGAGACGCCGTGTTCGCGCAGCTTCATGGCTGACATGGGTGACAGTGGGCGGGTGTCGTATAGCTTACGTCCGTTGCAGATCATTCTACAGCCGCCAGTGCTTCAGAGACGCGCCCAGGGTTTACGTTGAAATGGTTTGCGATGCGTTGGTTGCTTAGATTTGGATGACCAATGGCATATCGACGGATCTCATCTGCAAGTTCTGGCGTCATCGTTGCTGACTGGCGTGATGTGCGTTCTTTGTATTTCTCACGCACCATTAGGGTCAGAATGTGGTCAATGTCTTCTGCATAGTAATCCAAGTGCGCTGCAAGCATTTCATCGCGGATTGCTTCCAGCCGCAACCGTGCCTCTGGTATATTACTCATCGTCTTGTCCTCTCAATCTGTTGTTCTCTTGCGCTATGACGATCAGAAGGCGCAGCGTGTCTTCGGCCAATTCTGAGAAATGCGCCATTTCCTCGAGCGTTTGAGTTATTCGTTCAAATTCAAGCGTGATGTCGAAGTCTTCACTCATCGCGTGGTAGGCCATAGCGCTTTTCGATGTTCCTTACGGTTCCCATTGGAATTTCCAACATGCCTGCGATTGATGCTGCTGTGAGACCATGCTTCATCATGTTGTTTATGACCTTGGCTCTGTCTGTCAGTGGCGCATTGTTGCCTGTCCTTGGGCGTCCACCCAGCTTGCCATTCTCTCTGGCAATCTCTGGGTCAGTGTAATCTATCTTGGGCTTTGGCTGCGGAGTAACCAAAATCATCTTGTTGATCTTCGCATCGATCTTGTTCTGCGCATCCCATGCTTTGCGATAGGCGTCTTGGTATTTATTAATTTGAACTTGGCTCATGACCCCAACCCCTCTGGACGCGCCTTTGGTCTGATCGACTTGGCTGGTGCGTATGTGTAATCGCAGAACGCATCTGCTTTGCCGCCCATTTCTTCGATCATGGCAATGCCTTCGTCAGTTCCAGCGATGCACGCGATAGGCTCTGTGGATCTGAATTGTGTTCCCTCTGGTATGTCAGCGGTTCCCTGCGTCACAATTATTGTGACGTATGCTAGTGTCTCAATCATTTCTTTTCCTCCCAGAGTTTTCTAACCCTGTGCTTTAGTTCTTCTTGTGCGGGGTGCTTTGCTATGAAGGCGCGGCGCTGTTCGAGACTTGGCAGGCTCAGAACGTGGCGTGCAGCGCTTTCTACCCACTGATCCTTGCAGGCTTTCGTGTATGCCTGCTTGGTCTTGGTGTCGGGCAGATAGACTTCACCTGCACCGACTGGATCACCCTCGCGCCACGGCCTCAAAATGGAATGTCATCCCCTAGATCATCATTTGCAGGCGGTGCATCATAGCCACGCTGTTCACCCTGCTGGCCACCACCTTGGAACGTCAGTTCATTCACGTTCAGCGTCAGCGATCCGCGACCTTCGTAAACATCGACACCAACGCGGCCTGTCAGAGCCAGCTTTGTGCCTTTCTTGATGTAGTTCTCAAGGCTTTCGGCGCGCTTGCCCCAGATCGAACACGAATACCATGTGCTATCGCGCTTGTTGCCGTTCTTGTCTTTACCGTTGTCTACAGCCACTGAGAAACCCAGAACAGCGTCACCGCCCTGTGTGCGGCGCAGAACAGCGTCCTTGCCTACATTCCCTGCTATCATTGTTACTTGCATTGTCTTTTCCACTTCCGTTTTGCTTTGCGATAGAACTTGTCGATCATCCCGTGCTTGCGCATGAACTCGACAACGTATCGCGCTTGTTCTTCTGTTGCTGGGCCGCGATGTCCAATGTCTTCCACACCGTAACCTTCCGAAAGGTCTTTGATGATACAGCGAACAATTTTATCGTTAAGCCCAGCGCAATTCATATCTGCCCATCCACAATACTGGCACTAAGCCAAAATGCAAAGTATTTTTTCATTCTTTGCCAAACTTTTTTACAGCGAAGCCAGCTTGAGACATGATTTCATCAGCGCGTTCTTTGCTGATGCGCTCTCTTGGCTGCGGTGCAATTAGAGGAACGTGACCTCTGTCGAAGCTGTTGATCGCTGCGCGTGCAACCATCAGTGGGCCAAGTTCTTTCTGGGCGCGCTCTGCGATGTCGCCTGTCATTGGCTTCTTGCGCCGATCAGGATTGTCTTTCCCGATCCACCAGCGAACAGCCTTGGCGATCGACCAGGCGGGGAAGTCTTTCAGTTCGTGATACCAATCATCTGCGATTGACTTCATCATGCCTTCGGAAATGTCTCCTTGGAAATACTGGGCAAGCAATGAAGCAATGCGACCAGTGATCCACTTCGCAGGCGCAGGCGTATATAGTTTATTCATCGCCTCTTCGAGGGCGTCACGCTCAATCTTCGAAGCCAGCGGCGTATGAAGCAAATCCCGCC
>UEXN01003143.1_pt1 | contig 10998 bp, 12 predicted proteins | sample 1796711 | NCBI WGS metagenome assembly UEXN01 (sample SAMEA4772470, study PRJEB27181) | metagenome | reverse complement strand
TTTGAAACACAAGGTGACTCGATACTTGATTTTACAGAACGCAACCCTTTCGGTGAGGTAACATAATGCTTGGTCAAACTTTTTACCATGAGACACTACGAAAATGTGTAGTGGGATTTGGAACACTCTTCAATGACATTCATATTGTCAGAAGGGATAGTTCTGGAAATGTACAACAATCTATGAAGGTTCCGTTGGCATATGGACCTAAACAGAAGTTTCTTACAAGACTTAGAGAAGATCCTAGTATTGCTAAATCAGTCGCAATTACACTTCCAAGAATTGGATTTGAGATTGGGTCTTTGTCTTATGATAGTTCTAGAAAACTTAATAAAATTCAAAAAGTCAAGAAAGCTGGTTCAGCTGGGAATAAGGTAGACACACAATATATGCCTGTTCCTTATAACATTGACTTTGAGATGTATGCAATGGCAAAGAATAGTGATGATGCTCTACAGATAGTAGAACAAGTTTTACCATATTTTCAACCAGAGTATACGATTACTATTAATGATATCGTTGCAATGAATAGTAAACGTGATGTACCTATCATTTTGAATGGTATATCATACGAAGATAATTATGAGGGTGACTTTGCAGAACGAAGAGCGATTATATACACTCTCACATTTACAGCAAAGGCTTACCTCTACGGGCCAGTTATTTCTGGACAAGTGGTCACAAAAGTACAAGTGGATCAATTTACAGATTCCTCTGCTAATGCGCCAAAACGTGAACAGAGAATAACAGTTACACCTGATCCTGCAAGTGCTGATTTTGATGATGATTTTGGATTTAGTGAAACCTCATCTTTTTATCAAGATGCAAAAACATACAACCCATCTACGGGGCAAGACGAATAGGTAAAATATGGCAAAACAAGATTTAGGATTAGGTTCTTCAGCAAATGATGGTGGTGGTGATACACTAAGAGCTGGTGGAACAAAAATTAAAGGAAATTTTGATGAAATCTATGCAAGATTTGGAAGTGGCACGGACTTAGAAACTGCAACCTCTGCTAATATTCTGGTTGGAAACGGAACTAAGTTTGCAAGTGTAGCATCTAGTGGAGATTTTAATGTCTCTAGTGCAGGAGCAATCAATGTCCGTACTAATGGAACTGTTAGTAAAATTACAATACCATCTGGTTCTGCTCCAGGCACTGGGGATGATCCAAGCACTACTGCAAATACTTTGTATAACATTGGTGGTTCATTATACTTCAATGGATCAGTTGTAGGTACTGGAAACGTAACTGGTATGACTGCATTTACAGTCACAGGTGATTCTGGATCTGCACAATCAGTAACACAGGGTAATACAGTCACTATTGCAGGAGGAACAGGTATTGCTTCAGTCGCAAGTGCAACTGATACAATCACTCTGAATATTGATGCTACAGTCTCAACTCTGACAGGAACCCAGACACTTACAAACAAATCTCTGACTGCACCAGCATTAACTGGTTCTTCAAGTGCAGCCGGTTCGATACTTTTCAAAGAAGATACAGACAATGGAACCAATGCAGTAACTTTAATCGGCCCTGCGGCCACGGCAGATGTTACAATTACACTCCCTGCATCTGCTGGAACAGTAGCACTTACAAGTGATATCACTGTCACTGCAGCTTCAACAACTACATTTACTAACAAAACAATTGATGCAGATGCAACTGGAAACAATATAACAAATATTGAGAATGCGAATATTAAAGCATCTGCTGGAATTGCAGTAAACAAACTTGCAGCCGCAACTGCATCTAGGGCATTAGTTTCTGATGGGTCTGGATTTATTTCAGCATCTGCAGCCACTGCAACTGAGGTAGGATACTTGAGTGGAGTTAGTAGTGCAATTCAAACTCAGTTAAATGCAGCCAGTGCTATAGTATCGTATGCAATTACAGTTGCTGACGATGGAAGCGGTTCACGGAATGTTTATGTTATTGAAGGTACAGCAATCAAGACAGACGCTCACATTCGTAAAGTACTACATTTACAAAAAGGTATTACTTATAAATTTGACCAATCACATTCCACAAACTCAGGTCATCCTCTTAGATTTTCAATCACACCTGAAGGTTCTCATAATAGTGGGTCTACATATACAGATGGAGTTACTACAGCAGGAACGCCAGGAAGTTCTGGAGCGTATACTCAGATAGCAGTTAAAGAAGATGCACCAGATATTCTCTATATTTACTGTACATCACACGCAAATATGGGTGGAGGATATGATGGTCAAGATGCACCTATCTATACTTCAGATGTTAGTGGATGGAGAATCCAAACTGCTGATAGAACTGCAAGTACAGGAGATAGACTTTTTATAAACAGTTCAGGTAATGCTAGAACTATTACTCTTCCTGCATCTGCGGCTTTGGGTGATGAGATTGAAATTATCAATCTAGTAGGAACCGATACTCATGTAGTTAATAGAAATGGACTCAATATTAATGCTGGAACTTTAAATGGTACAATTGATGTGGCACAAGAGGGATTACGATTAGTATATTCCAATGCTACCATAGGGTGGGTTGCAACTCTAATTGAATCTGGAATTAACACTGCATAATGGAAAAGATTGATGAAATCTTGGGAATTGCAGAGAAGACTGTTACACCTTCTGTCCCTGCAATTCCAAGAGTGCAAACAACTAATGAAGATGACGATGACTTCAAGTACAGTCGTGAGAATCTTTATCACATAATAGAAAGAGGTCAGGATGCACTTGACGGAATCCTTCAACTTGCAAAAGAGACTGATCATCCTAGAGCCTATGAGGTTGCAGGACAATTATTGAAGACCAATGCAGAGAATACTGAAAAGTTGGTCAATTTGCAGACAACCAAAAAGAAAGTCACAGAAGTTTCCGGGCCTAAGAATGTAACCAATGCACTATTTGTTGGATCGACAGCAGAACTTCAAAAACTCATAAAAGGAAAAAATGTGTAATAACGAAGAATGCAAATGCGAGAATTGTACTTGTGATCCATGCGAGTGTACAACTGATAAACCTTGTGGATGTGATGAAAACATTTAAAGAATTTAGAGAAGAATCATGTTGTGATGATTGTTACGACCATCAACTTCAAGAGGCTGAGTATCAAGGTAAAAAAGTTACTCTAAATGACCCAATAAGGTCTAGTGGTGGAAATAAGAAGTTTCATGTTTATGTTAAGAATGAAAAGGGTAATATAATCAAGTTAGGATTTGGAGATCCTAATATGAGTATTAAACGTGATGACCCTGCAAGGAGAAAGTCATTTCGTGCAAGACATAATTGTGCAGACCCAGGCCCCAAATACAAAGCAAGGTATTGGAGTTGTTATCAATGGAGAGCAGGAGCAAAGGTAGACAACTAATGAAAACATATAAAGAACTTATCAAAGAATATGATGATAGAACAGATCGTTATGTTGCAGATGAAATCAAACGAAGAAAACTTGCTAAATTTATTGTCAATGCAACTGATGATAAAAGAATGATCAAAGGTAAAGCAAACTTTACTATGGATCATCACACAGGTAGTTCTACCATTCATGTATATCTCAGAAAAATGCCAGGGCCTACAAAAGGAGTTGTTGCATATAATTATGATTTGAGATTTGATGAAGCCAGAGGGCCATGTTGGAAAGGTTACGAACAAAAAGGAATGAAGAAAAAAGGTGATAAAATGGTTCCTAATTGTGTACCAGTTGGTGAGGAAAAAATAGATGAAAAAAATGTTCCAACTAATCCTACATTGTGGTCAAAGGCAAAGTCACTTGCAAAATCCAAGTTTGATGTATATCCTTCAGCGTATGCAAACGGATGGGCCGCAAAGTGGTACAAAGGTAAAGGTGGGGGATGGAAGAAAACTTAACCTATAACGAATTTGTTGAAGATCTCCGAAAGTGGTTTGGTAAAGGTAAAGATGGAGGTTGGAAACGCATAGGGACAGACGGATCAGTTCAAGGGCCTTGTGCAAGACCAGATAAAGATGGCGATGGGGATGGTGACGGCCCAAAACCAAAATGTATGTCCAGTAAGAAAATTAAACAACTTACAAAGAAACAAAGAGCAAATGCAGTAAGACAGAAACGCAAACACGATTCTGATCCAGATCGTAAAGGTAAACCAATCAACGTATCTAACTTTGGAAAAGGAAAGTTATGAAAACTTTTAAAGCCTTTATAAAAGAAGGTATAGCTTGGCAAACAAGTCTTTCTAAACAAATATTTGACTTTCCAAGAGCGAGTATTAAAGATTTAACAATACCAATATCTTCATCAATCTTCAAAAGAATATGGCCTGACACAATAAGGTCTACAGCCTTTCACTTAACAGACTATGATGGATTAGGAAACTTAAAAAAAATACAAAATTCAAAGAAATCAATTTCTGCGTTCTATAATATGAAGTCGAGACAGATAGGTGAAGGTATTAAGACTTATGGTGGTTATGTAGCAGAGATAGAAGGTGATGTTCTTGTAGCCTCCCCAGATGATGTTGCTACTATACCAGACAAAGGTGGTAGAAGATATATTGTTTGGCAAACTATAAAAAATGGGCCTACTGATTATCCGCCTGGAATGGGGGGAGGTAACGGAGTAAATAAAATAGAAAAAGATTTGGAAAAGATGTTAAGTGGACTTGTAGATAAGTATGACAAATATCTTCCCGATTCCAAGTTTAGGTTTAAAGTTAATCCAGTAGTTGCATGGCCAATGATTCGTGATGGAATCAAAACCTCTGGGACTAACTCTGGTAAGGTTTTGTCTAAGACTATAGCTGATTACCTAGATGGAATGGAAAAGGTCATGAAGAAACATTCTAAAATTTTACGTTCTATATTTACAGATTATACCAAAAATAGAACACTAAAAACTGATCCAGATAGTGGTGAGACGGCTGATTGGGATGAATTAGTAATAAATAATTTTAAAATCAAAAAGATTCATGTCGGTGAGGAATTTGCAGAAGATTTTGAAGATGATACAGATATAATGGGAATTCCAATTATGGTATGGGATGACCATGAAAAATTATCAAGTCACCTTAGTGAAATAAGTAAGGAAATGAAGTGAAGACCTTCAAGGAATATACGAGAGACTATAAGAAGGAATACAAAAAGTTCCAATCATCTCCTGAGAGAATCAAGTATCGTGCAGAGCTTGTAAAATATAATCGGGACAAGGGAACCTATGGTAATGGAGATGGTAAGGACGCCTCCCACAAAAACGGAAAAATAGTAGGATTTGAGAAAGAGTCGAAGAACAGAGGACGAAAAGAAAAATCAAGACTCAAAGGATCTATTAGAGAAGATGTCTCTAAAAATGATTTAGACCAAGTTGAAAAATATGCAGATAAATTATTTGCAGCCGTGGGAATAGATGTAGAGTTTACCAGACACTTTTTAGATAGGGTAAACGATGAAAGAAACAAGAAACCAATCAATACGGCAGAACTTATTAGATTATTTCGACTCACTTATAAAAAGTACGGAAAGAAAATTCCAAAGATGGGGCCAGATGCTCAAGCAGTTATCAAAGATATGGATAAAGACATCAATATGCCTTTTGTCCTTACTATTGATAAGTCAGGTATGCTTGATCTGGTGGCTAAAACAATCATGAGAAAGAAAGATTTTAAAACCTCAAATCCAATTTTAAATGTCTGATAATGTATATCTTGGGAATCCTAACCTCAAGAGAGCGAATGTCCAAATCGAGTTTACGCAGGAACAGGTTAAACAGTATGCTCGATGTATGGGTGATCCTGCACACTTCATCGAGAACTATATCAAAATAGTAAGTATTGATGAAGGACTTGTACCATTTAACCTCTATCCTTTTCAAAGAGACATGGTGCAAACTTTTCATACCAATCGTTTCTCTATTTGTAAACTTCCTAGACAATCTGGTAAATCTACAACGATTATTGCATATCTCTTACATTACTGTCTTTTTAATTCCTCAGTCAATGTTGCGATTCTTGCAAACAAGGCTGCAGTTGCAAGGGATCTTTTAGGAAGACTACAACTCGCATATGAACATCTACCAAAGTGGTTGCAACAAGGGGTTATGACTTGGAACAAGGGATCTCTTGAACTTGAAAATGGATCTAAGATTCTTGCAAGTGCAACCTCATCTAGTGCTGTTCGAGGAGGTAGTTACAACATCATTTTCCTTGATGAGTTTGCCTATGTGCCTAATAACATAGCAGAACAGTTCTTCAGTTCAGTCTATCCTACAATTTCCTCTGGTAAAACATCTAAGGTCATGATGGTAAGTACTCCAAAAGGTATGAATTTATTTTACAAGATGTGGAATGATGCAGAGAATGGTAGAAACTCTTATATACCAATTGAGGTTCATTGGAGTGAGGTTCCTGGCCGTGATGAGAAGTGGAAACAGGAGACAATCAAGAATACCAGTGAACAACAATTCAATGTTGAATTTGAATGTGAGTTTCTAGGGTCTGTCAATACACTTATTGCACCAGCAAAACTTAGAGTTTTATCTCATAATAATCCTCTTCAAGATAATGCAGGACTCAAAGTATATGAAAAACCTAGAGAAGATTCAGCATACGTTTTAGTTGCAGATGTTTCCAGAGGTATTACTAGTGATTATTCTGCATTTGTAGTGATGGATGTTTCTGAGGTTCCATATAAACAAGTTGCAGTCTACAGAGATAATGAGATTAAACCTATGAACTTTCCTCAGATTATTCATAAAGTTGCAAAGGCCTATAATCTTGCATACGTTATGATTGAGATTAATGATATCGGTGGACAAGTAGCAGATGCTCTTCAGTTTGATCTAGAATACGACAATCTTATTATGACTACTATGCATGGTCGAAATGGTCAAATGGCAGGAGGTGGATTCTCTGGTAAGAAGGCCCAGTTAGGTGTAAGAACAACCAAGGCTCTCAAAAAGGTTGGATGTTCTAATTTTAAAACCATGTTGGAAGCAGACAAAATACATATTCAAGATTTTGATACTATTGTAGAGTTGACTACATTTGTATCTAAGGGCCAATCCTATGAAGCAGACGAAGGTTCTACTGATGATTTAGTAATGTGTATGGTATTGTTTAGTTGGTTAACCGATCAGACTTACTTTAAAGAATTGACCAATATGGATATTCGTCAACAATTATGGAAAGAAAAAGAAAATCTTGTAGATCAAGATATGGCTCCTTTTGGATTTGTTTTAGATGGAGTTAATGATGAACATGGAGAAAGAATTGGTCATACTATAGATGAATATGGTTCTACGTTTTCTCCTGTAGTTGAATCTCATCGTGAATGGTTAGAGGATTGGTGATAACTCTATATCATTAATTTTCTTTGCTTCACAATTCATACAGACAATTTTAGTTTCCCGAATCTTCTCCAATACTCGTAGTCGAAGTTCTTTTCTGAGTCCTGTCTCTTTTGAAAACTTTCGGATTTCTTGGTCGTTAGGGTAGAAGACCAGACTACACGTTTCTGATTCCCCACAGTAGTGACAGTGTTTATCGGCAAGATATTCATTTAACCAAATCTCCCTTTTTCTACGAGCTTTAGCAACTCCCTGTTTAAGTACTTCTTTATATTTTTCATAATGGTCTTTTCTTAAAGGTTTTGGTACTATTCCAAGTGGTTTATTTTTTCGTGTACCATGTTGTTTAGGGGGGCATTTATCTATAAACATTTTTGATGCACCATTGGGTTTTATGTTTTGTAAGGTATCTATTCCATAATGGTCTATTAAAGTAGCTTCCATAGATAATGCAGTTTGTTCATCAAGGTTTCTTTTATAGATAACTCCCCCAAATGCACCTTGTTCTTTTGCACTACCCCACATTCTTTGTTTTTGGCCTTTTCCTACATAGATAATCACTCCATTTTTATCCCACAGATAATACACATAATGTCCTGCAATTCTTGCCATATCTTCTCCGTAATAACTATTTATGGTATTATTTAGTAGTTTGAATTCCAAAATGTCTAAATATAGGGGATAACACTTCTAATTTAAGGAGATGGAATGGCGTTTCAAGTTTCACCTGGCGTACAGGTAACAGAAAAAGATTTAACAAACGTAATTCCTGCTGTCGCAACATCTATTGCTGGTATCGTCATGGCTTCAGAAAAGGGGCCTGTCGGTGAAATTACTGCAATCTCATCCGAAGAAGAACTTGCTTCTGTCTTTGGAAAACCTCAGTCTTCAAGTAATCAATTTGAAGATTGGTTTTGTGCCGCTAACTTTCTAGGTTATGGTAATGCACTGAGAGTAGTAAGAGCAGAAAGTGGATTGAAAAATGCTTGCGTAGCTGGGAAAACTGCTATTTTGATTAAATCAACTGACGATTATACTAATAATTATGCTGATGGTTCAGCAGACACAGGACTCTACAATGCTAGAACTGCTGGTACATGGGGGAATGGATTAAAAGTTTCCGTATGTCCAAGTGCTGCTGAGTTTGAACAAACATTTGCTGGTGGTGAAAACACTGCTGGTGTAGTAGAAACTGCATTGGATGGTGGTGCAACCACATTTGAAGCAGATAACAGTGGTGGTTCAGGATACAATGTTGGTGATATCATCAACTTTGGAGAAGCTGATGGTGGGGAATATAAGGTAACAAATATTTCTTCAGACACAATAACTTTTGAAAGATTTGGTTCTGCAAATACCGAAGGTGGTATTCGCACACCAGGCACAGGAGTTATTGTTGATACACAGGATGTTCGTAGACGATGGGAATTTTATGATTTATTCACATCGGCTCCAGGCACATCTGACTATGTAAAAGACCGCTCTGGTGTTAATACTGCTGATGAACTGCATATTGTAGTTGTTGACAGTAATGGAGCAATCACAGGAACTCCAGGCGCTGTCTTGGAAACCTTTGAGGGACTTTCCAAATTGTCTGATGCAAAGAAAGCAGACGGAAGTACAAACTACTATCGTGATGTTCTCTATAATCAGTCACAATACATTTACAACATGGATCATGTTACAGGAAGTGCTGGAACTGGTTATGGTGGTACAATCACAGCACAGAGTACAACTATTTTTGGTGCAAGTGCAGCTGAAGGTATTACTACTGTTACTCTTGTAAATGGAGTTGATGACTATGCAATTACATCGGGAGAGAAGAAATCTGGATTTGATCTTTTAAAAGATACAGAGACAGTTGAACTTTCACTTCTAATGAATGGTAAAGAAATTGATGAAACAAACGGAACAGATGCTATCAATGCGATTGATATGGCAACTGACCGAAAAGATACAGTTGCATTTGTTTCACCACCATCAAGTGCTGTTGTTGGGGTTTCAAGTGAGATAACTCAAACATCAAATGTCAAAACATTCATGGACAAGATGCCTTCTAGTTCATACGGATTTCTTGACAGTGGGTACAAATATATGTACGACAAGTACAATGATGTATATCGATTCGTTCCGTTGAACGGAGATATGGCTGGTCTTTGTGCAAGAACAGATTTGGTTGCAGATGCATGGTTTAGTCCAGGCGGATTTAATCGTGGTCAAGTGAGGGGTGCAGTTAAACTTGCATACAATCCTCAGAAAGCAAACAGAGACATTCTTTATAAAGCAAGAGTGAATCCAGTTTGTGCATTTCCAGGCCAAGGAACAGTTCTCTTTGGAGACAAAACAGCACAGTCAAAACCAAGTGCATTTGATAGAATCAATGTACGAAGATTGTTTATTACATTAGAGAAAGCAATTTCAACCGCTGCTAAGTTTCAGTTGTTTGAGTTCAATGATGAATTCACAAGAGCTGATTTTAGAAATCAAGTTGAACCTTTCTTGCGTGATGTACAAGGACGAAGAGGGGTTACAGACTTCTTAGTTGTTTGTGATACAACCAACAACCCAGGCTCGGTTGTTGATCGTAACGAGTTTATTGCTGACATTTTTGTCAAACCTGCTCGGTCTATTAACTTTATTTCTCTGAATTTCATTGCCACTAAAACTGGTGTGGATTTCGCAGAAGTAGTAGGGGCATAGGAGAACTAAATGGCAAACATAAATGACTTTAAAGCAGTAATGCAAGGTGGTGGTGCTCGAGGAAATCAATTCCAAGTTACCATGCCATTTCCTGGCTATTCATCAATCGGTGGAGAAACAAGAGTAATGTCTTTTCTTTGTAAGGCAACAAATCTTCCAGGCCAGACATTGGGAGAAATTGCAGTACCATTCAGAGGCCGATCACTGTATGTTGCAGGAGATCGAACCTTTGAAACATGGACAACTACTATCATGAATGACACTGATTTTTTAATCCGTAACGCTATGGAGCGATGGATGAATGGAATTAATGCTCTTTCAGACAACAGTGGTCTAGAAAATCCATCCGATTATCAAGTTGATTGTTTTGTAGATCAACTGGATCGTGCTGGGCAAACAATTAAATCCTATACTTTCAGAGGAATTTACCCTCAGACAATCGCAAACATCGAATTAGCTTACGATGGAAACGATGCAGTAGAGGAATTTGAGGTAACATATCGCTATCAGTACTTTGAATCAAATACTACCAGTTAAGAATCCGTATAAATATTTACTAAGTGAATAAATACGGAGCATTATGGCACAGTTATTTGGTTTTCAAATCACTAGGGCTTCAAAGGAACAGGGGGAACAACCAAGTTTCGTTCTCCCTGAACCTGAAGATGGAGCAACTACTTCTGCTGGATTCTACAGTGAGTTTCTAGATTTAGATGGTACAGCAAAGAACGAATATGAACTTATTCGTAGATATCGAAGTACGTCTGAACATCCCGAATGTGATTTTGCAATTGAAGATATAGTTAATGAAGGCGTATGTATGGAAGCCGGACGTGAAAGTATTAGTATTATCACAGACGGATTACCATACTCCTCAAAAATTAGAACGAGAGTTCGACAAGAGTTTGAACACATTCTCCGCCTCCTAGATTTCAATAATAAAGCACACGATATATTCAGACGATGGTATATTGACGGAAGAATACATT
>UEXN01003142.1_pt1 | contig 10999 bp, 14 predicted proteins | sample 1796711 | NCBI WGS metagenome assembly UEXN01 (sample SAMEA4772470, study PRJEB27181) | metagenome | reverse complement strand
AAGTTGTGCCTTCCATTGTAGGTGATTTGTAGGTAACGACTCCACGATACAATGTTGCATCAGGATCAGAGAAGTCGGGAGTGATCTTAATCCCTGTGCGGATTAGATTGAACCCGTAGATCCATATGCCTGATGGTGAATACTCTCGTAAGGCACGATAAGCGTCATCTGCCTCTGTATAGTCACGCATCGTATAGACTCTGGTGGATTGACCTCCACCGTTGTCCATGTCAATGCTTCGTGACTTTTGGTCTTCTGAAATTCCTACTGCCATTGTTATGTCCCCTATGCTATTTGGATACCACCGCCGTCATCCATCTTTCCTACGATCTCTCCTAGCAAACCTGTTTGACGTTCTAGTTCTTTGAGTTGCTTCTCAGCCATCGAGTTCAGCTTGGCGTTCATTTTACCTGCTGCTGTATTGCTGTCGAAGTCTCCGAGCTTACCATACGTGATAGACTCGATAGTTTTCTTAGCTGCCTCTGCTTCGTCTTGCCATCCGAAGGTGTTGTACGGGTTTTCCGTATCGGTCTGCATGTTCCACCAAGAACTCCAGTCATAACCGGCTACTTCAGCGTACATACCTTGCCACTTCTTGAGCCAGGCTTTGGCTTTATCTTCTTTAGCCCGCATACGCTTATCGAAGGAGGCTCGATCGAGATCGGCATACTTCTTCTGCATCTTCGCAAACTGAGCGTCCTCCATCTTCTTCTGGTCTACGTGAGGATTAGCTTTAGCTCGATTGACAGCTTCCCAAGCCTTCTGATAGTCTTTGACTAGCTCAGTCTGCTTCTTGATTTCGGCATCCGCTTCTTTGCCTGAGTTTACGATACCTTCTAGGAATTCTTTCATCGAGGAAGGCATTTCGGCTGTACTCTTATCGAGCGAGCCGTACTTCTGATCCATCTCGTCTTGGAAAGTCTTATTACGCTTCGCCATCTCGTTCATCCACTTCTCACCGTGGAACTCTCCGTGGCGTTCACCACCGTGCTTAGCGTTCCACAGATCAGGAGCCATGCCGTAGTAGCGACCCTGTAACGATGCTTGATCAACCTTGTCACGGAAGTTGTCTAATGCGTAGGCACCTGTGTCAAGGAGGTTAGTTCCACCACCGGCAAAAGCTCCACCCCAACCCAAAAGTTTACCTAGAGCAGATTCGCGAAGCTGCTTCTCAAGAGGTATCAAGGCTAGAGACATCTCTCCCAAAGCTCTCGTGAACTCTAGAGACATTCGACGCATACCAGCTTCGTGATCTCCGTTAGCGAATAGCATCATCATATCAGATAGTGCAGTTGAGATCCTCTCACTCGTCTTCTGGAGCCACTCCCAAGCATCGCTCAATGTATTCGCTCCACCTGCTGCATTATACATACCTCTCATAAGACTTGACAGTAGTATAGTCACGGGAACCATCCAGATCCCAAGTGATGCAAGAGCACCGATGATGGCCGTTATTGAACTGACTAATGTAGCTGCTGTAATTGCGGTCATAGCTACACCAAGCATCCCTAGACCTGAAGCAAGCGTTCCTGCGGCAATGGTTAGTGCTTTAAGGCCAAAATCAGGGTTGGCAGCGAACCATGCCTCAATCTCTTGTAGTCGTTCGATGAGACCGTTAGCCGCCGCACCTAGATAGTTCTTCATGCCTTCGCCGATCTGTAGGATCATAGACATGAAAGCAGACTTGAGGTTCCTGAAGGTTCCTCCGATGCCGCCTTCCATGACTGCGTACATTCGCCCAACCGTTCCTACTAGGCTCATTAGCTGCTTCTCAAGACCATCAGCTTCGTCCGCACTCTTGCCTAGAGCTGTAATGAACTGCTGTCCAACCTTTCCAAAGATCTTCTCGAATTGTACAAGCTGGTCTTCTTCACCGAAGATGAAGTTGTCTTCCATCGACTTCTTTAGTTCTCGGATGATCGTCGAGATCTTCTTGATACCCATCCCGTTTTTACGAAGGGAGACACCCCAACGGTCTAGTTCTTTACGTGAGTCCTCACTGAACATCTTCATGTAAGCCGATCGGCCTGTACGACCTGCACGACTGCCTTCTAACTTGAGGCGGGAGACTAGCATTAGCTGAGCTACCATACCTTCTAATGTCTGTCCAGCGTAGTCAGCGAATCCACCGATCTGCTTCAAACTCTCTACGATACCTTCTAGGTCTAGCTGAGATCCTGTCTGAGCTTTGGCTAGTACGTTAGAGAAGTGTGTCATCTTCTCGATGCTCTTGTCCATCGGGTCGCCGAACATCTCCATGACAGAGGCTAGAGCGTCTGCTGCTTCAGGGAGTTCTACGCCTGATGCACTCGCAAACTTCAAAACACTCTCGGCCATCGAGTTCATCATCTCAGGACTCCAGTTCTTCTGAGCGAGCATGGCGAACAACTCAGCTACTTCAGCCGTAGTGTACGGAGTCTCTCTACCAAGCTCTTTGACCTTCTCGATGATACCTTTCATCACTTCGCCGTCGAAGGCTAGTTCTGCTTTCGCTGCGATTTTACGAAGGCTGTCATCTACCTTAACGGTCTCTTTGACGACAGCGAACAGTCCAGCAGCCATGATACCGCCGAGAGCCGTGAAAGCTACGCCGACCTGCTGTGCTGCTACAGCCATTCTACGTAGTCGCAATGAGATCCTTCTTAGGACTGCTGTAGCTCCTAGATCTTTTGCAGAGATTAGGACTTGTACTTTATCGGAAACTGTTGCCATGATAATTCGTTACTTTCTAGCACCGTACCAAAGTGCTGGGAATTTCTTGCGTGTAGGAGCGACTGCATTGTGCATGTAGGGACGAGGTTTGTACTTAACTGGAATCCAGTCAAAGCGTGCTTTCTTGAACCCTCGTTGAAACATCTGGGCTTTGGTTAGAGCGTCGTTGTTATTGATCGGGGCTAGCATCTTACCCGTTCCACCTTTAGACAGCTTCTTGTGGATCGAGAAGTTGACTTTTAATGAGCCCTTTGACTTGAATACTATAGGGGCTACTTTGTAAGTATCCTTATTCCCTTTGTAGGGTTCTGCCCATACCAACTTCAACCCAGCTCCCCCTTTGATGTGATAGTTGGGGGAGTTGGGTGGGGTTGATCTAGTTCTATGCTTGGTCTGTTTGTACCCAGTCTCGAACTGTCCAGTATGGATATCGAAGTACCTAGTAGGTAACTGCTTGATATGAGACCTTCCGCGTTTCATGGAGTTCCTAGCAACGCTACGCAGGTAGAAAGCTGCACGCTTTACATACCTTCGATGTTGTGCTTGGATCCGCTTCTCGTGATTAGTCATCATCACGTTAAGCGTGGCGAAACCACCGGCACCTCTAAGGGAACCGTCGACTCGACCTGAGTATCCTGAAATTTGGAAGTTTATTCTCATAGCATCTTACCTTTCAAAGCCTTCAGGTCATCAGTTGTGAACCGAGGCTTGACGTTGTACTTAGGGTTAAAGTCTCCGACCTTGACATTCTTGGCACCATTGAACGCTGCCATGTTAGCTAAGGTGTACGAGAGTCGCTCCCATTGTTCTTTCTCTCGACCAGCTCTCATCATAAGAAGCTGGTGTAGAGTGAAAGGCTTAGGGTCTATTCCGAGGACTCCAGCGGACTCAAAGATTGTCTCTTCAATTCTTCTAGGTGTGAGAGCATCTCTGCTGGACTCAGATTCGCCAGAGCTGTCTCCATCTCCGCTAGCTGCTCCATCGTGTGATCCGACAGCTTCGCTGCCTGAACCTTCATCAGCATTACCGCCTTCAAGACTGGCTCTCGTTTGTGAGCCGGTGTAAAATTTACTACACCTCCAAGCATGGCCTCAACCATATGCTCGATATGCTCAGCTCCGATGCGATCCATGAAGTCCTCAATGGATAGGTCAGCTTTCGCTAACTGCTTCTCAAGGATGATTACGGCCATCGTGACGATGCCTGCAATATCTTCTGTAGCTGCGAAGTTCGCAATCCATGATTCAGATGTAGAGATGTCAGAGATGTCCAACCCAGTCTCGTTCTTGATCTTCATGTATGATCCGACTGTTATGCCGAACGTCCATATGTGATTTTCTGAGTCTCTGAATTGATTGATCTGTAGTTCCGCGTCCATAGCGATGCCCCTTGTTGTTTATAGGTTTACGATGTCGTCGTTCTTGGCGATCATCTTCTTTGGTTCTGGTTTGTTCTTCAGCTCGACGGCTTTGCGTAGCTCACCGACCTTAGAGATCTTAGGGAGGTCATACTCTTTCTGATCTTCAGGAGATAGCTGGATGTCTGCGTTGTCATTATGCAGTAAGATGTACTTGATGTGGTCTTGCATGGTTTGAGATCCTTATGGTAAAAAAGGGGGAGGTAACGTCATAGTTGCCTCCCCCTAGAATTGATTAGCTTACGCGAACTTAGGCTCTTCGATTTGAACGAAGTCAACGGATCGTGTTGGGCAGAACGTCAAGGTGATGTTCTGATCAGACGAAAGCGGTGAAGCTAGGTCGCTTGAGAAGATTTGACAGTGGAAGTACATGCCTTCGCCGCCAACCTTATCAAGAAAGGCTACTGTACCTTCGTTACGATCGAGTACGTTGTCAATAAAGACTTTCGTAGCATCGGTGTAAGATACAGTCGTGGTGATCTCAACTTCGATCATTGAAGGACAATATAGCTTGTACTTCGATGAGCGGTCGGAGATCTCAACTTTGTCGACATTGATTTTAAGGTCAGTGTCTCTTGCGTTCGCAATAGTAACGAACGAAGCTAATGATGGATCACCTGATACCGTACCTGCAACGAATTGCAATACGCCATCGTAACCCGTGGATAGCATTTCATTTGCCATGTTCAGTTACTCCTATGTTAGGGTTACCCAATCAGGAAGCTGAGTCGCTCCGTGAGCAGGTGCGAAAGAAACCGATACCGTCTGTCCCTCGGTTAGAGGTTGGGCGATGTCGTTAGAAAATACGTATGCGTCGAAAGCAATGCCTTCAGCACCGATAGCAAGCTCAGATGTGAATAATCCGACCTTGACCATAGTACGGGCTAGGCATGCGTTACGAAGTGTAGCAAGTTCAGCAGAACCGTCTAGTGAGAGAGTAGCTGTGATCTCTAGATCTACACCAGCAGCAACGTATTGCTTGTACCGTGTATTGCGATCAGAGATGTCGGCTTTGTCTGCATTGATAGAAGCAGAAGCGTCACGAGAAGATCCTACAAGAGTGAATGAAGCAGCGGTTAGGAGACCATCAGAGGTTCCAATCGCCAAAGCTCCATCGAAGCCTGTGCAACTCATAGTTATACCCTTGTTTGAGTGAAGTGATAATTTACGTTAAGAGTAGAGAAGAATAAAGCACCCTCTTGAGCCATTACAGAATCGAAAGGATTAGCCATCTCTACGGGATGCAATAATTTGAAAGAGCCGGATGCAGTAACGATCTCTCTGTTATCTCGACGGGCGAGCCAGTCGTGTATGGACTCCATCATGTCAATTCCACTGTCCAAGTCTGCACTGGATTTTGTGGGGTAACTCAGTCCAATAGTTACCATGTATTTGATGCTTTCGCTAGATCGGTCAAGTTCAAAACTTTCCTTGCCTTCGAGCCATACTGTGATTGTTGGAGTTAAGCCTTTACGCTCAATCTCTGGAAGCAATGTCCGTTCAACAGTCGCAGTACCAAAGGTGGTCTCGTTGAGTTTGGCTACTACGCCATCTAGCAGATTAACTGCGGCACCCATTTAGATCTCCTTTGCATGAAGTCGCCAGAGGTTTCTATCTCTGTTGTCATAGTTAGAAGGTTTGTCACCGTTAGCAGAAGTGATCTCGAAAGTGACAGGCACTCCGTCGATTACTTCTGTTATGATGTCGTGACGTTGAGGCTCAACAGCACCACTACCAAAATCGTAGTCAGCAATGTTCACCAAGTAGTCTCGATGCTTCGTGAAAGTTGTTGCACCATATTCATCAAAGGCTGTTTCGCCAGTGAAGCCAACAGTAGCCAAGATAACCGAGGAGGTGTTTAACCCCCTCGTTACTGTTATCTCGACACCTGCTAGTTTCTGATGAACCTTCCGATGGGCGTTAAAAGCTCTTCGGATGGGGTTACTCATAATTAGCTCTTGACTGCTTCAGTGTGAGTGATAGCGTCAGTTGTGATAACTGGAACGCCAACAACTGAATCAACCAATGGAGCAGGGGCTCCAGTAGCGTTAGTTGCAGTTCGCGACTTACGTAGGTCGAACTGTGACTTACGGTTCATAATGCAAAGATCAGGAGCGTGTCCAGCAGGGAATCGCTCAAGGGCTTCGTAAATCAAGTCGTCAGTCAATCCGTTAGAAGCGTCTAGGTTAACGATACGGACGATGCTGAAGAGGCTACCGAAGAAGCCACCGACCCACATGCAGCCGGGGGTGTAGTATGCAGGGTAGTTCTTTCCGCTTCCGTCGATGAAGTTCTGAGTCTCAGTCTGTCCGAGTTGAACAGCTTGCTCACCGTTGTAAACCAAGCCGCACTCAGCAGAGTTACGACGAAGCATGTAAACAGAGGTAGTTGCACCAGCAGCAGAACCACCAGCGTCAACAACCATTTCGTCCGAGATGCTGTTAAGGTTTCCGCTGTCAGCAAGACCATTGAAACCATCAGCGTTGAAGCCGGTTCCGTTGATCCACTGGTTCTCAAGGTTGAACAAAGCAGATTGAACGTGTCGCATGCCTTCACGAGCGATGTATTGCTCACGTCCACCAGCGAAACGAGAAGAGTCTGCGACTGCTTTATCGACAGCCCAAGACCAATCGAGGATCTTGAGGTCAATTGAATCAATCCGATCAACCGAGTGATCGAAATCGCGACCTGCGTTCTCGGTGCGGAATCCGGTAACGGGAAGCTGAGTCATAACGCTCTGCTTATGGACGATTCCGTTGGATGCAGCAATAGCAGGAAGAGAAGCGATAACAGGAGCAGCAGCTCGGATTTCCGAGGTCTCTTGACCTGAAAGATCGTAAGCATCGCTGACCATATCCGCTACGGTTAAAAAATCATTCGCCATCAGTAGTGTTCCTTAAATAGGAGGTAGAAAAATGAGTCCACACGGAAGGGACTCAAGAAATTGTTTGGGTTACTTAACTGTTACTTTGAAGCCTTGGCCTTTAGCTGGCTCAACAGCTTCGCCGTTGGTTCCAGATAGAGGCTGGTCTTCTGTTTGCTCACCAAGTTCGATCTGAGCTTTCAACTCTTCGATCTTCTCTTTTTGAGCGTTGATATATTGGCTCTGAGCATCGGCAAAGTTGATATCGTTCATAAAGAACTCAACGCCCATGTCTTTACCAAAGTTCTCGATGTACTTACCGAGGTCTTCTTTGCTGAAGTGACCTTTCTCGACGGGAGACTGAGCAGGCTCACATCCACCGTCAACAATGTCTTCAACTTCGTCAACTTCAGGAGCTTCGACTTCTTCAACTTCAGGAGCTTCTTCAGCAGGAGCTTCTTCAACTTCAGGGGCTTCGACTTCTGGAACTTCAACTTCAGGAGCCTCTTCAACAGGGGCTTCTTCAGATAGGTTCTCTTCAATGTGATCATTCTCGATGATCTCTTCGTTCTCGATTGGCATAATTTGCAAACCTTTAAGATGGAGGAAATTGGACACGAAGCCTAGCAACCTATCAGGTTCGACTCCGAATAACGATTCAGTTGGTTTCACGTCAGACAAGCCTAGTCCGTACTCAAGAAGCTCAGCGGCCTTAGCTGCTGTATCATCTCGATGGAACAAGCCATCAGGGTTAGCTGCGGGTTCGTCAACAATGTCAACGAAGCGTAGCTGTCCTAGTCTAACGTGAGGGTAGTTATTGACATTCGCCGGATCAGGCGAAGTTGGGTTCTCAGCAGCAAACATCTCTTCTGCCTCAGCGTCTCGCATGAAGCTGATAGAGGCTCCAAACGCTTCAGGGTCATCCTGTGCCAGATCAATGAGAAAGCCCGCTAGATCGCCATCTGGAGTGTTGTGGGCTGCTTTCCAGAAGTGAAGGTCACCTCTGACTTTGCCATCTCCATCTGCACGATAGAATACTCGACCTAATCCCTTGCTGAGTGAGTCCCCGCATTGGTTAGGGTGAGTGTATCGAGACTTGACACCTTTCTTAGCTGAACTGAGTTCTGAAGCCAGTTCGTTAATGAAGGTATCGTCAACCCAAGCACCATGACCAAGAGCTTCACCTTTAGTGATAACTGCGAAGTTCTTAATGTATCCAGCTCCGTACTCGCCACCTTTACGGCTGATCTCTGGAGCTTGATCGAAGCCTCGAATGGTTGAGGCTCTGAATAGTGCAGGTTTCATATAAGTCTTATTTGCCATCTTTAGCATCCTTCTTTGTTGGGGGTAGTGCGGCTGGTTCTGGTTCTTCGATTAGATCCAGAGCCTTCATCATCTTCTTCTCTTCAGCGAGCTTGTTAACGACATCTGCCCACTCATCCCCGTAACGCTCTCGTCGGATCTCTGTACGGCTTCGTAAGCCGATGTTGACCAACTTCTCATCAGCACTAGCCTCTTTCATGGTATCCCAGTATTGGAGGCCATCAGGAACCCAGAGCCAGTTCTTAGGACTGATCTCGAAGGTCGACGGTAGCTGAATCTCGCCTTTGAGGATTCCAACCTTTAACCGCCACTGAAACCAATCATTGCGGAAGGCTACGTGACGCTCTCGGTCTTTCTCACAGCTTCGAAGGTAGAGAATCAATGCTGTTCTCGAACCGTTGAAGTTAGTGTAGCTCTCGTCCCAGAATGAATAAGGGATGTTGAGACTCTTCAAGGTCAGAGCAATCATGTCTTTCCAGAAGTCTTGAGTAGCCGTTTCAGGAGTCGCGGCATTGAGGAACTTAGCCTCTTCGCCGGGATCTAGATCAAGAATCATAGCACCTTTGTCAAAGCTAACTGGGCTAGTTGGATCTGCATTACCATCTTCGTAATCGTCACCTAGACCCCATTGAGCTTCTCGTGTGATCGAGAGTGCAAAGATCTGAGCTACCTTAGCCTTAGCGAGTGCATAGTCATAAGACTCGTTCAAGTCCATGATCGTGTTGATCACGGCTGCTAAGGGTGAGATGCCTCTAGTCTGATCGAAACGATCCCAGAAGCCCATGCTGATGACCTTCTTGGCTGATACAGCTCTTTCGAACTCATAGTTCTGCTCGTTACGCTTCCATACTGCGTACTGCTTGTGTCGGCCAGTTACGTCAATCTTGACTCCCTGAACCCAGTTTTTAAGTGGGCTTTCGTACTCTCCGTTAGCGGGAGTGACACCCTTCTTCTCAGCTAGGAAGTTAGGTTGACGGATACGGTCAGACTCAATAGCCTGTAGGTAGCCGCCTCGCTGTCGAACGCAATAGATGTCACCGTCAACAACGGCTGATGATTCAACCATTCGCATGAAGGTATTCAAGTCGTAGCGACCGCTGATGTCGAAGTTCTCTTTCTTAGACACTTCATTGTAGAAGTCTCGAAGAGTGTCATCCAAACCTTCATCGCCAGTGTTCGGCTGAAAGTTGTGATGAACTACGAAGTCAATATGCTTACTAAGAATCCAGCGAGCAGCGACTTCGTTTCGCCGTAAGTCGCGTGTAGTGGACTGGAGGATCTTTCGATCGGTAGCCCGAAGCTGCTTGTCTTCTGTAGTGAGTTTCTGCTTTTTAGGTTTACGGTTCTTAGTAGAACTTGACCCATTATAGCCAAACTCAATAGAGCCGTTTGCTTCTTCTAACCAGTCCATTTTTGGCTCCTTAACTTAGGTCAATACGATTGAAAATAGGTCGTCTAGTCTTCTTACCTTGTAGTGTGGATAGCTCAGCCTTTAAGCCTTTAAGCCTAACTGCTGCTCTGTCGAGATCAAACACTGTTGTCGATCCGTCCTGAGCGACTGTCGTAGCACCAGAGTCTAGTACCTGCTCTAAGTGTGCAATCGCTTCTTTGATTTCTGCTTCTGATCTATTACTCATTTATCCACCTTCTAAGGTTCTTCTGTGATAGATAGCCGATCCGAACTGTTCGAACCCACTTCTTGCCATCCCACTTGTACTTGATTATCGCAGGAACCGAAGTCCCTTTGTATATCTTTTTGCCCCACTCGGTATCATACTCTTCGAAAGCTAAATGAACGCCGTTAGCTACCGAAGGGTTCTTTCTGATCTCAGACTGAAATCTAACGCAAGTAGGTCACCACTTCTCAGCACCGATGACTACGATCAGCGTCTTCTTATCGCCAAGGCTGGCCTTTGCAGCAGGTAGATACCTGTCGTAGATCTCAGCCTTGAGTGAACTAACCGATGCCCCGATTAGGATTAACGCCAATAGTAGTTTCTTGATCATCGTGACTGGTCACTTTCTACGCAGACATTACCTTTCGTAATAGTCCAACGTGAATCAGCCGAGAACTCAATCTCGACATCGAATTTGAATACTGAAACAGCAGGATCTAATAACTCCGTTGCTGCTGTGGATAATGATACTTCGACCAAGGTTCCTGTGGCACTCGTCGTAACACCTGTAGTGTCTTGATCGAGAATGATAACATCCTTGCTATCACGAATGGTGAAGTTGACTGTCTCGTCTGTTACGTCTTTCGAAGCTGTCCAAGATAGCTTAGCGTTAGCTTGGCCGTCATAGGCATCGCCACGAACCAAGCTGATAGTCTCGCTCGATGGCTGTGCTGTGTAGACAGTTGTGATAGGAGTAATCTTAGCTAAGATGTCAGTTAGCTTCTCATCTGCTGAGCCAGCAGCGTGATACTCACTCGCATTGATTCGCTCACCATCTGTCCCTATAAAGTATGCTTCGTAGCTTGCTACGCCATACCCTGTTAGGATGTCAGTGATAACGAGTCGGAAGTCGCCAGAGATTGCAGAAGCCTCAGTGAAGGCAACTTCGTAGATTCCTGAGTTAGCTACTGTCTCTGTGATAGACGAGGCAGAGGCTTGCTCAACCATCGCATCAGAGTATAGCTTAGCCGACAGTGACCGATTAGGTACTGCTGGACTCATAACGTA
>UEXN01003140.1_pt1 | contig 11009 bp, 17 predicted proteins | sample 1796711 | NCBI WGS metagenome assembly UEXN01 (sample SAMEA4772470, study PRJEB27181) | metagenome | reverse complement strand
CAACCTGACAGAGGAAGCCATCACAAGAGAATTGGAGAGCCTGCTGGACAACATACCGGCCAGCCTACTGGGTGACATAGTGACATCATGGCTTCACTGTGTCAGGGTTTCTGAGATCCTAGAACATGCAACGGAGGCATAACAGCATGCGAACAATAACAAACAACCAAGGCGATCTTGCCACGGTCACAACGGTGGTGACGGCGCAAGCATTCTTTAACGTCCGCATTGACACGGAGCCACCAGTGCGCCTACAGATCGCACACGCTGAGACAATCAGTATGAATAGGCAGAAAAACAAGTCAGAGAGAGACTTACTGGATGACTTGTTATTCAGTAGGCTTGCGGAATACGGTTTTACAAAACAGGATGAGAAACGATGAAGACAGACTATACACTATCCAGGCGCGAAGAGCGCGAACAACAACAGAACGAGGCACTGGTGTTTTCAGTGTTGAACAAAACAACAGCAGCCATTACAATCATTCTAGGCGTTTACCTAATGTGGGCGCTATTACTTGGAGCGACAGCATGAGAAGAGACCACAGCGAAAAGAGCATTTTAGAGCTAGCGGCAGAAATTAAAGCCCTTGCAGACTCAATACGGAGACCTGAGCCAGTAAAAGACTGTAACCATGAATGGGAATACATGCCGGATGAATACGACAGCATGGCAGGGCGTTCTACTGTGCTACAATACAGCGGCGGCATGTACTGCAAGAAATGTGACCAATACGAGGATGAGCTATGAATAAAAAGTGGTTTGCTTTATGCGACAACGGCATGATGAACGCCTTGGGACGCCAAAAAGACTATGAGTCTGCCAATTATGCCGCAGAAAAATTAGGGTTAAAAGTAGTTTGGTTAGCTACCGGCGATGATACTATACAGTGGGCCGACACTATTGTTAACAGCATGAAGGATGAAATCTAATGATCTACAGACTGAGAAAACATAAGAGGCGCTATGGCCTAACAATGGGGCCATGCTTCACAGGCTATCACTTTGGCAAGCGTTCATGGTACATAGCGCACAATAAGCGGATGGCAGGCTTAACCATAAACGATTGGCACGGGCTGCAGGAGGTGGTTAAGTGAATGTTTTGAGCTGTTTTGATGGTATGTCCTGTGGACAGTTAGCGTTACATAGGGCAGACATCAAAGTTAACAATTACTTTGCAAGTGAAGTAGACAAACACGCTATAAAAGTAACGCAAGCAAACTTCCCTAGCACTAGGCAGCTAGGGGACATTCAGAAGGTGACAAAGGCCCAAACTGGGCAGATAGACTTGCTCATTGGTGGTTCACCTTGCCAAGGATTTAGCTTCGCAGGTAAAAACTTAAATTTTGATGATCCTAGATCCAAGCTGTTCTTTGAGTTTGTTAGACTGAAAGAAGAACTACAACCTAAGTATTTTTTGCTTGAGAATGTACGAATGAAGAAAGAGTCTCAGGACATCATCAGTGAATACATGGGTTGTCAGCCAGTATTGATTAACAGCAGTCTGGTGTCGGCTCAGAATAGACAGAGACTGTATTGGACTAATATTCCTTTTGAAGTACCGAAAGATAAAGGCGTTATACTGGCTGATATATTAGAGTCAGGCTTCACAGACAGAGAGAAATCCTACTGTTTAGACGCAAACTATTTTAGGGGAGGCAATCTTAAACGGTACTTTCAGAGAAGCAGTAGACAGTTAGTCTTTACTGGTGCTGCAAAGCGGGGTCGTTATAATGATGACGGCAAGTCCACAAGCCAGCAATTAGAATTTAGATTTGACGGTAAAACTAACGCCCTAACAACCACACAGAAAACCACACTAGTAGCAAACCTAAAGGATTTAACGTATAGGAAACTTACGGTAACGGAATGCGAAAGATTGCAGACAGTGCCTGAAGGTTATACAAACCATGTAAGCAATACCCAGCGTTACAAGATGCTAGGTAATGGATGGACAGTAGACGTTATTTCAAGTATCTTTGAAGGACTCAACAATCAACAGGAGCAAACAGCATGAGCACAACATATTGGGACGAAGACGTAACGGATGACCGAGAACCTGATCCAGAGCAGGATAGGCGTGACATGATAGTTAACACCTTGAGTGAATACAGGCTTAACGTAATGGCCGTTAGCGAGATGTTAGCCATGTGTAGTGCCTACCTATCAGAAGACCTAGAACGTCGCTCTACGGACGATTTAGAGGGCTTGTACGCGCAATTGATAGGCTCAGAGTCACAGGAGGTACACTGATGCGCTGCAAAGCCTGCAATGTGCTACTTGAGGACAAGGATAAGCTAGATTTGTGCAATCCTTGCAATGTGGAGTCACTCAAAGCAAGGTTCCCAAATCAGAAGGTGGACGATAACGAAGTGCAAGATTTAGTCAAAAGACTTGAGGAGGTGAAACGGTTAACATCCCAACATGAATTATTTTCATGATAATCCAGGCCCGCATGAGTCAGATTCATGTATAATAGACTCAAGAGAGCAAAGAATACATTTTGTTAATCATAATGATTATTCTTTAGCTCTCTTAAGTAAACTAAAGTAAACCTTAGAGGTATTTGATATGGCAGTAGTTAGTGGAAAAGCAGCATTTGCTCACTTAGACAGCACAGAAGTTTATAACGGACAGGATACAGGTAAGTACACCTTAACTGTTACCTTGGACGATGAAAACGCTGATTTGTTAGCCGAGCAGGGTGTTAAGCTACGGGAGTACGAAGGCAACAAACAGCGAAAGTTCACCAGCAAGTTCAATGTGAAAGTCATTGATGCTAACGATCAACCTTTCGTTGGTAACATCCCGCGAGGATCTGTGGTTCGTCTTAGCTATAAGACAGCAACACCACACCCTGTACACGGCACACCGACCTACCTAAACGCAGTACGGGTAGTGGAAGTAGCCGAAGACAGTAACGGCATAGATGCCGACCTATAGTGGAGAAAAGAGCACCTTTGTAAAACATGAGCCATGCCCTAAGTGTGGCTCAAGTGATGCGCTGGCCCGTTATAGCAACGGGTCGGCTCATTGTTACGCAGCAGGGTGCAATCACCATGAAAACTCAAATGGCAACGTAGTTAAGCTACAGCCCCAACCAAGGAGGCCATTAGAAGACATGACAGCATCGGGAGTCATAGCAGCAATACCGGACAGGAGACTCAGCCAAGAGACGTGTAGGAAGTACAGTGTCATGGTTGAGTACAATGCAGCCGGTGAAATTGCAAAGCATATATACCCGTACTACAGCACCGACAGCGACGAGCTTAAAGCCACCAAGATACGCCATGTGAAGACCAAGGACTTCCATGCTACAGGTGACATGACCACTAATGTAGGTCTGTTCGGACAGCAAACGTGCCGTGGTGGTGGTAAGTACATAACAATCACAGAAGGTGAGTTAGATGCCCTTAGCGTGTCTGAGATGTTTGAGCGCAAGTGGGATGTAGTCTCATTGCGTAACGGAGCATCGTCAGCAGCTAAGGAGATCAAGGAGAACCTGGATTTCCTTGAAGGTTACGACAACGTGGTTGTTTGCTTTGACGGTGACAAGGCAGGCCAGCAGGCCATAGATGATATCAAGGACTTGTTCTCACCAAGCAAGCTAAAGATAGTAAAGTTACCCTTGAAGGACGCTAGTGAGATGCTGGTAGCCAACAAGGTGAGAGACTTCACTTCAGCATGGTGGAATTCCAAGGTGTATCAGCCTGATGGCATCATCCAAGGCAGTGATACATGGGATGCCCTAACCAACAAGATCAAGGTAAAGTCAATACCTTATCCTTGGCAGGGACTCAACACCTACACGAAGGGATTTAGACCATACGAGCTAGTGACGATAACGTCAGGGTCGGGCATGGGCAAATCACAGATGGTCAGGGAGCTAGAGCACTACTTGTTAAGGGCAACGGAGGACAACATTGGCATCCTAGCATTGGAGGAAGATGTTGCTAGGACTGCACTGGGCATCATGTCAGTAGAGGCAGACTGCCCTTTGCACCTTGAGGAAGACCTTGATCCTGAGATAGCGTTTCCTTACTGGGAAGACACCCTAGGCACCGGCAGGTTCTACCTGTTCGATCACTGGGGCAGCACTAGCGAGGATAACCTGTTAGCTAGGGTCAGGTACATGGCTAAGGCACTAGACTGCAAGTGGATTATCCTAGATCACTTGTCCATCGTTGTGTCAGCACAGGACAACGGTGACGAGCGCAAAGCTATTGATGCTATTATGACCAAGCTACGGTCACTGGTGCAGGAGCTAGGCGTAGGCTTGTTCCTTGTGTCACACTTAAAGCGCACCCAAGGCAAGGCACATGAAGACGGTGGGCAGATTAGTCTAAGTGAACTGCGTGGTTCGCAGGCTATAGCACAATTGTCTGATATGGTCATTGGTTTGGAGCGTGATCAACAGGACGATAACCCTGAACGACGTAACACGACAACAGTGCGTGTGCTCAAGAACCGTTACTCTGGACTCACTGGTGCATGTTGCTACCTGAAGTACGATAATTTTACTGGTAGAATGTCAGAGACAAGTAAGCCGAAGGAGGATATTGATAGTGGCTTATAGCTATAGAAACGCTAGGTTAAAAAAGTATTATCCAGAAGGAGACTACAATTATAAATCATCTAATGCGTATACCAAAGTAGACGATATTGTTTTGATTGGAGCAAAACAGAGTGTGTTTAGGATTAGAGGAGAAGAATTATGGGTTTGGTACACACCTAAAACTTTAGCAGAAGCTCTAAAGAATGACACAGTCATAGATTATTACTGTAAGATGGCTGCTGACCCCAGAAGTGAGAAGTGGGTTGAATCATTTAAGAAGAACAGAAAAGCTAGCGGATATTACGGTATTTTTTCTAATGAGATATGCGATGCAATCGTTTAAGCCAATGTTCTTGGACATAGAGACTAACGGTCTTGATCCTGACACCATATGGTTAGCAGTAACTATGCAGGACGGTGTGGTACAGGAACACTATGACCGTGAGAGCCTGTCACAGGCGCTGGAAGGTGACTTCCCTGTAGTGGGGCACAACCTGATAGGCTTTGACATGCCGGTGTTAGAGAAGCTGTGGAGCATCACGGTGGACAAGAGCAGAGTAGAGGACACTTTAGTGCTCTCCCGTCTTGCTAACCCACAGCGGGAAGGTGGTCACAGGCTGTCTAACTGGGGTGAAATCCTGGGATTCCCTAAAGGAGATCACAGTGATTGGACTTGTCTGTCCGATGAGATGGTTGCTTATTGTATCCAAGATGTCCGTGTGACAGCTAAGGCATACAACAAGATGCAGCTAGAGCTACGCAAGTTTAGCAAGGAGTCTATTGCTCTTGAGCATGAGACGCAGTGGATTGTACAGAAGCAAATACGCAATGGTTGGCTTTTGGACATGAGACATGCTATGGACTTGCTTGCCACCCTGAAGGAGCGCAAGCTGGTTGTAGAGGATGAAGTACACAAGGTATTCAAGCCTAAGTGGGTTGACGTTAAGCAGGTAGTGCCAAAGACCAAGAAGGACGGTAGCCTGTCTAAGGTAGGACTCACTGACGATGAGTACCAAAAGGTGCAGCAGTCAGGCAACAGAGAACCGTTCATGCGACAGGTGCTCAAGCCATTCAACCTTGGCTCCCGTCAGCAGATAGGTGAGTACCTGAAGGACTTTGGATGGAAGCCTTGCAAGCTAACACCAACAGGTCAGCCAATAGTAGATGAAGCAGTGTTGTCTACTGTCAAGGACATACCACAGGCAGCGTTGATAGCTGAGTACCTGATGTTACAAAAGCGTGTTGCTCAAGTGCAGTCATGGGTAGATGAAGCTAACCCAGATACCGACAGAGTGCATGGCTATGTTAACACAAACGGTGCTGTCACTGGTCGTATGACACATTCTAAACCTAACCTAGCCCAAGTACCGGCAGGCTACTCACCGTATGGCAAGGAATGCCGACAGTGTTGGGTTGCCAGAGAAGGCTATAAACTTGTAGGGTTTGACGCTAGTGGCCTAGAGCTACGCATGTTGGCCCACTACATGGACGATAAGGAGTACACAAATGAAGTCATTAACGGAGACATCCACACTGCTAACCAACACCTTGCAGGACTTGAATCAAGAGATCAGGCAAAGACTTTCATCTACGCACTACTCTACGGGGCAGGAGATGAAAAACTTGGAAGCGTGGCTTCAGCAGGCAGATCTGTTGGTAAAACACTTAGAGAACGATTTATGTCTAATCTCACAGCATATGCAGATCTTAAAGACAGGATTGTCAGAGAGTCAGAGCAAGGAACTATTGAAGGCTTAGACGGCAGACTGTTACATATCAGATCAGCACACTCTGCACTCAATACTTTACTGCAAAGTGCCGGTGCAATTGTTATGAAGAAAGCAATGTGTTTGCTGGAAGAATATGCTACAATGTGGAAACTAGACTATTACTTTGTGGGGAATATCCATGATGAAGTACAAGCAGAAGTTAGAGCAGACCATGCAGACAAGTACGGAAGACTTGCAGTCTCCTGCTTGGAAGCAGCAGGAATTGAACTGGGACTCAACTGCAAACTCACAGGAGAGTACCAAGTTGGAAGTAGTTGGGCAGACACACACTAATACTTGTATTAAATGTGGAGTAGAGTTAACAGTTGGAGAAAACTGGAATTCAAGTTTCGTTAAAAACAGATATTATGTTTGTAAACCTTGTCTTAAGAAAATAAATCACGAACAAGAGAAAAGAAGGATGTACGTTAATGGTAGACACGTACCAAAAACACATCCTCTACACAAACCTGGACACTACAAGTCCTTCGGTGACGCAGCGTTTGAGTCTTTAAGTAACTACAAGACTGCAAAGGAAGGTCAAGTGTACATCCTGTACAGTCCTGCCTACCCTAGCTGGGTTAAGATAGGTATGGCAGTGGACGCAGAGGACAGGCTAAAGCAGTTTCAGACAGGTAGCCCATACAGGGACTACATCTTGATAAAGTCTTATGACACTAAGGACAGGCGTAGAGCAGAGAGTGAGATACATGAGCTACTAAGGAAAACTCATGGCAATAAGAATGAGTGGTTTGTAATTGCTGCACCAGTGGCTGAACGTATACTAGATGGATACTTTGATGAAAACAACTAACACCCTGATAGATGACATATACAATCTTGTGAAGTTCAAGTCTCCTGATCGCTCAGTAGACGCAGAGCAGATCATTGATGACTTTGGTGAAGCATGTAAGGATCTTATGCGTAAGGAGTTTACCAGCCGTGGTAACTTTGATTCACGTAAGCTACGCATGTCTAACATAGGCAAGACTGATAGGTTCCTGTGGAATCACTACAATAATGTAGGGCCGAAGGAGAAGATGCAGCCACACACCCTTGTGAAGTTCATGTACGGACATCTCATTGAGGAGATGCTGCTACTTTTTGTACGTCTAGCAGGGCACACAGTGACACATGAGCAAGCAGAAGCTACTGTCCAAGGCATCTCAGGCAGCATGGACTGCAAGATTGATGGTGTAGTGACTGACGTTAAGTCTGCTAGTACCTACGGATTCAAGAAGTTCAAGGACGCTACGCTTGCCTTTGATGATCCGTTTGGCTACATAGATCAGATCAAGGGCTACGCTAGGTCTGAAGGTGAGACAGAAGTAGGCTGGCTGGCTATGGACAAGGCTAACGGTCACTTGACTTACCTGAAGTATGACCTAGAGGATGAGCAGGCTCCTGTCTATGAAGTGCTGAAGAAGGACATAGAGGAGCGTATCATCCATGTGAAGGAGATGGTAGAGCAGAAGGAGCCACCACCCTTATGCCATGACACAGTGCCTGACGGCAAGTCAGGTAACATGAAGCTGGCTATGGGCTGCTCTTACTGTCACTTCAAACATGCTTGTTACCCAGACCTACGTGCCTTCGCTTACAGCTATGGGCCACGATACTTAACGGAGGTGGTAAATGAGCCTAAAGTCCAAGAGATTACGTAAGCAGAGCATCTACAGGTCTGGACTAGAGAAACGCTTTGCACAGACTGTACCTAAACGTAGGTACCTGTACGAGCCATACGATGTACCATACGTTATGCACAGGAAATACAAGCCAGACTTTGTGGACAAGAAGACGGGTGACTACATTGAAACTAAAGGATTCTTTAGGACAGGAGACACCCAGAAGTACACATCAATACGTGATAGTATTAAACCAATCAAGTTAATCTTTGTCCTGTCAGACCCTAACAAGAAGGTCAGGAAAGGTTCTAAGATTACGATGGGACAGTGGTGCCACAAGGAAGGTTTTGAATTTTACACAGTTGATGAGTATGTAGATCATGTCACTAACAATGGATGAAGTAATAGAGCGTATCCTTAAACGCTATGACGCTGAAGACTTACTGGAAGCCCTGGACATTAGTTCTGAAGAGCTACTGGATAGGTTTGAAGATAAATTTATTAACCGTCTACAGGTATTTGAAGCCGAAGTAGATGAAGATGAAGTAGAGGTAGAACAAGATGAGTATTGATAACATAACAGTACAGGAGTGGAACAAGATGAGTTTTAAGACTGTAGATGACGAAGACAACGAGCCTAACGACCACCCAAGGTTCTCTGAAGAAGCTATGGCTAAGAGCTATGACCCTGTCAACAGACCAGAGCATTACAATACTGGTGGTCTTGAATGTATTGATGCCATCAAGGGTATGCTCAATCACGATGAGTACATTGGATACCTACGTGGCAATGCCTTGAAGTACATGTGGCGCTTTAGATACAAGAAGAGTCCTATCGAAGACCTACGTAAAGCTAGGTGGTACGAAGAACGATTGATTAGTTACATGTTGGAGCACCCTAGTGACAAGTAAGGTAGGCGTACAGGATTACTTAGGTATTCAGATTGATTATGACAGAGAAGAAAACCTTAATGTGTTCTCACTAGAGACACTGAAGGATAGATATTTCTGGGGAGATGAGACACATGCACAAGAAGCCTTCGCCAGAGCGTCCGTCTATGGTGCAACGTATCAAGGACATACTGACTACAATCTTGCACAGCGCCTTTATAACTACGCAAGCAAGGGCTGGTTCGGTTTTAGCACTCCTATACTTAGTAACGGGGGAACCACACGTGGTTTACCTATTAGCTGCTTTCTCAATTATGTTCCTGATTCAAGGCGTGGTCTATCTGATCACTACGATGAGAACATATGGTTGGCAAGTGGAGGTGGAGGCTTGGGTGGATATTGGGGTGCTGTTAGAAGTAATGGCGTTTCAACTGCTAACGGTAGTCAGTCTACTGGCAGCATACCTTTCATGCATGTCGTAGACAGTCAAATGCTTGCCTTTAACCAAGGCGTAACACGGAGAGGATCTTATGCAGCGTATATGGACATCAGCCACCCGGAGGTGGAAGAATTTATTGCTATGCGAAAAACTACTGGTGGTGACCTTAATCGTAAGTGTCTCAACCTTCACAATGGAATTACAATCACAGACGAATTCTTGGCCGCCGTCATGTCTGATGATAGCTGGAGACTCATAGACCCTAAGTCCAAGCAGGCTATCAAGACTGTATCCGCTAGGGACTTGTGGTGGCAGCTAGTGCATACTAGAGCAGAGACAGGGGAACCATACATTGTTAACCTAGATCGCTGTAACGAGGCTCTACCGAAGTCACAGAAGGACATGGGACTAGAGGTACGACAGAGTAACCTATGCTCTGAGATCACACTGCCAACCAGTGAAGAGCGTACAGCAGTGTGTTGTTTGTCCAGTGTTAACCTAGAGTACTTTGATGATTGGAAGGACGATGAACTGTTTATCTTTGACATGATCAACATGCTGGATAACATCATTGAACATTTTATTGACAATGCTATGATAGATACAGGCATGAACGTGTCAGCAGATAGCATAGAGGAGTTTGCTTCTTATGTGGAACAAAGTAAAGCAGGGTTTACAAAAGCCGCTTATTCAGCATATAGAGAGCGTGCGCTGGGACTTGGAGCGATGGGTTTTCATAGCTACCTTCAACGTAATGGAATACCTTTTGAAGGAATGTACGCCTCCAGCTTTAACAACAGAGCGTTCAAGCACATTAAGGAAAGAGCTAGTGCCGCTAGTGAAGTACTGGGTAATGATCGTGGGGTGGCTCCAGATATGCTTGGTAGCAACCGTCGTAATTCCCATCTGCTTGCTATTGCCCCTAATGCTAGTAGTAGTATTATATGTGGTGGAACAAGTCCTTCTATTGAGCCTACAAGGGCTAACGTATTTACGCACAAGACTCTGACAGGGTCATACAAAGTCAAGAACAAGTACTTGGAGAAACTACTTGAAGAGAAAGGTACCAACACAGAGAAAACGTGGAAAGATATTGCTGCTGCTGAAGGCTCTGTTAAAGACCTACCGGAACTCACGGAAGAAGAGAAGGCAGTATTTAAGACAGCGCCTGAACTTAACCAAATTTGGGTTATCGAACACGCCTACCAAAGACAGAAGTACGTCTGCCAAGCGCAGTCAGTAAACCTGTTCTTTGAGCCGCCACCGGCTACAGCACCACAGGAGATCCATGATGAGTATCTGGAGTATGTTAATAGCGTGCATTGGACAGGAGCTAACAAACTCAAATCTATGTATTACCTGCGAACTACAGCGGCTAGAAATACAGAGAATGTTAACATCAAGATACCCAGGATCAACTTAGAGGATGGGGAGTGTCTCTCCTGTGAAGGATGACAAGGATAAGTTCAACACATACTGCCTGCAAAAGTGGGCATCTTATGTGGAAAAGTCAGGTACTTTGAGCTTCAAAGAATACCTAAAGAGAAACAAAAAACTATTGGAGAAAACTTATGATAGATCCAAAGATTAGCGCCATGAAGCGCCTGTACAACGCTGAGATAGACGTGTACAAGGCAGAGGTGCAGAACTACCTAGACAATCCTGTGGCTGTAGGTGAGCATGGTAACTTGATTGAGACTATGGACAAGCTGGTGCAGAAGATTGCTGAAG
>UEXN01002650.1_pt1 | contig 11013 bp, 9 predicted proteins | sample 1796711 | NCBI WGS metagenome assembly UEXN01 (sample SAMEA4772470, study PRJEB27181) | metagenome | reverse complement strand
TTGAACCTGTTATTTCTGAGTATGGTATTGGAGCAGACCCTAGAGATGATTTAAAATCAACATCTATTATGTTCAACTCTAAACTTGTAGGTGGTGCTGGTTCAGGTGACTTCTTGACAGGCACAGGTGCTGACTTTAGACAAGTAGGTATTATTAGAAATCCTAAACTTCCTACAAGTAGGTCTGCTGCTGATTCTGATTTTACAGCAACTACAGGAAGTGCTTTAAGAATTCTGAGTGTTGGAAGTGGAGCTGGTCTTGATGCTATTCCAGTAGATAATCCCATTTCACAGACTCAAGGTAGTTTGAAATCCAGAGCATTTGTTGATAAAGTTACTGGTACAAGTTCTGCTGCTACTATTCTTTATCACAAAAACGAGAATACAGGATTTTTACCATTTTTAGTAGGTGGAAGTCCATTAATAGACTCTGCTGTCAATGGGAGAACAGGAACAATTCTTTCTGACTCTGATGGTGAAGTAAATTCTTACTCTGGAGATTTGTTATATGTAGAGAGTAGAGCTGCTGTTGAAAGAACTACAGCAGGAACAGAAGACATTAAAATTACTATTCAGTTTTAATAAAGGTTAAATAGAAAATGCCAATTACAAAAAATGAAAATACTTTTTCGTCCACTTATAAGGATGATTTTAGTGAAGGTGATAATTACCAGCGAATTCTATTTAATTCTGGTAAGGCTCTTCAGGCAAGAGAACTTACTCAAATGCAGACCATCATTCAAAAGCAGATGGAACGCTTTGGTAGAAATGTCTTCAAAGAAGGTTCTGTTGTAATTCCCGGTGGTTTACAAGTAGATAATGAAATTCAATATGTAAGACTTCAAGGAACTCCAACACTTTATGCTGGTGATATCTTAACTGAATCTGGGACTAACATTAGAGCAAGAGTAGTTGATTTTATTGCAGCAACAGGTAGTGACCCTGCAACTGTATATGTCGATTATATTGATCAGGGTAATGCTAGTGGAGGATCAACTACTCTTGCTTTTTCAAGTGCAGGAACATTAACAAATGGTAATCAAACTGGTAGTGGAGGAACAACACCTGTTTCAGTTGAAGTGTTTTCATCTGGAAATACTCCTGTAACTGGTAAAGGTTCTAAAATCGCTATCAATGATGGCGCCTACTTTATCCGTGGAATGTTTGTCCAGACACAAGCACAAAGCAAAATCATTTCCAAATACTCTAATGCACCTACAACTAACATTGGTTTTGTTATTACAGAAGACATTGTTACTGTAGATGATACTAATACTCTTTATGACAACCAAAATGATCTTCCTAATGAAACTGCACCGGGTGCTGACAGGTATAGAATTACACTTACCTTAGCAGCTGAGAGTGAAAGTATTGTAGACTCAGATACTAACTTTATCATTACCAATAGATTGATTAGTGGTAGACTACAAAGAGAAATTGACGAGAATACCTACAGTGTTATTGGTAAAGAGTTAGCCACCAGAACATTTGAAGAGTCTGGTAACTATGTAGTAGGTGGGTTTTCATCTAAATTTAAACCTAAAGATGCTGATGAATTTACATTAGATGTTTCTGCTGGAACTGCATATGTTAATGGTTATAGAGTTACTAGACCCGATAACACACTTATTGATGTGAATAGGTCACAGACGACTACTGGTTCATTACAAAATGAAAATATTGCTGCTAACTACGGGCATTATATTGTATCAAACGATATTAAAGGTTTGCCTGATGTTAGTTCACTTGAACGGTGGAATCTTTATAGTGATTCTGGAGAAGCTATCCATGACTCTAAGATTTTAGGAACAGCTAGAATTAGAAATGTTGTTGAAGATGGTTCTAACTATAGATACCATATTTTTGATGTTCAAATGACTGGTTCCAATAACTTTAGAAATACAATTAGTATTGCAGCAGACTCTGATAACTATGCTAATCTAGTATTAGAAAACAATAATGCTGTAATCAAAGAAGCAAATAACAATAACGTATTCTTCCAATTACCTCGCAATAGACCAAAAACTCTAGATGTAGGTGGTCTTACTGTTCAAAAAAGATTCCTAAAAACTTCTAACGGTTCGGGTCAAATCCAACTTACATCTACCGACTTGCCCGGCACAAACGATGGAGCAAATGCTGTATCTTGGATTATTGCTCTGGTTAGTACTGGTGAAATTATTGATAATACTCCAGTTATTGATACTACTAATACAACAGTAACATATTCAGGACTAAGCAACAACGTTCAATATGAAATCTTAGGATTTGTTGCTTTAGGTGGAGATGCTACACACAAGTCAAAAACTTTGTCTGCCCAAATTACTCAACCTTTTGTCGCTGGTGATGTTGAAAGTGATGGTTCTGGACTTAGATTCTTTACCTTACAGGACTATGACATTTATAGTTTTGACTCTATTGGTGATGCAGCTGGCAATAGTATTTCTAATAGATTTATTACAGATAATGGTCAAAGAGACAACTTCTATGACAGAGGTAGAATTATCTTAAGAAGTGGGCAGTCTATCCCAACTTCCACAAAAGCATACTACAAGCATTTTGAGCATGGTACAACAGGAAACTTCTTTTCTGTAAACTCCTATGCAGGACAGGTTGATTATGAAAATATTCCAAGACACAGAATGCGTAATGGAACTGAAGTTGAACTTAGAAATGTATTAGACTTTAGAAGCAAAAAGCACACTGATGGCACTTTTAGTAGTGGTGAGGCATATGTGCATGAACTTCCATCTAATACTGATATTATTACTGCTGATATTGAGTATTATCAGTCCAGAAAAGATGTATTAGTTGCATCACCTGAAAGTGGGTTGATTTATATTGAAGGTAAACCAAGTGCAAATCCAGTAAAACCTGAGATTTCACCTAATTCTATGGAACTAGCAAACTTTACTCTTAATCCATATACTGATAATGTATCTGACTTGACTGCTACTACTGTCAATAATCGTAGATATACTATGAGAGATATTGGTGGTATTGTCAGCAGAATTGATAACTTAGAAGAAGCTGTTACACTTAATCTATTAGAACTTGAAACATCTACACTTGAGGTGTTAGATGCTAATGGTAATAATAGATTTAAGAACGGTTTCTTTGTAGATAACTTCAAAGATTTAGTATTCTCTGATATTTTCTCTGACCAATATTCTGCTGGATTAGACCTTGATGAAAATACTATTACACCATTTGGCGTGCAAAACAATGTGCGGATGAGACATAATAGTTCACATACAACTGATTCTGGTGTAATCCAAAAAGGTGATTTGGTCTTCCTTGATTATACAGAAGTGAATGAGATTAATCAAGATTTAGCAACTGAAACTGAGAATGTAAACCCATTTGATGTTATTCTTTACAACGGCACTCTTACTATTTCTCCTGAAAGAGATGAGTGGAGAGAAGCAAGAGTAGTAGACACCATTAATGCTACTGGTCGAGCGAATGAGTTAAGAACCAGTGAAGAAGCTAGACGGAGATTAGTACAAAACCTCATTAGACCTAGTGAATTCGTTAGTGCTGAAGATTTAGGTGCGCAAAGTCTTGATATTGGTGTTGGTGATATTATTACTGATTTCAATAGAAGTAATAGAACTAGTTCTACCACTCAAATATCTAGTGAAAGGTTAGGCTTTCTCGCCGGCCGCAGGATCCTTGGGGAAATCAGATCCGGCCGGGACATAACTACTAGAACCACTACAACAGTTGCAGGTATTTTTGGTTCAATAGTAGTTGGTCTTTCGCTTCTTCCATTTGTTCGTTCTAGAAAAGTATTCTTTAGAGCAGAAGGTCTTGCTCCTGAAAGAGAACACTTCTTATACTTTGATAGAACACCGATCAAAGATTTTGTAAGAGAAGAAGCAAGTGGGTTCCAGAGATTTACTGATAGTAGTAACCTAGATGACTTTACTAACGGTCAATATTTTGAAGTAACTGCTCATCCAGAAACTAAGTCTACACTTGTAACTAATACTGTTGGTGTTATTGAAGGGTCTTTCTTTATCCCTAATAACGATACATTACGATTTGATGTTGGTGATAGAAAAGTTACAATCCATGATCTAGATCAAACAACAGCAACTTATAGTGAAGCTGCTCCATCTTCTATTGCATTTGCAAATTACACAGCTTTGGGTATAGAAGCATCTGTAGTTAATTTGGCATTTAGTTCTACAAGTTCTAGTGAAAGAACTCGAACAGTCTTTACCCCTAATGAACCAATCGCACAGTCTTTCCAAATTCAAAATACTGACGGTGGGTTTGTTACTAGTATTGAAGTATTTTTTGCTACAACTCCAAATTCAAAGAACTCAGCTGGCGAGAATGATCCAGAAGATAATACTCCTATTACATTACAACTTAGACCCGTTCAAAGTGGTGTTCCATCACAGGATGCAATTGTTCCGGGTGCAGTAAAGACTTTGACACCTGCCGATATTGATACTCAAGGTGGTATTCAAAGTTTAACTACTACAACTACTATTGAACAAGTTCGTGCCAAACCTACTAAATTCGAATTTGATGCTCCTGTTTACTTACAGGGCAATACTGAATATGCATTAGTATTGATTGCAAACACACAGAACTATAATGTGTATGTTTCGAAACTTGACGAGTTTGTCATCAATGATACTGATAGAAGAGTTAAAAAGCAACCGTCTCTTGGTTCCTTCTTCATGTCTCAAAATGCTATTACATGGACACCAGATCAGTTTAGAGATATGATGTTCAAGGTTAATAGAGCAGATTTTGTTCCTTCTGGTAAGGCTGTGTTTGAAAACAGAGCAATTCCTACTACTAATCCGGGCATCAACCCAATCTCTACAACTAATGGTGATAGTGATGTTACTATTTTGTTACCTAGTTCTGGATTTGTAAAGAATGATAAAGTCTTTATTTCTGGACTGGACTCTGCTACCAGATATGGTGGCATTTTAGGTAACACAATCATTGGTGAACAGACTGTAAAGAAAGTAGATGGACGTTCATTCCAGATTACTGTAGATTCTGCTGCAACTGAAACTGTCCTAACAGGTGGTGCTGCTTTAACATCAGAACGAAATATTCTAATGGATGAGATGCTTGCAAACATCAACTCTTTCTTACCATCAACAGGAACAACTGTTAGCACAACAGCTGAACTTACAGGTGGTGCTTCATTGGTTATTGCAAACAATGCCACTAATAGTGCATATGGAGAGTTAAGTGCAGTTGATGTTATACCTTATCAGTTGACTAGATTTGAATCTCCAAGAGTTATTGCATCTTCTAGAATTGAAGAAGATGAGTTTACTGGTGGATCAGCAGGTAGAAAGTCTGTAACATTTACATCTACACTTTCTACAAATGATGGTTATATCTCTCCCGTGATTGACTTACAAACGTTATCTGTTTCTACTGTCAACAACTTTATTGATAACCAGACTGCTGATTCTGCAACTGCTGCTGAACCTAATGTTACATTTAATAATCCTATTGATTTTGTAGCAGACAGTGCAGCAAACTCTGGTTCATCTTTGTCAAAGCATATTACTATTCCTATCAATCTTGGTGAACCGGCTGTTGGACTGAAAGTTCTGCTTGCTGCTAACAGACCTAGTGGTTCGTTCTTTGACCTTTACTTTAGAACATTACCAGCTGGTTCTGATACTGATATCGAAACTGTTAAGTTTATCTTGGCAACAGAAGATACCAGTGTTCAAACTGATGATAACAGAGATATCTTCAGACAGTATGAATATACTATCGGTGGAACAACAGGAACATTAACACCGTTCTCTACCTTCCAGTTGAAGATTGTATTCAGGTCACAGAACTCTTCTAGAGTGCCTAGACTTAAAGATTTGAGAGCAATCGCACTGGGAACATAATGAATGAATGATGATTATGTAAAAGTTGAGGGCAGTCCTAATCTTGTAAAAGATAAAATCACAGGAATTGTCCTCAACAATGATAAGAGTGGACTAGCAGCTGCTAAACGTAGAAAGCAGTTAGCAGAAGAACAAAAAGAAGAAAAGCAACTCATACAGAAGTTAAAATCTGACAATGATGAGTTAAAAGATGAAGTATCAGAATTGAAAGAACTAGTAAAAAGTTTGATTGATTCTAAAGTATAAATAAATAGAAAATACTTTTTAGAGGATAGCATGGCTCAGCAAAGAGATTTGAAAATTGATCAAGGAACTGATATTACGGTTGAATTACATCTCAAAGAAGAGAATGGTAGTCCTAAAAACTTGTCTGGTCATGTATTAAGAGGTAAGATTAAAAAGAACTATGATACTACTGACAGTGATCAAATTTTTGATTGGATTACTTCTGTAAATTCTCCTGCTACAGCTGGTATTGGGACTATTACATTAACAAGTGCAGTAACCGATACTATGAAATCTGGAAGATATGTTTATGATATTGAACTTGTAAGTGGGGATGCAACCGAAATTGTAGAACGAATTCTAGAAGGAAAAATTAATGTCACTCCTTCTGTCACAAAGTAGGAAGATATAATGGCGACCTATGTAAGTGAACTAAGAAGGAATGCTGATACTAAAAAGGTAAAGATTAGTTATAAAGACGGCACTACTATTGTTGAAAAAATTGTTGTCGGAAAACCTATATCCTTATCTGATGTAAGAGGCAACTTACTTAGAGACTTAAATGATGTTGATGATAGTGATGGAGTTACTTTAGGTGGAAACACTGTAAACGTAAAAGATGGAAGCCTTCTGGTTTTCAATAAAAGTTCAAATAGATTCGAGACTACTACAACATTAGGACGAACTGACAGGCCGAATCAAGTACAGACCATTAACGGGGGTGAATACTAAATGGCCGTCATTCTTATAAAACGTTCGGATAGCGACGGTAAACCAGCTGACGGCAATCTAGCTCGGGGTGAACTTGCATATGCGTTTGGCACTGGTTCTTCAACTAATGAAGGCCAAAGATTATTCGTAGGTGTACCAAACGGGGGATCAAGTAGAACTGCTATTGTTGGTGGTGAATATTTTACTCAATTCTTAGACCACACTCCCGGCACTCTTACAGCATCTTCTGCTATTATTACAGATGCTAGTAATAAGATCGACCAGTTAAAAGTTGATGTATTAACCTTAGACAGTAATGTAATCTCTACAAGTTCTGACAATCTTGTTTTGAACCCATCTACAGGTATTGTCTCTATTGGCAATCTTGAGTTTGAGTCTAATGAGATTAGAACTACTTCTGCTAATGAAACTCTTATCATCAACCCTTACCCAAGTGCAGACTCTGGTACAGTAATTATTAAAGGTAACCTGAGAGTTGATGGAACTACAACTACTGTAAACTCTACTGAAGTTACTATTAATGATCTTGCTATTGTTCTTGGTGATAGTGCTGGAACAGACAAAGTTGAGTTTGATGGTGCTGGTATTATTGTTTTCGATGCAGATGCAAATGCTGTATTTGGAGCAACTTCCCCAAGCATTACATACGATGGCACTAATGACCGCTGGAACTTTAGTAGAGCTATTAATGTAGACTCTGCTATTATTAATAACGCAACTATTAGTAATACAACATTTACTGATAGTGCATTATCCCAATTCTTAGACAGTGATGATTTTGTCTTTAGTAGTGGTCAGGCGAGTCTTAAAGCAGAAGCTATTCAAGATGTTGTTGGAGCAATGGTCTCTGCCAATACAGAAACAAATATTACTGTAACATATCAGGATGCTGATGGAACTATTGACTTTGAAGTTCCTACTGCTACTACTGCACAAGTTGGTGTAGCACAATTTGACAGTGACGAATTTAATGTAGTTGCAGGATTTGTTACAATTGATACTGTTGACGGTGGAACCTACTAGTATAAATACATGAAAGTGATGGAACTCATATAGTCTTCATCACTCTAATATAAAAAATTTGAGACTTATATAAGTCGAATGTAGGGTTGGAGACGTAATGTCAACTATTAAGTTACGCCGCAGTGCTGTATCTGGCAACAAACCGAATACATCACAGTTAGATTTAGGCGAAGTTGCTATCAATACACATGATGGCAAAATGTTCTTTAAGAGAGACAAGAACGGCGAGCTGTCTATTATTGAACTAGGTGGTGCAGCAGTTGCTGAGAACGTTTTCTATGTTTCCAAAAGCGGTAATGATAGTAATGCTGGAACAAGCATTGACCGTGCATTCCTTACACTCGACAAAGCATTAACAGTAGCAGCAGAACGCAGAGGCGCTGCTGGACTTGATTCTGATGGCGCAGAAGGTTCTGTATTAGAAAATAAAACTCGCAGAGATTTAGGTCTTTATATTGATGCTGCAAAGTATGATGTAGCACTTGGCACAAAGTTTAACCAAGTATTCCAAGGTAGAGCAGGATCATATACTAAAGGTATTACTGAAGTATTATTCAGTATTGATGCAACCAAAGACCTTGTAAATGACCTTTCTGCTATTAGTGGTGATGCTACTTCTCTTTCTAGATCAGATGCATATTTTGATGAAGTCAAAGACATTATTCAAAATGGCAGAAATAATGCTGATGCCCTAGCAGCTGCACAATATCCTACTCCTACAAATGCTTCTACCTACTATGACTCTTCTCAAACAGAAGACGATGCATCTAGATCAAAAGTTAAACTCTTAAACAATAAAGTCTTTATTTCTGAAGAAGTAAACGAGTTTGTAAAAGCAACCTACGATATTTCCTATGATAGCGCAAAATGTAAAAGAGACATTAGATTTGCTGTAGAAGCACTTGCCTATGATGCAACCTATCTTGGTAATGCTGGTGCCTATGATAATGCTAACTTCTTCTTCCATAATGGCGCACAGATTCCTGCCTACCAAAAGACAGAAACTGCTGCTGCCTATGATAGAATGGCAGTGGTCCTAGAAGGAGTTCTAAAGGACAGTGCGGTGGTGTTGTCTGGTCCGGGGGGGAATTATACTACCACACAAAATACTACTGGACTTTCTCCTAGACAGATAAAGATTGATGAACTTTCTGCGTCTACTACTATGATTGGTAATGTAATCAAAAATGGTGTGTCGTCACTTCCTGCTTCTAGAATTACGCCTGACTTAGATAGTAGAGTTACCTTTAGTAGTGCTGGTCTTGACACAGCAGCATTAAAGACTTCGTTTGATGCTATTGCTACAAATAAGACTACTATTATTAATAATGTTATTGATTTAGTAGATAGTGAATATCCATTATTGTTTGGTATTGGTGACAGATATGTAGATGTTCTAGATGCTCCTGAGATTGCATCTACGATTTACTTGAAGACTGGTGATTATACTATTAACAATCCAGTAGAAGTTCCAAAGAACGTATCTATTATTGGCGACAATCTGAAGAATACTAGTGTTCGTCCTAAGAACAAAACTTCTGATATGTTCTATGTAAATAATAATGGATATATTTCAGACATTACATTTAGAGACCATTTACAACCAGCTGCTGTTATTGCATGGAATCCAGCAGGAGACTCTGCTTCTAACATTATTGTAAACTCTCCATATATTCGTAACTGCACATCTATTACTGGACCAGACTTATCCAGAAATGATGATGGAACATATGTTTATCCTGATGCAGTTGATGCTGCTAAACCAGCACAAGGTGGTGATGGTATTCGTAATGATGGTTCTAAGGTAGGTGGTATTCGTTCTATTGTTGTAGACTCCTTTACACAAATTAACCAAGGCGGTAAGGGTGTATATCTTCTCAACAGAGGTTACTGTCAGTTAGTATCAGTCTTTACAGTATATTGTGATGTAGGGTTCTTGGCAGAGAATGGTGGATTTGCTTCTATTACCAACTCTAACAGTTCTTTTGGTAATATTGGATTGAAAGCAACTGGTGTAACTCCAAAGTTATATGAAGCTTCTGTAGATAACAATCAGGACCAGATTGATAATATCATTACACTTAAGAACTTAACCAAGAGACCTAATATTTCTGATGCTATCAAGTTCTCTTCTGATCCACTTTACTATACTGTAGATTCTGCTTCTTATGATTCTGATACTGGATTAGGTTCAATTAAACTTCAGGAATCGCCTGATATTAATTTATCAGATAATGACTCTGCTACATTCCACCAAAGAAGTGCATTATCTTCTTCTGGACATACATTCGAGTGGATTGGAACAGGCACAGACGTAAGAACTGCATTCCCGTATCGTGGTGGTGTTCCTAACCAAACAGATGAAGTAGTTCAAGACTCAGACAGAGCTGGACTTTGCTTTGTAACTAGCACAGACCAAAAAGGTGACTTTAGAGTTGGAGAAGACTTCCTTATTCAAAGATCAACCGGAACTATTGAAGGGCAAGCATTTGATAGAAGTCTTTTTGCCCGTGTAACTCCATTCTCACTCGCACTTGAGGACTAAACATGGCTGAACTAAACGTATTCAAAACTATTACAAAGACTATTGACACAAGCAGTCAAACAATCTATGCTGCACCATCAAACTATACTGGTATTGTATTGTCTACACAGATTGCTAATGCGTCGGACTCTGATGCTAACTTGACCTTTACTTATCATGATTCTGCTAGTGCAACAGGTGTTGAACTACTTTATCAGTTTGATATTCCTGCTAGTGACACAGCAAATGGTTCTACAGGAAAGTTAGTAGTTCAGTCAAATGGTGTGCTTAAAATGGTTTCTGATAAAGATAATAAATTAAAACTAGTAATGGGTATACTGGAATCGCTCAATGGCTAAAAATGATTCAAGACTTCTTAGCGGTCGAGTAAAGACTAAGAGTGGAACTAGTTTAGACACTAGAAGAAGTGACTTCTTAAGTCTTGATAACGCTGAACCTAATTTTGGCAATCCAGATTCTGACCGCTATGTTCTTGCATCTTTAGCTGATGGGACACGTTTATTCCTAAACCTTAATAATGGTTTTATTGTCAATGCAGATAGTGTAAGTGGTGATGAAACAACTTTTTCTATTGATCCTTCTGGATTAGCAAATGCTG
>UEXN01003129.1_pt1 | contig 11022 bp, 18 predicted proteins | sample 1796711 | NCBI WGS metagenome assembly UEXN01 (sample SAMEA4772470, study PRJEB27181) | metagenome | reverse complement strand
CGTAAAGTTGATGTTTACCAAAGCGCATATGCAAATGCTTGGCTGGTTAGAACCTACAAGAAGCGTGGCGGGACGTATGCCTAATGGCTAAACCAAAAGGCGGCTTAACTAAATGGTTCAAGGAAGACTGGCGGGATGTGAAGACTGGCAAGAAGTGTGGTCGCTCTGGTAAAGATAAAAAGAAACGTCCCTACCCAGCCTGTAGACCTGCTAAAGTCGCTAAACGTATAACTAAAAAAGAAGCAGCTAAGAAGACAGGACCACGAGCAGTAAAGTGGTCTGTTACTGCATCAGGAAAGCGAAGGAAGAAAAGTGCCACCAAGAAAGCCTGATAAAATGCCAGCCCGTAACAAGAAGAACTTTCGTTCTACCAAGTCGGGTGCCGGAATGACTAAAGCTGGTGTAGCTGCTTACCGTCGCAAGAACCCCGGCAGCAAGCTAAAGACTGCTGTTACCGGGAAAGTCAAGCCGGGAAGCACTGCAGCTAAACGCCGCAAGTCTTACTGTGCAAGGTCAGCCGGACAAATGAAGAAGTTTCCTGCAGCAGCAAAAAATCCTAACAGTCGCTTACGTCAAGCACGGAAGAGGTGGAAATGTTAGCAGCCCTTATTGGACCTATAGCAGACCTTGCTGGAACGTGGATGTCTGGCAAAGTAGAAGAGAAGAAAGCTCAGTCAGCTACCAAAGTAGCAAAGGCACAAGCCGAAGCCATAGTTATGCAGAAGAAAGCTACTGGCGAAATTGACTGGGACTTGGAGATGGCGAAGGGTAGCCAGTCATCTTGGAAAGACGAATGGCTTACGATTTTATTTAGCATACCACTTATTTTAGCCTTCATTCCGGGGATGGAAGACCTTGTACGTAACGGATTTCAACAATTGGAGCAAATGCCTGAATGGTACCAGTACAGCTTGGGCGTTATTGTTGCTGCAAGCTTTGGAGTCAGGTCAGCGACAAAGTTCTTTGGTAAAAAGTGATGACTGTAGAAGCTTTTCTAAAATGGAAGATACTTCCTAGATTTATGATGTTAGCCAGCACAGTAATGTCTTGGCGGTGTGCAGAATGGTTTATGGATTTGCCTGACCCTACTGCATCACAGTCAGCTTTCGTTAGCGTTGTGATGGGCGTGATGACAGGCGTTTTTGGAATTTGGATGGGCCACGAACACAAGGGAGATAACGTAGTTGAAAGCCGCAGCAACAAAGCTCAACGAAAGTAGCGAAGTCACAATTCCCCTGCGGAATTTGATTAGCATGATTGCGTTTACTGCCGTCAGTGTTTGGGTTTATTTTGGCCTTACTGAACGCATTTCGTTTCTTGAACACAACCTAGAATTGACTATGCAAGAGGTTGAAGAGAACGATGACTGGATTGATAAGTTTGAGCCGCCTAAGTCTGTGCAGGACACAGTGGGTAGGGTTCACGAACTAGAAATAGAACTTGCTAAACTGAAGTTGCAGATAGAAGTCTTGCATGACTAAGAAAAGTCCCTGCAAAGGAATTTGTGTGTTGGACAAGGAACGAGTTAAGTGTATTGGATGTGGACGAACCATTGAAGAGATAACTAACTGGGGTAAAGCCAAATGAAATACAGAACAGAACATTTTCTAGACAAATTAATTCACCACGAGGGCATGGTGCTAACTGTGTATGAAGACAGTCTTGGTATCGAAACTATTGGCATTGGTCGTAACCTTAAGGACAGAGGTATCACCAAAGAAGAACTAGACTATATGGACATTCCCAACATGGATGTAGTCTACGAACATGGTATTACCGAAGCTGACGCTCGTTACCTTGCCATGAATGACATACGGATTGTTGAGAACGAACTGTGTCGAGTTCATCCTTGCGTTGAAGACCTAGATAGTGTAAGACAATTGATACTGATGGACATGGCATTCAATATGGGGGTACCCCGGTTGTGCAAGTTTAAGAACATGTGGGGTGCAATCTACGATGGTAACTACGAGGTAGCATCAATTGAAATGATGGATTCCAGATGGGCAAAGCAGGTAGGTTCGAGGGCCGTTAAACTTTCGGACGCAATGAAAGCAGGGGAGTTTTAGGGTGGCATACACAGAAACAAAAACCAAATCAGTTAAACAGATTTATACGGGTCAAGACCCTAAGACGAGTTTCAGTAGGTTTATTGGAAGTGCTAAATCTAGTAGGGGCCGCAAAGCATCTAGTAGCGCAGAAAAAAGCTATTTAGAGCAAGGTATAAAAATTATAAAAGGATTGTTTGATTAATGCCGCCACGCAATCACAAGGATTGGGTCAAGACTCCTAAAGTAGAGTACATCAGTTCGTCGATCTACTCCAGCCACGACATCTACAAACAGGAACTAGATAAGATATTCTCCAAAGTGTGGATACCTATGTGCCACTCCAGCGAACTATTATGCTTGGGGGATTTTAGAACTACACAGATAGCCTTGCAAAATGTGGTAGCGGTTCGTTTCGAGAACAACGTGATTAAGACCTTTTTGACCGACAAGATAAAATCTCCTTCCGGTAACGACTTGTCCCTAGTTTATCACTCTGGCAATTGGCAAGAGTTACCCTGCGAAGTAAAACACGGGGGTATGGTCTGGACTACCCTAAACACCAACCCAGATCAAAGCGTAGATGAGTGGACAGGCGGTGCATTTGACTGTATTTCGGATGCTATCGACACTGAAGAAATGGAAGTCTTTCACTACCACAAGGCAGTAATAGATACAAATTACAAGCTGTGGCACGATACCAACAGCGAGTTCTACCACGATTTTATGCATTATTTTAATCGTGTCTCAGGGTTTAACGATGAATACTTTGCTAGAAAAAACATACCATTCGATAACGGACATGTTAATGTTAGCAGCTTCACCGTTAACTACGAGGAGTACGATGGCTTTGAGGATAGAGGAGAGCTTAGTTTCCCTAACTTGCCACCCAATCAATGGTACATGGTTGACTTGTTCCCCGGATTTAATTTTAATCTTCGCGGTAGTGCTTATCGAAGCGACAGCGTTACACCTCTTGGGCCAAACAAGGTTCTTATTGAGTTTCGCGGATACGGTCTTAAGAAGGATACCCCAGAGGAACGTGCGACTCGTATCAAACACCACAATTCTATCTGGGGTCCGTTTGGACGTAACTTACACGAAGACCTCATAGGCGTAGCAGGTCAGGGTACAACAATGCGCGAGGGAACCGAATCTCGCAACATCCTGCACGGACGACACGAGAACAGCACCATCCACGACGAAGTTGGTATGCGTCACTACTATGCAGAGTGGGCTAAGTGGATGCAATTAGATGCAAGCAGTTCTGCCATAGCCGCATAAGCCTTCCCCAACCAAAGTAGGAACCAACCAACCATGATTGCAGAAACACTCGCAGGTATAGCTCTTGTGAAGAGTGCCGTAGATGGTATCAAATCTGCAATAGGAACCGCCAACGACATCGGGGACATAGCAGGTTACATAGATAATCTGTTCGAGGGCGAAAAACAGGTACAACAAGTTCGCAACAAAAAAGCGGGTAACGTAGGTATTGGTGACCAGTTTGGTGTAGACACTGTTGCCCGTGAAGTCATTGATGCACGTATCGCTGCAGAAAAACTCCAAGAAGTAGCCACGATGGTTGACATGCGGTTTGGGCCGGGAACTTGGAAGGGTATAGTCGTCGAACGAGCTAACCGTATCAAGGCTGCGAAAGAAGCTGCAGCAGCAGCCCGAAGAGCAGAAAGACTAAGACAAGAAGAGATAATGGAGAACATCAAAGTAGCGGCTCTGATAGTAATGGTTTTTGCAATCGGTATTGGACTCTTGATAGCGTTGATGGTTTCTACAGCGTCTGCCTTTATTAATTAAATTCTTGACTAAACTTCAAAATTCGTATATAATACTTTTGAAGGGAATACTATGAAACAACTTGCAATAGACGCACTGCGTTACAGATATGAGGCACAGAAAAAAAGTGCAAAATATACTCTCACAAATTACTTTCAAAATCCAGCAGCTATTGGGGAGCATCCTGACCTTCTTGAAGAAATGGATAAAGCTATTGGAAGCTGGGAAGAAGCTAACAGTAGGCTTCAAGCATTGGATGACATCACAGAGGAAGGGTATCCGTCCCTGTTTGATTAGACAGTTAGGTTGGGCTTTACTCTCAATGGGTAAGCCCTTTACTTGTATTGGCAACTGGTTTTGGAAAAAACATCGTACAGTCCTAGACTGGAACAAGAAGTGATACGCCACCAGTTCTTAAAGCCAGTGTATTTAAGAAGGACAAAGTTCCCCCCGGTGTATAAGAAAGAAGATTTAAAGCTTATACGCACTCTACCCGGCGAGATTAGGCAGTACAAACTAAAAGAAAAGAAGAGCAAATCTAACCATGACATTTCTTGAACTAATAAATGCTGTTCTACGCGAAGTCAACGAAGTTGAAATTACAACCATTGGTTCGAGCAGAGGCATACAAACTTCAGTAAAGGACTTTATAAACAAATCTCAGCGTGACATCATAAACTCTGAGGTTCAGTGGCCTTTTACTATTGTGTCTACTTCTTTTACCACAACTGCAAGTACGGCAGAATACACCCCACCTGCTGCTGCAAAGACAATAGACTTTGATACGTTCACTGTTCAGGAGTCTGCGACCACTGCAGAAAGAACTTTAAAATACGTATCATTTAATGAATATATTGAAAGTTTAAATGAAACAGACACTAATCCAACTGGAGATAGTGAAGGTCTTCCCCGGTTTATCTACCAAACTCCTGATGAAAAAATAGGTTTGTCTCCGGTTCCAGATGTAGCCACTTACACTGTTCGTTATTATTACTACGCAACACATTCAGACATGGTAGCGGCAACCGACACACCGGCTATACCTGAGAGATTTCACGACGTTATCGTAAACCGCGCTCGTTACTACACTCACATGTTACGTTCGGATACTCAGTTCTCTCAACTTGCACTACGGGACTACTCAGAGGGTTTGAACCGTATGCGTGTCGAACTTATCAACCGTAAGGACTATATGAGAGCCGTTTAATGCCAGATACTTCACTACAGAGTCCCTATGTTGTACGTCTAGGTGGTGGTTTGGTTCTTGATAAAGATACCTTTTCTCTACCACAGGGTGCTGCGATACAGTTAAAAAACTTTGAGCCAGACATAAACGGTGGCTACCGCCGGATAAGTGGCTTTTCTAAGTTTGATTCTGCACAGGTCGGAAGTTCAGCCAGTACAATTCTTGGTGTTCACATATACAAAGATCAAGTGATTGTTGCACAGGGAACATCTGTATTTAAGAGTTCGGGTAGTGGCTACACAAGTATTGACACAGGACGAACCAGTGCCGGAAGATATAACTTTGTAAATTACAACTTCAACGGCACTGACAAGATGATTATGGTGGATGGTGCCAACCTCGCATCCATATTTGACAACTCGTCTGTAAGCGACATAAGTGCATCCGGCAGACCTGCAGACCCAAAGTTCGTAGAGATATTTAGAAGCCACGCTTTTTATGCTGGCATGTCTGCTACTCCTCAAGAACTTATATTTAGTACACCCTTTGATGAAGATGACTTTCAGTCGGGTCTCGGTGCAGGGTCTATAAAAGTAGACGGTGTTATTGTAGGTATAAAAGTCTTCCGTGAAAACCTGTTTGTTTTTTGCGAGGACTCGATATTTAAGGTAACAGGTTCTAGCCTGTCAGACTTTGCCGTAGTTCCTGTAACCAGAAAGATTGGTTGTGTAGACGGGTTTAGTATTCAGGAAATATCGGGTGACATTGTTTACCTAGCTCCTGACGGTTTGCGAACCATTGCCGGTACTGAAAGAATTGGTGACGTTGAACTTGGCACCATATCAAAGCAGATTCAGCCGCGTCTAGACAACGTTACGAGAGACCGTATATCGTCCCTTGTAATCCGAAAGAAAAGCCAATACAGGCTCTTTTTTCCCGGAGATTCCCAATCTGAATCTGCAGCTTCAGGAGTTATAGGCGTTATAAAGTCTGGGGTAGAAGGCGGTGTTGGGTGGGAATACGCTGATATAATAGGCGTGAAACCCTCGTGTTGTGCTTCTGGCTTTATCAGTGGGATTGAAACCATAGTTCACGGCGGTTACGACGGGTACGTATACAAGCAGGAAGACACATCAAAGTTCGACGGAACAAACATATCTGCTCTGTATGAATCCCCTGCTTACACGATGGGAGATGTCGGCCTTAGAAAAATGATGCAAAGGATTATCTGGAACTACAATAACGAGGGGCCGGTTGATTCAGACTTTCGCATCAGATACGATTTTGGCTCCACTAGCGTTCCTCAACCCAGCCCATACCCTTTAAATATTGGTGGTTCATCTGCCATCTACGGAACCAACGCATATGGAACAGCCGTTTACGGTTCATCAGGGGAACCTATTGTTCGACAAAGCATTGAAGGTAGTGGATTCACAGTGTCTGTTCGTTTAGATGATGCTGATGGTGCCGACCCAATTTCAATCAAAGGATACCAACTGGAATTTACACCGGGTGGAAGGAGATAAAACATGGCAGGTTATGTCCGTCAATCGACATTTACTGATGGCGACGTTATCACCGCTGCACATAGTAACGATGAATTTAACCAAGTACTTGCAGCGTTCGTAAACACATCTGGTCACAGACACGACGGCACAGCAGCAGAGGGTCCGGTCATTGGTTTGATTGGAGACCCCGGAGTTGCTACGCCTCTAAACAAGGTTGTCATAGATAACCCTAACAATCAAATCGAGTTCTCTGTAGACGTATCAAGCTCATCTGTTGAACAGCTTGTTATAAAAGATGGGGTTATCGAACCGACTACGAACAATGATATTGATTTAGGTTCAGGTAGCAAACAGTTTAAAGACTTGTATTTAGATGGCACGGCAACCATTGACGGTCTTGCCATGCCAACAACAACTGTTACGGACATCTTGGATGAAGACGATTTGTCATCTGACAGTGCAACTGCATTGGCAACCCAGCAGTCAATCAAGGCATACGTTGATTCTCAGGTTACTGCACAAGACCTAGACTTTCAGGGTGACAGCGGTGGCGCACTGAGCATAGACCTAGACAGTGAAACACTGGATATTGCAGGTGGCACAGGCATTGGTACAACTGGTTCAGGCAATACACTAACTGTTGCTATTGACTCTACAGTCGTAACCCTAACAGGTTCGCAAACCTTAACTAACAAAACACTTACCACGCCAATCATTGCAGAGATTGATTCTGGTGCAGCAATTACGTTAGATGCGACCACAGACATTATTTTGGATGCAGACGGTGGTGACATCACTCTGAAAGATGGTGGTACAACATTCGGTAATCTAAACAACTCATCAGGTGAATTGGTTATTCAAAGCGGTAGCACCCCAACTACTGCTATCACTATGAGTGGTGCAAACGTTACTATTGCAGGTGACCTGACAATCTCCGGTGACGACTTGACTATGGGTACGAACACCTCTGGACACATTATGGTGGCAGACGGTACAAACTTCAATCCAGTTGCCGTATCTGGAGATGTAACAATCAGTAATGCGGGTGCAGTAACTATCGCAAATGGCGCTGTTGAAACCGCGATGGTTAACGCTAACGTCATTACAGGACAAACACAAGAAACCACCGTAGATACAACTAATGACCTGCTACTGTTTTATGATAACTCAGCAACAGCCCTCAGAAAAATTCCCGTAACTAATTTGGTGTCAGCAGCAGGGGGTTTAACAGATGTTGTATCCGACACTTCTCCCCAGCTTGGCGGCGACTTGGATGTTAACGGCAACGATATTGTATCGGCATCCAACGGCAATATTAACATACTGCCCAATGGTTCGGGAAAAGTTAACATTGATGGTAACGGTTCTAGTGGCGGTGTAACAATAACAGATGGTCTTGTAGACATTCGTACAGGAACAGGCACACGTTCACAGGTTAAGTTCTACTGTGAAAGCAGTAACGCCCACGCACAGACAGTTCAACCACAACCGCATTCTGCTGGTGTAACAAATACCCTGACATTACCTGCAGGTAGCAGCCAAGAACTCGTAGGCACTACAGCCACACAGACACTCACAAACAAGTCTATTGTAGCTACACAGCTTACAGGTACAATTGCTAATGCAAGACTAGATGCACAACTGCAGGATGTAGCTGGACTAGCAGTAACAGATGGTGGCTTCATTGTAGGTGACGGTTCCAACTTTGTCTTAGAAACTGCAGGAACAGCACGTACATCACTAGGACTAGGAACAGCAGCAGTTACTGATACAGGAACCTCTGCTGGAAACACTGTGGTTTTGGATGGTTCAGCTAGACTGCCAGCAGTGGACGGGTCACAGCTAACTAATCTACCTGCCGCTGGTGCAACGGCTGGTTTCGCAGTGGCGATGGCAATCGCATTATGACCTTGACTGCAAAACATTAATACTGTATAATATACAGAGGAGACGAAATGGCACAGGATTTTGAAAGAAACATTGCACGGAATGTCGGTACAAGTGAAGTCGTTTTACGTACCGCTAACTCCGATGATGCTCTTATTGGTATCAATATCGCTAATGTTACAACCTCACAAATCTTAATGGATGTGTACATCACTGGCGCAGGTGCTACTGATGACTACTATATCATTAAAGATGCCCCAATTCCAGTAGGTTCAGCCCTGCAGGTCTTGGATGGCGGTGCAAAGGTTGTACTACAGTCTGGCGATATACTCAACGTAAAGAGTGATACTGCATCAAGCGCAGATGTTTGGGTTTCCGTAGTCGATACCATTAGTTCATAAGGAATAAAGTATGCCGTATATTGGTCAAAAAGTTCCGGGTTCTTATCAAGCTACTAAGGCTGTACAACGCTTTAATGGTGACGGTTCCGATACTACATTTACACTGACTACCACAGTATCTTCTGTGCAAGACGTACTGGTGTCAGTTGATGGCGTTGTGCAAGACACAGCAGCCTATACCATTCCTGATGGCACTACCCTGACATTCACTGCTGCCCCTTCTTCTGGTACAGGCAATATCTTCGTAAACTACCTTGCCCCGCAAGCTGGTACAATCACACCCCCCGCTGAGAACAAAGGTAATTTCAAGGCTGGTGGCTTGTTCCGTACCAACGCACAATCCCTCACAGCAAATACAACCATCCTAGCTACAGAGAACGCCAACGTAACTGGTCCGTTTACTGTGGCTAGTGGTGTTACATTAACCGTTGAAAGCGGTGGGACATTGGTGACGCTATGAGTACATTAAAAGCAGATACCATTCAGAGTACAGGCGGTGGTGCGGCTACGCTGACGAAGCAACATGCGGCGAAGGCGTGGGGAAGCGCAAATACAAATCAGTCTACTCCCGCATTTCGGGATTCGTTCAATTACGCTTCAATTTTAGATGAAGGTACTGGCCTTTATGAATTTACGTTTACCAGTGCTATGAGTGACGGAAGTTATTCAGCCACTATGACCTGTTCTGCTAATGGTAGCCAAACCGCTTTTGCAAATATTATGACCACAGGCGATGCCGCAGACAGCTATAGAAAGTACAGTTCAACTATTATTGGATGCACAAGCTGGAATGAAAACGGTGGTGCTAATGGAGACCCAAACCATCTCAATACATTAATTCATGGAGACCTAGCATGAGTGAGATAAAGACAGACAAACTCACTGGCGTAGGTACTGCTAAGACTGTTACTGTTACTGTTGGCTCTAGTGCCACACAATCTTTAGAACAGGGCATACTTAAAGCGTGGGCAGTAGACGCAAGTTCTGCTGCTGCTACTGTTGGTGACAGCCTGAATAAAAGTAGTTTTAGTGACGATAACACTGGCAGGACGACCATAACTTTGGTGAACCCTATGAGTACCGCCACAGATTATTGTGTTAGTTATGCAGCAGTTTCGGCTTATCCCTATCGGGGAAAAGCAGCCACAGCAAGCACCTATAAGTTGGAAACTGTGAATGACAGTGGCAACTATGCTGACGGTGCGGCGAATGGAATGGTATCAGGAGACCTCGCATAATGGCATTAGGAAAAATCAAAGCAGATACCCTAGAACACAGCACCGCTGGGTCACTTGATACAAGTTACGTTGTTAATGGTAGTGCGAAGGCTTGGTCACACTCTGGTTTAGATGACAATGTTATTGAAGATTCATTTAATACTAGTTCTACATTTGACGAGGGTACAGGATTAGTTAATTATTCTTTTGTATCATCTTTTAACTCTGCAAATCATGTAGATGTAGGAATGATTGGGAACAACGCTGCTCACATTTTCTACAACGGTACTAGTGCGAAAGCAGCGGGTAGCACAGGAACCCTTCGCTTGTATAACACTAGCAATGTACACGCTGATGCTATCATTATCAATGTTCTTAGTCACGGAGACCTAGCATAATGCAAACACCAGAGTTTCAAGGCACACACCTATTCGACAGACTATGCTGGGCGAAAGAAAACCTAGACGGTGTACAGTCAGACTATCGTGTAGTGTACGAGGACAGCATTGACGAATGTGCAAAGATACTTGTACCTGACTTAAACTGGATGGCTTGCGCGTTACAGGGCGGCATCCTACCACCAGTACAGGTATACTGGGAACTAGCTAAAGATGAAGCACAACCAGACTTCAAGAAACATACTAGGGGTTATTTGCTCCATAATACAGAGCCTGTTGAGGCGATGACAGAAGAGCAAGCAATCGAGTATTTGATTATGAAAGATTGCCCACAGCATGTGTGGCGCAATTGGGATGAGGGCAACAAACCTAAACTGGTTATATGCCGTAAAGAACAGCTTCCGGGTACACGAGAGTGGCGCAACGCTTGGAAGATTACTGAAGAACTAAGCGTCACTGATTTAGCAGCCTAAGAGGAGAAACCTAATGGCAACAACATACATCGTAGACAAGGACGGGAATCAGATTGATGCCTCAACAGCAACCGTACCTTCTGACCGTCACTTTCGTGGTGCATGGTCATTGA
>UEXN01000027.1_pt3 | contig 11033 bp, 8 predicted proteins | sample 1796711 | NCBI WGS metagenome assembly UEXN01 (sample SAMEA4772470, study PRJEB27181) | metagenome | reverse complement strand
AAAAGCACAGGATTTATTCACGCAGAACTTGGGTGGGTAATATGCCACATGAAAGACACCGAAAGCAACAAGAGAAGTTATTCAACAGATATACCGACAATCAAGGCCGACAACAACAGTATTGATTATGAATCCTTTATGTACTGTCGGCATATTGTCCTTTCGTGAAACACATGATTGAAGCAGGAAACGATGAAAGCGAATACACATACACAGAAGAGGATTTGAAAGTCCGAATGCAACAGATGATGAACAATGGTTGCCTCCCACCTATGCAATTGGGAACATGGGGCATTTATGATGATGGTGGAATCGGCCACTATTACCTTGTTCTCCATGATAACGAAATTGAAGGGTATGTTCACTCTCATACTATGCTTGGAGAGAATGTGGATGCGGCCTATATTGCTTTGAACGCCATTGATAGGCTACGCATATTGACCTTTGCTGAATCTCAAGAAGGGGTCGCTCGCCAAGAGAGCCTTTGGGTAAAAATCCTTGAAGAAGAATGATATCGCGAGTCGTTTTTGATACTCACCGTTCATATAGTAGGGTTGTTAAATGGTACATAGAGGGAAAAGCGGTTTCCCTATGAACAACCTATATAGGAACACGATATTATGGACAAAAACAGATTCAAAAACACGATGCTTACAATTTTAACCGCCATTATGCTTGCCATGAGTGCAAGCGTAGTAACTGCCGATGGTAGTGACCCACTTGACCCCTCCGATGGTGGGGCCGATTGGGATGGTGATGGTTTGACCAACTCCGAAGAACAGACACATGGGACAAACATGAACAATGCTGATTCCGATGGCGACGGATTACCCGATGGTTGGGAGGTTGCCAATGGATTGAACCCTACAAACGGTGGAGATGCAAATGCAGACCCCGATGGCGACGGCTTAACCAACGCTCAAGAATATGCGAAGGGAACAAACCCAAACAATTCCGATACTGATGGTGATGGCAAACCCGATAACACAGACCAATTCCCGACAGACCCCAATGATGGGGAATACTCGGACTCCGATGGTGATGGTATTCCCGATGCTTATGACCCCGATTTCCAAGAATCCGATGCGGGTTCGGGGAACGGTGGCACAGAAGGTGGCGGTGAATCCGATGCAGGTGGCGAAGGTCAAGGTCAAGGACAAGGCCAAGGTCAAGGTCGAGGACAAGGGCATGGCAAAGGACAAGGAGAAGGCCAAGCTCAAGGCCAAGGGCAAGGCGAAGGTCAAGGACAAGGCCAGGGTCAAGGTCAAGGCGAAGGTGAAGGTCAAGGCCAAGGTCAAGGCCAAGGTCAAGGCCAAGGTCAAGGTCAAGGTCAAGGTCAAGGCCAAGGTCAAGGCCAAGGTCAAGGTCAAGGTCAAGGCCAAGGTCAAGGTCAACAAGGCCAACAGGGTCAACAGGGTCAACAGGGTCAAGCAGGACAACAAGGCCAACAAAGCGGTCAACAAGGAAATCAAGGCCAACAGGGTCAACAGGGTCAACAGGGTCAACAACAGGATAACGGCCAAGGCCAACAACAACAAGGAGGTCAACAAGGTGGTCAACAATCCGAGCAACAAGCCGAAGAACAAAACGGTCAAAATCAAAACGGGCAATCTCAACAACAACAGGGCCAAACCCAAAACGGCCAACAAGGGCAACAAGGCCAACAGACTGAACCCCAACAAGACCAACAATTAGACGGTCAAAGTGAAAACGACAATGATGGTGATGGAATCCCTAATGATTTAGACAACGATAATGATAACGATGGTATTCCTAATGACATGGATGATTCACCATTTGACCACGACAATGACGGTATCGCTGATGTTGAAGACGATGACGATGATGGCGACGGAATCAATGATGATGAAGAAGTCCGTGATGGAAACGACAACACCAACATTTACGACCACGACAATGACGGTATTCAAGACCGATTTGATTTGGACATTGATAATGATGGAATTGACAATTACAAAGACTTCTATGAAAACGGTTCGGATGCAAGTCGCGACCATGACAATGACGGATTGGATGATGGCATAGATACCGACGACGATAACGACAACATTCTTGATGTTGATGAAATCGGTGGTGCTTGGTCGTCATATCGCTATGACCATGACAATGACAACATATGGGATGCTTCGGACACAGACGACGACAACGATGGTTTATCGGATTGGTTTGAAAACAACGATGGAAACGATATGACAGGTCAATTTGACCATGACAACGACTCAATAGATGATAATGTGGATGAAGACGACGATGGCGACGGAATCCTTGACATTTTTGAATAGAGAGCAGTTTCATATAGTCGGCCTGTGAGAACAGGGTGAGCCATATGGGTCATAGAGCGTATTACCTTGATGAAACCCAAGACGGGTGGAATGTGTATTATTCTCAATGGGGCGCGAAAGAACTGTTTTATGATGGTGCTAAGAATAATGATGTCAAATTGGGCAGGAGTATGAATCGCACAGAAAATAGAGAGTATTTTGACATCACCTCCGTTAATAATTATGCGCTTGAGTCACATTATAGTGCCAAAGTATTGAACACGACACATCCATTTGAAAAATTGATAATGATATACGGGCAAGAAGAAGCATTGTTCATTCGTTATTTGGGTCAAGAGGACTACACAGGCTATCGGCCATACAGAATTACACCCGACAACAACAAAATCCGAAAAATGAATGGCAACACAGGTCATTTTTTTGAAGACAGGAGCATCCTATTGAAATCCTCCGATATGAGAGCGAGCCAACAATCAAATACTTTCAAACAAGCGGTTGAAGGTATAGAAAAATTAGCCACGCATCCTAATGAAGAATCTATTTTGTACCTTTTGTACGAAACCTTAGACCCCTTCATTTTGAGTGTTGCTTCAAAATATATAGTCTTGATACCAATACACACCAATAAGGATGCAATGTGGTTTGACAAACTTGAAGCCTATATGGATAAACAAAGTGAAACTATGTTGGCAAACGATAAGTGGTTGGATGGTGTACTCAATAGTGGATTGGGTTCAGCCTTCTCAAACATCCCTGTTCTGCTAAAGAAAGGAAAAAAATTGGATGCTTATGGCTATGCACCGCATGGCTATAATATCAAGCAAGTGTTTTATTCCGCCTGTGAATATCATGCTAAAATGATTGACTTATTTTCGGAATATGTCTTTTACAATACCTTTTATCCCTCATCAATGAGAAATGAACAAGGCATATCGGATGATTTTGATATGTGGAGCATAGCAGGAAATGTGCCTTCATTTTCCCCCGTTGCAGGTTTTGAAATAGAACGGGACTACGGAATTATCAATGCCCACGATATGTCGGAACTGATATTCATTTCACCGCTTTCGCGTGGAGAAGTCAAATTGGATATGGAACACTTTTGGGGCGAGTTCTCCGCTAAATGTGCTAAAAAAGAAAAGTCGGAATATCCCCCACTTATATCCTCATCCCTCAAAAGAAACAACTTATGGTCGTGAGATTTTCAAATCGCGTGAATATGTTGCGTATTGCGGAAACGGATGATTCCGCACCATATCGCAACATACGAGGCATTGTTCGTAAATCCATTCTTCTGTTTCCACTTTGATAAGTGGCCCTTCACACATAGGGCATTTCAATAATTTTTCTTGTCTGTTTCGCATAGTGCATCCCGATTGCTCGGTATATCGTTGAACACTTAAATGATGTGGTTCTTTTGTCGGCAAGAGGTCGTTTTCTATGGTGATTTCAAATAGTCGTTCTATCACGCTAAGGATATGGAGTCTTGGGTGAAGAAGTATTTGCCCGATTGCGACCCCAAAATGTTTCCCTGTGCTTTAGACTATGTTCCCGAACACATATTTTTTCACATTGAGGATGCGGTGCGTAATACATGGAAACAGTATTTTGATTGGCAAAATGTTGAAGCGAGATATTCTGTTATCAAATTGAAATACCCTTGGAGTCGCCAAGTAACCGACTACAAAAGAACAAAGGCTCTCAAAACGACTCATGCAGTTTGTTTGAATGGAATCCCTACATTCCAAATGTCGGTGAAATCATATAGAGGGGAAAGAGATTGGGAATTAGAATCGTTTGATTTACCCTCCGAATGGCAGGAAAAGAAAAACGGAAATCCCGAAGGCATCCTCGCCAACCTTGATAATATGATTGTATATGGTGATAATACAATGGATTTTAACAAATCATATAACGCTTGGGTGAGTGATTACGATTCAAGAGCCAAAGAATACGATTCCATAAGTGGGAGAAAGCATTGGGGTAGCACCATGACAGGGTTTTCATGGTGGCTCAAAAAAGATTACAAAGAAAAAAGGGAAATGTTCAAACAACGCGTCAAAAGGATTTACGACACGATGAGAGATTTAACCATAGAAAGAAACTATGCAAAAGAGTTTGGATTACCGAATCTGTTTTACAGGAGGGCTTTGCTCTTACAGATTACTTCGCAAATGATGGAGGCTAAAGGGAGAGAGAGTCATATGTCAAGGGATATTGACTACACATTTTCCGAAACATACACGGTTATTCGCAATGCGATTCAAACCATTTGTTTTGGTGATGAGTCCTCCCCCAAGTGGAACAAAAGGCTGTGCAAAGTGCTGAACGAATTGTCCAAGAGAGAACATAAGCGTGTGAAAGGCAGTAGGTTTGGCGTTATCAACCATGAGTCATTAACGAGCGTTCCGATTTACACCGTTGAACAAATGTTGAAAGGATTGGGATGGACAATAGAAAATGAAACAACCGCAGATGTTCCAACCGAGGGTTCGGGGAAAATAAACAACACATACCCCATGCTTAAAAAATACAAATTGAAAGAAGCATATAGAGAATACTCAAGCACTTTGGGCCTTCAATCATTCCTTGATTTAGGGCGAATACAACTCATCGTCAACACGAAAGGCGACCCCGATAATGGAAAAATGTACTATGGTGAAATAAATCTAAGCGACCATTCAGCATTGAATTATTGGGGTGGAATCCTTTTGAACACCATGAACCTATATAGCGACCCGGCGGAGTTCATTTGCTTCATTGACCCAATCAAAAAATACAGTTTCCCCGATACAATGTCTTATTCACGATGGATTGACAAAGAGAGGATTTTCAAAAATGGCAACATACATTACATATCATACCCTCAAAATCAATTAAGCAAAAAATATGGAGTCTTACCTCCTTTAGCATTCAACCGATGATTCCTGTTTTAACCTTGAGAGGGGGCTTTGCGGAAAGCATACGGGTAATCGGAATGAAGGTTCTCCCTTAACTTGTTTGCTTCAAACAAACCGTCTTTATCCTCATCATAATACATGAAACGGACAGGTCTGCCATATTTTCTTTGTCTGTTTCGCAAACCTTTCTTGACATTGCTTCTTGCATTGCGATAAACCTTAGATTTCACTTGAATCCCAATCATGGGTGAGAAGGTTTCAAAACTGCGGTTGTAAGAACGCCCTTCAATTTGTCCAATCTCTAAATCAACACCATAACGAATATCGGTATGACTATCGGCTTCACGGACAATATATGGAGGCAAAACCCATTTTTTCAATTCCTCAAGACACATTTTTTCAAAACGAATGCCTACAAGGGGGGCGACCACGAACAGTTGCCTAAACCATTCCTCGCATTCGTCGCGGGTGAAAGGGTATTCTTCTTTGAGGTTATTTTTCTTACGCCATTCCTCGTCTGTTTTTTGCGTTTCATACATGACTTCTGCCCAATCCTTGATTGTTCCGTTGCCTTTGCTTCGGCAATCACGACAAAACTTGCCGTCATGTTGAGTAATCAATTGAATGACTTCTTCTTCTGTGGTGGCCTTATGAGAGCCAATGACTTTCATAATCGGTATGGTCAAGTGTGGTGCGCCCAAACCATGTTTCGCACATAGTCTGTCAAGTGCGCCTCCTGTTTTTGCCATGTTGATGCCTCTTACAAATCCTCATATCATTGACGGTATATGAACTCTCCCGTTGGTGAATGCGTTTAGCACCCTATTTCTGCACCCTTACAAGGGCGTGGATTGAAATAGTCGTTTCGTGGATTAAAGGATATGCCTTTTCCTCAATCCGCTAATGGCAGGGAGAGTCGGTTGGATATATCATCCTTCGCGGATAAGAAATTGAAAGACCTCAAAAACAGAATTGACAAGGACACAGGAGTTTTTGAATCAACATCGTGGGTTGAGAATATAAAAGGTGATTTCGTGTCTATTCAAGAATTGATAAATCAAAAGAAGGCTTTGGTTGAAACGACAGGAAACAGATGGTGGTCAAATTATACTGATAATGATTTAATTTTTGTTTCTGTTTTTAATGGTGATATTGATGTGAACGAGATGTTGTTTTACCACGATGGTTATTATTGGCTTTGCACAGGCAACCGTAATCCCGACAATAAAAAATCGGAGGCAGACCTTGGCAATGTTAAATTGTATGGTTGGAAAGTACCTCTTTCTAAACCTCTTGAATTGCATTTTGGATGTCACTTTTGGTATAAGCCAAAGTTCAACGAATCTCCTTTTTCGGATAAACGCCTAAATGCAGATGTGTATTCAAACATACCTTGGGATTCAAAAATTGAGTTTAAGACCTTTACAAAGTTTAGATTTAGCAACACCGAAATCACTCACGATACGGATAATGCCGAAAACAAAGTAATGGATTTGAGTTATCAAACAAATTATTATATGCCGAGAATGGGAATAGAACCCTCCCTATCTGTAAAAGCCTTTCACAATGAAAATACAAGCCAAGAAGAACGATTGGAATTGTTGAAATCCTTGCCTTTTTTTGCTCAAATCACACAGGAGGGAGGAATCATTGATGTTTCATCATGTGAGTGGACAAAAAAGGATGATAGAACAGGCAAAAACAAAATGACTTCGCAAGAAGTATATGACTATGTTAAATTAGGTTTTGACCAAGCAACGAAATCGTGTCTTTTGTTGATACCTCAAAAGCCGATTGGCGTTGTTGAATATCATGGTGTCTTGAATTACGGAGTGATATGAATATGGCTGATGATGAGGATAAGACCTATACCTTTGACGAATTATCGCCCGAAGCGCAAGAGAAAGCGTGTGATAACAACCGATATTGGAATGTTGAGGATAATTTTTGGCTTGAAATGGATTACTACGAAACTTGGCTGAATCAATTGTGTGAAAAACGCGGGGTTTCTTTTGATACAGGTGGTTCAATGGCAATCCGAGAAGAATACAGTCGTTGGTGGGTTGAAATTGAAAACGAATATGAGGTTTTGCCGTTTGAAGTGGACAAATGGGTTTTGGCTACACCTACACCCAAAGCCTTTGGGTCTATCAACAATTACAAATTGTTCGTAAGTGATTTTGAATCATTGTTGGAAAAAAAGAAAAAGACCCATACATCTGTCAATTTCAAGTTTAATGCTCCAATAGAATCTCAAAGACAAACGATGTTGACTTTTTTGAAAGGCAATTTAGAAGGTGTTGAAATCTCTTTGCGTATGGATTATGAGGGAGGTCATTACGCCACGAACCGAAACAATAGCGAATGGGCGGTTGACACCATAAAAATTGAACGGACAATTGATGGTGAGGATTATGTGTATGAGCAGGAGGATATGACATGGGAAGGTCATGCTGAATATGATGATGGGGAATACCTTTCTATTGATGGAATGCCTTTTGATGTTTCATTAAAGGCAGGGAGGGCATTGAAGGTGGCTAAATCTGTAAGTGTTAATGTAATCAAACCAATTTACGATGCGGCTACGCTTGCATTAGCCCCTATGTTCAAAGAATGGTTTGACGAAAAAATAGATTACCTCGCTGAATCGGCTGAACAACAATATGATTACCTTATTTCCGATGAGGCAATAGGTGAATCGCTAATGGCAAACGAAATGGAGTTTGACAAAGACGGGAATATGGCATAGATTTTAGCCCATATTCAAATAGTCGTTCTGTAAAATGTGGCTATGTCGGTATTCGGTGTGGACACATTTTCAAAGACATTCAATGATTCAATCGTGGCTGATGTGGTGGGAAAACTCAAAGGAGGGGCAAACAAATTGTTGCCTCCAAATGTTAAGCCTGTCTTACCGAAGCCCGAAGAACCGATTCCCGAAAAAGAAGAAGAACCTGTTGATGTTGATGATGGAACAATAACAGACGATTCCACAGAAGAAGAACCTGTTGATTCAAGCGGTGATGGTGAAGCCTCACCCGTTGAAGAAGAAGAAGAAGAAGAACAGGATGATTCCGCTATCGGTGGAGGTGGCTCATATGAGGAAACAGATTCCGAACCCCTACAAGGCGCAATAGGTGGTGCTATATCATCGGCAATTGACGGCTTTTTGATGAAGGCATTGCTTGGAGTCGGTGTGATAATGGGTGCGGGTTATGCTTATGAGAATCGTGAAGAAATCAAGGGCTATTTCAAGTCTGTTTCAAAAGGCAAAGTGGCTTGATTCAGTTCAATACTTTTTCGTGAAGTTTTCGCGCTCCGATTTGCGCTGTGGAAACTTATTGCGTAAAAAAACGCATTACCGAAACAGAAGTTTGAATAAGTTCGTGATTTAATAAAAATACAAATCGTAGTAAATAATGTGTTGATTCATATAGTCGGTCTGCCTCATAACATCATGGTGAAGCGACATTCAATTATTGAGCGTCGGCAACTTGAGTTGTTTTACAACGCCAACCCTAAAAATGCGGGTGTCCTTAACCACGAAGGATTTTATGTCGTTGATTGGGCGAAAGGTGTTGCTATGCCCGACCCTTATTCGCCATATGATGATAATGATGGTGCATCACTTTACAAGGCGGAATTAGAGCCAACGATTCAAGGTGAGATTACCACAGAACCTATGACTGTATATCGGAGAATGGATTGGAAACAGTATTACGATGGTTTGGAATTGGGATATTTGCACCCAATGAGAACTCGTATGGAATTGCGCCCCGATGAAAACATCGGAGGAACATGGGGGAGAGGACAACCCCAAATATGGGCGGCACGAAAACCCGATTTCAATTCACCTTTGAAGCATTTGAAAGGGAAAAAAGCCAAACAATTGTTTGAAATTGATGTTCCGATTGGAACAAGGATTGGAGAGGGGCATGATATTCAACTCTTTGACTCAATCCCGATTGAAAATGTGCGCCCGTTCTATATGGGTGATGAAGAAGAATATACTCATATGGCTGAAACCAAGCCATCTAAAATTAAACGGTGTAAAACCTGCCGTAAAGAAGGCCATAATGCAAGTCAATGTGTTTCCGAAAATGTTCCCTTTTCAAAGGGTGGTTTTTGGGAGGAATACCTTCAATCTCCCTCTTATTCATCCACTCCCAACAAAGAACACAGGGATAACCCGTTGCGATTTGGCTATCAAGAATCCGATTTGTTTTGGGATGAATGGGGGAGTCCATACAGGATGAAAAAGAAATGGGCTAAGAATGAACCTTATGGAATAGCGGAATCTGCAAACTTTGGTTATGGAAAAAAGGGTTATCCTTATGACACAGGAATTGTAAAGTCAAAGCCAAACTCGCCAATAATTTTGAGCGAAATAATGAGGTTGGGGGCAATAGAGGATTTTTCCAATAATTTGAAAATGGCTAAAACAACATCGTGGGGCGATTTGAAGAAACAATTGAAAGGAAAATCTGTGGTAATCGGAGAGGTGGAATATAGCGTTCCAACCTTGAAGGATGCGTTCAAGTATTTGTCCAATGAAACAATTCTGCAAATAAGAGTGGTTGAAGGTGAAGAACGATGGAATGATGGGTTATTGATAATCAGTTTTGATTATGAGGGGGAACGGTGGGATTTCATAACCACACCTACAAACGCAACATCTCAACCATATGTTGAGTTTCCCATAGAGTTCAAAGAAGCCTTCGGCATTCAAAATAACATAGTTGATGCGAAGCACATGAAAAAATATCACCCCCATTACCTGCGGTGGTTAAAATTAACTGATGATGCAAACTTGAGATATTGCCCTTATGGAAATACCGAACAACTTTACCCGTTTGATTCAAGGTTGCCCGAATGTGTGTGTCCATTATGTTTGAAGGATAAAAATACTCATATGGCTGAAACCAAACCTCCTAAGACTTCTAAAGGCTTGATTGTATATCCAAACCGAATGGCTGAATTGATTCGTGATGGTGATAAGCAGATGATTGTCAAAGACAAACCTTTGGATATAGCAGGTAAGCGATATACGGTTGTTACCAACAGAAAGGGCTACGCCTATATCCAATTGGGTGCTATGCAAACACTCACCTTACCCAAGTTCAAGGCTCTCAAGGACAAGCACTTGATTACACCCGAAGAGAGAGTCAAGTATTTCAAAGGCAAAAGGAGGCTCTATGCTTGGCCTGTCAAGGTTTTGAGAGAGTTTGACAAAGCCTATCCGACAAATGCCCCCCTAAGACCGCAGGATATTGCACCTAAATTGAAAACCTATGCAAGCGAAGAAACAAAGGCGCATGATTGGGAATTGAATGGTGTTGGATATGATGGAGAAACCGTGAGTATCACTTGTAGTGAATGCGGTCATAGCGACTACGCACAATGTCATATTCACCAATTGGAGGATTTAGGCAAAAACGACCCAAAAAAACCTATCATTGTACGAGGAAAAGATGCTTGCATGAATGGCGTTCAAGAGGACTGTGGGGAATGCGAGGGAACAGGAACTTGTGACCCCGATTTTTGTTATGCAGAAGAGGGTGAACCCCATTGTAGCCTGTGTAAAGGAACATCAATTTGCTATTATTGCGAAGGAACAGGTCTTGACCCCGATGTTTCCGAAGGTGATGAATCACATCGTTGGAGATTATATGCTATGCCTCATCTCACCCATCGGGATAGGCAAGGAGTCAAAATCATATGCGAAGATTGTGGAGTTGGTGATGTTTTCCAAGCATTCGTGCCAAGTGAATGTCTTGGTTTTCAAGGCACTTGTCTTTGTGATTTTTGCGAATCCCACAGAATAGACCAA
>UEXN01003116.1_pt1 | contig 11051 bp, 15 predicted proteins | sample 1796711 | NCBI WGS metagenome assembly UEXN01 (sample SAMEA4772470, study PRJEB27181) | metagenome | reverse complement strand
TAGAGAATATTTAGTAACATGGCAAGCACACGTATCATAAGTGAACAGGCATTCGGTCGATCTGACCTGATCCGCCCATCTGAAGCACATTACATCCTCGTATATCCGAAGGGTGTGCTTCTCAATAACGTTCTCACGGAAATTCGAATCCTGCGAGGTGTTGCTACTGTGTATCAGCGCGACACGATCACGAAGTCTGGTAATCGCTCTTTCGTACCGATCGAGATCGGATTCATCGTACCGGAAGGTTATGGCGGACGTGAGAAGTTCGAAGAAGATATGACTGCTTCGATTAAAAAAATCAAGGGCGTCACTGAGCTGAGATCTCACAAACCTAGCCCCAAGAAATAGTGTAAATCATAACTGCGTATGATATAATCTCTGCGGAGATAATAAATGCGTGTACTCATTCTTGACGGCCACAATCTTATCCATCGTGCCCGAGCTGGTTACCACCGAGGTGACCATTCTGTAACGTTCATGTTCTTTAGGTCTCTTCGGCCCCTTGTTGAGAAGATGAACCCTGACAAGGTCTACTTTGTTCTAGAGGGAAGTCCCAAGAAGCGTATCGCGACCGATGCCAACTACAAGGCCAATCGCAAGATCGATGAGTCAGATCCTAAGTGGCAGGCAATGCAGGATTTCTTTCGGCAGAAAGACGAATGCGTGGAGCTCCTTTACAAAGCGTTCCCGTTCAGCGTTGTTCGCCATCCCGATTTTGAAGCAGACGACATCATTGCTCACTACGCAAGGTTGCACAAGGAAGATGACGTCATCATTGCCTCAGGTGATTCTGATTTCATTCAGCTGCTAACGGATGAGAACCCGCAGATCAAGCTTTACCATCCGATTAAAAAAGATTTCGTCATCCCTCCTGACTACAACTACTTGGAGTGGAAATCCATTCGTGGTGACGCTACTGACAACGTGCCGGGTATTCCTCGTCACGGAGACAAGACTGCTGAAAAGATCATGCGTGATCCGGAGCTCTTTGCTAAGAAGATGGAGGATCCTGAGTGGAAGGCGCACTTCGAACTCAACCTTAGCCTGATCCGCATCGACCCCTTGACTGAAGATGAGATCGCAGGCATTCATGTTGTTGAGCCTGGATTGAAGCCAAGCTTAATCCAAGAGCAGTTTCAGGCTTGGGATTTTAGCTTTGCATCTAAAGAAAAACCCTGGGATACCTTCGTCCAGACGTTTTCTGCTGTGTAATTGAACATTTGACAAAGATTGTGATACATAATAGCTGCCTATGAATAATCTTAAAAAACTTTATAAAGCCTCATCCCGAGAAATAAAAATCGGGGACACAATCCAAACAATTAAGACTTACCAGTGCAAGAAGGAAGGGTGTGGATACAACAATGCTCGCCCTGATCCTGATAAAAAAACTTGTCCTGGCTGTGATTACAAAGAGAAGATCGCGAAGATGAAAGCTGCCGAAGGCACTCTGCGAACTAAGTCTGGCGCCCCTAAAAGAAAAGGCGGCAATTTCCGAGAAGTAAATAAAGGTGATGATTAGGAGGGCGAATGCCTGAAGGTCCTGAGTGTAGGCGCATGGCGCTACAATTATCTGAAGAAGTTTCAAGTAAAAGATTGGTAGATATCGCCGTAGAAAGCGGAAGATATACTAAGAAGCCTATTGTAGGCTTAGATGAGATCTTGAAAGAAACACCCTTAATAGTCAGGGGTGCAGGAGTGCACGGGAAGTTTATCTTCTTCTTACTAGACAACGAGTGGTCGATATGGAATACGCTTGGTATGACCGGCTGCTGGTCAAGAAATAAATCCAAGCATGCTAGAGTTAGGCTTGTATTAGAAGACGGCCCTATCTTTTTCAACGACACGCGCAACTTTGGAACTCTAAAGTTTGTCCAGGGCAAAGATCCTATAATTGACAAGATTAACTCGTTAGGACCTGACCTACTAGCTGAAGAATGCGCAGATGAAGTCTTTATCAATAGCTTGCGTAGAAAAGATAAAAAGACTGTAGTTGAAGCACTCATGGACCAGTCAGTAGTTTCAGGCGTTGGCAACTACGTAAAAGCTGAAGCACTCTATTTGGCTAAGATATCACCGCACCGCTTGGTTTCTTCTTTGACAAATGCTGAGCTTTGTGATCTAAACGCTGCAACGAGATCAGTTTTAGTAAACTCTTTCGAAAGCGGAGGAGCAACTTTAAAATCTTATCAAGACTTTTACGGTGAGGCCGGAGATGCCACACAAAGATTTGCTGTTTACGGTAGAAAGTCTGATCCTGCAGGACGAGAGATAATAAAGGAACAGACTAAAGACGGACGCACGACTCACTGGGTTCCCGGGATCCAATCGTAGCATTTACTTCTTTCCCGAACCAAAGTAATATCACATATGATTAGCGTGGCACACATAGGATCGGGATCCATCAGCGAGTACCAGATCGTAACCTTGGAAAGTTCCTCATTTAAGAAGCTAGCTGATTTTGAGGCACTTGATACAAATATGGCAGCGTTTTACATGACTTACCGCCAGGTTTTGTCTATTACTTATGACGTTAATCCACACGATCTTATACTTTTGCCTAAGATGAGCAGTATTTTAAAACTATGGAGGCCGGCAAATGACCCTACCTGACAATCACCAGCAGCAGCTCCGTCAAAGCGGAGTGCTCAATGAAAACGAAGTTGTTTCCAAAGAAGGAGACCTTTATGTCGCCACTGACGTCTTAACAGGCACACGGCGCATCGTCACTATTCCGCAGAACTTACTTGAGAACTTACAGCGGCGAGTTTTGAGAGATTAATATGCAGTTCCAAACAAACAAAAGCGTTCTGTTTGACGAGGACGCAAGGCAAAAACTCCTAGAGGGAGTTAACATCCTCGCAGATGCAGTCAAGGTAACTCTTGGCCCAAAAGGTAAGAATGTTGTTATAGAGCATTTAGATCGCCCACCAACAGTCACAAAAGACGGCGTTTCCGTTGCCAGAGCGATCAACCTAAAAGAGCGATTCCTCAACTTAGGCGCTCAGATGGTAAAGGAAGTAGCATCTCGCACCAATGACGTGGCAGGTGATGGCACGACCACGGCAACAGTCCTATCGCAGGCAATATACACAGAAGGCCTTAGGATGCTGGCCAGCGGTTATCCAGCCACAGACATTAAGGTTGGTATTGATTCTGCAGTCGAAGAGATTACAGGCTATCTGAAGGACATGTCGACTCCTGTAGCAGACAGCGATATGATTGCGCAGGTTGGCACTATTTCTGCTAATGGCGCTGAGGATATCGGCAGAATGATTTCACATGCTCTTGATCAAGTAGGTCGTGATGGAGTTGTGACAGTTGAGGAAGCAAAAGGCTTTGATACGACTGTAGAGATCGTAGAGGGTATGCAGGTGGATCGAGGCTATGTCTCTCCCTACTTCGTGACTAACGGTGAAAAGATGACTGCAGAACTAACAAACCCGTATGTTCTCATAACCAATCGCAAGTTAACAACCCTGTCTGATATCGTCACCGTCTTGGAAGCAGTCATTCAGCAAGGAAAACCTCTTCTCATCATCGCAGAGGAAGTTGAGGGTGATGGTCTTCAAGGGCTTGTGGTTAATAAGATGAAGGGCATTGTTGAGGTCTGTGCTATCACTTCTCCTGGCTTCGGAGCAGGAAGAATCGAGCTCATTGATGATATTGCCACTTTAACGGGAGCAACAGTCGTATCAGATGCTAATGATCTAAAATTTACCGACGTCAAGCTTGAGCATTTAGGTACTGCAAAGAAAGCAATTTGTAGCAGAACTCGGACTGTGATCGTTGGCGGATCTAACAAGGCCAAAGAAGTTAAAACTCGAATAAAAGATCTTCGAAAGAGAATGAAAGATGTTACCATCTCTGACCAAGAGAGAGACTTTGTCAAACAGCGCATCTCTAAGCTTGGCGGCGGTGTAGCAGTCCTACGAGTCGGAGGATCTACTGAGCTTGAAGTAAAAGAGCGCAAAGACCGCGTAGATGACGCTCTTAATGCAACTCGTGCTGCAATCGAAGAAGGTATTGTTCCCGGAGGCGGAGTTGCCCTAGTTCGTGCCGCAGCCAGTTTACAAACTCAGTCAGATGAGATTGATGGTGCAGCCATAGGAAGAAGCATTATCAAAAGAGCGTGTCAAGCACCGCTTGCGCAGATTGTCCAGAACGCCGGCGGAGAACCTGTCATTGTTATGGCCAAAGTCACTGAACTCGAAGGTAACGAAGGATATGACGCAGCAAATGATGAGTTTGGCGACATGATTGAAGCAGGCATCATCGACCCGGTCAAGGTGACCCGATGCGCCTTAGAGAATGCAGCGTCAGTTGCAGGTCTCATGCTCACAGTTGATGCCAGTATCGTGGAAGATACCAATGAAGACTAAAGCATTAATATTCGATATGGACGGCACTCTTGCTCATAGTCGCCAGCCTGTTCCGCAAAAGGTCCTAAAAGCCCTGAAAAAAATGAGGGGCAAATATAAGCTCTATCTTGTGACGGGATCTAACTTCTCTAAGGTTGAGGAGCAGTTTGGCTGGGATAATGTTATAGAAATCTTTGAGAAGGTCATGTGTTGTAATGGAACTACTGTGTTCCAGACTAGCCTGGATCCCGATGATGAGAACGGAAACCTTGAACCCGACCTTATTCACAAGGTGACCCTCCTGGACCACTACAGCCAAGCAGATATAAATCACGTAATTTCAGTGCTACTTAAGTACGCTGCAAAGAATCACACCAAGTACAAGACGGGTACGTTTGTGGAATGGCGCGATAGCCAGATAAATTTCTCTTTGATTGGTCGAAATTGCAGTCAAGAGCAGCGAGACGACTACGCCAAGTGGGATAAGAAATCCGGTGATCGTGACAAAGCCGTCAAGTTCTTAGAGAATGAATTCAAGTCGTACGGATTGGCTTTCCGAAAAGGCGGCCAGATCTCTATCGACATCAGTCGTAACGAGTGGTCAAAGGCTTACGCTTTCGAGAACATTAAAGAAAATCCCGAGGATTGTGTTTTCTTCGGTGACAATATAGTTCCCGTTGGAAACGACTGGGAGATCGCCAAGATGTGCGGCAAGTTTCACGCTGTAGATGGACCCGATGAGTTTTTAGAAGTTCTTTCACAGTACTAATATGTACTAACATGGAAAAGCCAACTACAAAACAAATTTCAGAGTTTATTGAAAGCGAGATCAACCCCAGCTTGCAAAACCACGGTGGTTTTTTAGAACTGTGTGATTACGATGCGGGAAAAGATATCGTCTATGTCAGAATGGGTGGAGGGTGCCACGGTTGTGCAGCATCATCTCTTACATTAAAATCTATGATTACGTTCGCCCTTGAAGACAAGTTTCCGAGCATAAAAGAAGTGAAAGATGTAACTGATCACACAAGAGGTTCAAATCCTTTTTATTGATAGTCGCTTTCTGTAGGGCCATATGTATTAACATGGAAAATAAGCTCTTAATGTTCTATCCTGTCATGATCGGATTTTGGCTCTTTTGCCTCGTTCTTGATCTTATCTTTCTCCCATTTACTGGACTTCGAATCGCTTGGCCTATCTGCATGGCTTATTATGCGATGAGATGGAAAGATGCAAAAGACTGGCGAGATAAATTAGATGAGTGATTGGCGATGTTTAGAGGGCACGTCAAGAGATATCAAAGCTCATCTGTCAAAGTTTCTTAACAAAGGTTATGAGTTGCATGTAGGGTGCGACTCTCACCAGTACTCTGACTACACACGTCTCGTCTCAGTTATCTGCCTTCGAAAAGGCCCGAATGGAGTGATAACTTTTCGAACTGTTCTCAACGAAAAGCCTTCATCCAGCATTTACTTAAAACTGCAGCGCGAAGTGCTAAAAGCTCTAGAGATAGCGCAGTTCGCCGGGGAGATAGGTTACGAAAATATTACGGTACACCTAGATATCAATCCAGACGATAAGTACATTTCTAACAAATTTTATAAAGAGTTTGTAAACATGGTGAAAGGCTGTGGGTATAAATGCATTACGAAACCAGATGCGTTTGCAGCATCCATAGCAGATATGTTTACGTGAGGAAAGTATGGAAAATCTACTTAAATTAAATGAACTAAAAGCTGAATCTTTTCAGCAACTCAGAGGATCAATCGAATCTCTACAGAAACAAGCTCAAGAAGCCCAGACAAGTCACCAGAACGACGCTGTAGCAAAATCTTTTTATGATACCGCTTCAGCGTGGCAAAATATCGCTAGATCTGATGCCTTCGAAAAAGGGAAAAAGACAGGATACGCAGAAGCGTGTGCTGACATGATGCTTGCTTTAGAGAATATCAAGAATCAGGTTGATGCCCAGCAGGACACCATTCAAAACATGATTAACGATCTTCAGGATGATGAAGTCGTTGACCCATCTATCGAAGCGATTACAGACCCTTTAGACTAAAGCGTGCTCTTGATAAAGCTACTATTTTAAAAAGAGCAATGTTCTGTGTCTTTAATATGAATACTCGACACCGAGCTTTGCTTGAGCACGCTATTCAAACATACAAAAATCGACTTAGATCCGCGCAAGGATAAATTTTACTTTGCTAGCGTCTATTTATTGTAGGAGTGATTATTGTGAAATCTTATGATCCAGCAGCAGGCGTTGTAGTTTTAAAATTTAAAGACGGAGATTGGAATGTTCTTTTCCTGAAGACAAAGAAGGGAAAGTACGATCTCACTAAAGGCATAATCGATAAAAACGAAACCCCCTTTGCTGCAGCGATTAGAGAAACCTTTGAAGAGGCGGGAATAAGCCAGCTTGATTTTAGGTTTGGGGAAAACCCCGTAGAAACAGATAGGTGCACGATGTACGTTGCTGTGACAGATCAAGAACCTGAGATCAAAGCTAACCCTCACTCAGGTATCTATGAGCACACCGGCTACGTCTGGATGCCCATGATAGAAGCGATTAATACTGATAAGCTTCCAAAATTTCTGGAGCCTGCCGTCGATTACGCTTACGACTTAGTAAGAAGCAGTAGATAATAAACACTCTCTGTCGCATGCGATAATATAAGCTGTGAAACACCTTTCTAACAAATCACCTTTTAATTTAATTCAAGAGCATCTGCACGACGATCCCTGGAAAGTGCTTGTTGCATGTATATTTTGCAACTTGACAAGGCGACATACTGCAGAGCCTTTGCTCTGGAAATTTTTTAATATGTATCCAACGGCTCCAGATGCTTCGCAAGCAGACGAAAAAGTTCTTGAAGACTTATTGCAACCCATAGGTCTCAGCAAAAGAAGAGCAAAAACTCTCGTGAGGATGTCGAAAGAATACTTAGATAAAAAATGGGAAGAACCTATTGAACTCTACGGTATCGGAAAATACGCTAACGATGCCTGGAAAATATTTTGCACTAATAAATGGAAAAACGTGCAACCAAAAGATCACGCGCTAGTATGGTATCATGACTGGCTTTTAGAAAATTATGGATGAAAAAATGAACCAAGAAGAAATTCAAAAAATCGTAGAAATCAGAACCCACTTAATTGAGTTTTATAATGCTCTTGATATGAAAAAGTCACCAGGCGCAGATATCGGAATTCTAAAACAAAGTGATGTTGCTGTTGAGCTTGAAGGCCTTATCTCTAAGGTGGATAACGTCCTCAAATCATATGTAACTTTTAGTTAGGAAACAATTATGCCTTCAACTTGCAAAAAAGTGATGCATGTAAACACTAAACCAAAAGTCCCGGTTAGAACAGACCGAAAGACTGAAGCTCCTCTCGAGGAGCAGAAAAGTGAGCCTGCAAAAGAATCAGTCAAGCCCGCACCTAAAAAAGTCGCAAAGACACCAACCAAAAAGGTGACAGCTAAGAAGGTAACTTCTAGGGCAAAGACGCCAGAAGATGCAATCTTACAATCTTCAGCAGTAGACCCAGACATCGAGCAAGCAGTTGTACCAAAGGCTAAGCGAAAGCCTGCCAAGAAGGCCGCTGCCAAAGCTACGCCAAAGAAAAAAGCAAAGTCTACTAAAGCTCGAAAATAAAAATCAGCAATCTTTAAATAACATGCGTGCATGTGTGGTACGTTTATCGTATGAAATACGTAGTTGATCTTAACGACCTTCGCTTAGCTGACATTGACAGAGTAGGTGGAAAATCTGCTTCTCTCGGTGAAATGCTGCAAGAGCTTACAGAGCTCGGTGTTAATATTCCAGGCGGTTTTGCAGTCACTGTTGATGCCTATAGAGAGTTTATCACAGACAACGGGCTTGAGGATGAGATCCGCCGCCTAATCGGTGAGTGCGATGTTAATGATCTTGTCCAGCTTCGCAAGACAGGCTCACAGATCCGTGAAATCATTCGAGAAGGTGAGTTCCCTGAACGCATCCGCGAAGAGATAAAAACTGCCTACTACAACCTGTCACAACGATACGATCAAGAGATCACCGACGTTGCAGTGCGATCCTCAGCCACAGCAGAAGATCTACCCGATGCATCTTTCGCCGGGCAACAGGAAACATTCCTTAATGTTCGAGGCTGGAAAGGCGTCCTCACAGCGGTGCGAAACTGCTTTGCTTCGCTCTTCACAGACAGGGCGATATCTTATAGAGACAACTTCGGTTACGATCACTTCGATGTAGCTCTGTCAGCCTGCATCCAGAAGATGGTGCGCTCTGACTTAGGCGCCTCAGGTGTGGCTTTCTCACTGGACACTGAGTCAGGTTTCCCGGACGTTGTCTTAATCAACGGCTCCTGGGGGCTGGGTGAGATGGTCGTGCAAGGTGCTGTGTCACCTGATGAGTTCTTGGTTTTTAAACCTACCCTCAAGATGGGCCACTCCTCCATCATCGAGAAGAAGATGGGCGAGAAGGACCAAAAGATGATCTACTCAGACAATCCTGGCGACAGGACAAAGATCATCAACACCAACCCTGAGCTAAGAGATAACTTCTGCATTCCTGACGAGACAGCTCTGCAGTTGGCTGACTGGGTGTGCAAGATCGAGGATTACTACACGAACATGAAGGGCCACTGGTGCCCGATGGATGTGGAGTGGGCAGTCGACGGCTTAAGCGGTGATCTCTACATCGTGCAGGCTCGTCCCGAAACCATTCACTCTCAGAAGCGCAAGGGTCACTTGGTCGAGTACAAGATCAATGACAATACCCGAGAAGAGCGCTTGCTTGGGCACGGCGTGGCAGTTGGCGACGGCATTGCTACGGGCAGGGTACGTGTCATGTATTCCCTGGATGGCCGCGACGGCACGATGGACGAGAAGGATTTCGAAGACGGAGATGTGCTGGTCACTGAGATGACTGACCCTGACTGGGAACCCATCATGAAGAAAGCCTCGGGTATCATTACCAATAAAGGTGGTCGAACCTGTCATGCAGCCATCGTGGCACGTGAGATGGGTATTCCTGCAATTGTAGGCGCTAAGAGCCTGGACGGAAAGCTTGGAACTGAAAGCTTAAACACCGGACAAATTGTGACAGTGTCTTGCGCTGAGGGTGATGTGGCGAACATCTACGACGGCATCGTTCTTTATGACGTAGAAAAGACAGATCTCGCAGACCTGCCAAAAACAAAAACACCGATCATGATGAATGTCGGCTCGCCTGACCAGGCTTTCAAGTTCTCTTCCATTCCCAATGCTGGAGTTGGTCTGGCACGGGAAGAGTTCATCATCAACAACTACATTCAGGCACACCCTCTGGCACTGCTACAGCATAGAGAGATGGATGACCCGGAGCTGACCGAGAAGATTAAAGCACTGACGCAAGGCTATGACGATGAAGAAACGTTCTTCGTGAAGCGCCTTTCCTACGGTATTGCCAAAATCGGAGCAGCCTTCTATCCCAATGAAGTTATTGTACGCTTCAGTGATTTCAAATCCAATGAGTATCGAGGCTTGCTAGGTGGTGAGTACTTTGAACCTGAGGAAGAGAATCCTATGCTAGGCTGGAGAGGTGCATCACGATACTACTCCCCTGAATATCAAGAGGCTTTCGGCCTGGAGTGCAAAGCAATCCGGCGAGTCCGTGAGAAGATGGGCCTAAAGAATGTCACCGTGATGATCCCGTTCTGCAGAACAGTTGGTGAGCTACATAAAGTTTATGACGTCATGAAAGCATACGGGCTGGAACGAGGCAAGGAAGATCTGCGTGTCTTCTTGATGGCAGAGCTACCTTCCAACGTGATCATGGCGACAGAGTTTGCCAAGCATGTGGACGGCTTCTCCATCGGCAGCAACGACCTCACTCAGCTTACACTAGGACTTGATCGAGATTCCGAGCTTGTCCAACACCTGTACGATGAGCGAGATGAAGCAGTGAAGACAATGTTGTCGATGGTGATCTGCCAGGGCAAAGCTTCAGGTGTGAAGGTAGGTATCTGCGGTCAAGGTCCGTCCGATTTTCCAGACTTAGCACAGTTCTTAGTAGAGCAGGAAATAGATTCTATCTCAGTAACTCCTGATAGCGTTCTGAAAACAACGCGCGCCATATATGAAATAGAAAACAATGAAATAATCCATCGAAACGACAGCTGAGTATAATGCAGTAGTCTAAGACATAGTTATTAATAACTGTGAGGTCTAATGAGAAAGTTTCATCTCCGTAATACACCGCCGCAAACTCTTGCGATCTGGGCACTTGCCTTCGGCCTGATCTTTGTTCTGATCGCGATGCCCAGTGCCCCAAGAAATCAGGCAAAATTTGTAGGATATACTGAGATGATCCAGTATATTCAGGAGCTTCCGTCTGACGATGAAGGCACCGCAAAGCTTATTATTAGCGGCGACAAGTGGGAACTACATCAAAAAGATGATCCGATTGTCATAAAGACAACTGGGCCTGTTACCGAAAGCCTCCTAGAGCTTGCTCAAAAACAGCATCCGGGATTGGAGCTTGTCATTAAACCGGCAGAGCAACCGTCAGCTTTCTGGTCACTGATCATTGCTATACTTCCGTTCCTCTTTCTTGGCTTTCTACTTTGGTTCTTCATGCGAGGCATGATGAAGAATCAGGGCAAGGCTATGGATTTCAACAAGAGTAAACATACTCTGATGGA
>UEXN01003113.1_pt1 | contig 11055 bp, 27 predicted proteins | sample 1796711 | NCBI WGS metagenome assembly UEXN01 (sample SAMEA4772470, study PRJEB27181) | metagenome | reverse complement strand
TCAACTTCAGAAAGGTGTTATGTATTCTGGTTATGGTGATGGTTATACTTTAGAAATGGTAGACAAAGAGTTTAGAAACGAATTAGAAACCATGGCTAACTGGCAACTACATGAAAATTATTCTTATCTTTGTTTCAAAGGTCTAGTACCAAGAACAACCTTTATGATGGTTGGATTTGACTGGGAAAAATGTGACTATGATGGAAGAATCGTTGCAAACAGCGAACTTACTTCAGATTTTGCTGAGTTTGAAGGTGAAATAGAAGTAGATTGGACTCCAAATTGTTAATAACTTTTTGAAAATAATCACCCAGAATTTTCTGGTTCAATAAAAATTGATTATATTTATACTATAAATAACAAATAACTTAATAAAAAATGACAAAAGAAAGACTATTAGAACTAAAAGCAGAGATTGCTAGACTACAAGAAATCGATACAAAAATTACTGAAAGAGTAGCCGCTGAATTTGAAGCTAAAGAACTAGAGGAAATTAAAATACCTTGTTCTTTAGATCTCGATATGCAAATGGCTAACGAATCTGAAAATATACAGTAATATGAGATTAGACTTAAAAACAATTACCCAGCTTTACAATGAAATGGATTGCTATGATGTAGGAAACATTGAAATAGGTGCTAGCGAATTCAACAAAGGAACCTTTACTTTGAGATTTGGTTACTGGAAAAAATTATCGGAAGAAAATGTAGAAAGAGTAAATTATATTCTACCCGACCACCTTCATATTGTAGAACAATTTGTCGACGAAGACGAAGATTGCGGTGAATTATGGAACTACTTAATACTTAGAAAATAATGGCATATACAAACAAAACATTACCAAAGCAAGAGTTTAACTCTAATATAAAAGAGCCTGCCAAACTAAAAATAGGAAATAAATGGTTTATTGTACCTATGTGGATTGAGGTCACAGAAGACTTCGATGTCAGATTGGCAATTAGAGACGGTCTAATAGTAAATGAGACTAGATGGGTACCTGAAACTAAAGAAAACCAGTGGCCAATAGAGGGTAGTACTGGTAACCTATATACTGTAAAATTAAATGGTTCAGGATCGTACAGTTGCGATTGCATGGGTTATAGGAGAGCAAAAGACGGTAAATGCAAACACATCAAACAAGTTATATCTGAAAATTGTTAATAACTTTTTGAAAATAATTGCCCAGAATTTTCCGGTTCAATAAAAATTGATTATATTTATACTATAAATAACAAATAACTAATATGAAATATTACACGAACAAAGATTACGAAAACAGAGTTGATTTACACGGAACAGCTACTATCAAAATTAACGAAGACATAGCAGGTAGGTATGCTGGAGATGTTATTCCTAAAGGAAGCGAAATAGTAGTATCAGGACATCAATACAAGATGTTAATGTCGGTTATAGATGATGGTAATTGTGTATGGGACGTGATAGTTGATTCTGACACAGTTGATCAGTACATGCTATCATATACTGTTGATAAAACAAACTTCTCAATTGAATCAATAAATTGTTAATAAAAAATATGAATTGCATACATTGTAAAAAAGAAATCCAAGAGCAAAGAATTATTGCTTTGCCAAATACCAAGACTTGTACAGAATGTTCTACAACAGAACAAGTTGGTTGTGTAGATATTACTTATCATAAAACAGGTAATACTATTCAAGTCATGGATAAAGAATCAGCAGCTAAAATAAATAAGCTAGCACAACGAGCAGGATATGGCATAATGCGCGGACTACGCGGAGGTAGTTCTTCACAGTCAAAAACAAAGCTAACCGGTAATACTGGTAGCGTAATGCGTATGCCAACTAGAGAAGATTTTGAAAATGCCGGCCAAAAAGTTATGAATATACTAGATGTAAAAGGTAAAGATTCTGCAATTAAATATATCAATGAAGCATTAGAATCTAGAATGATAAGTGGTTCTGACTCTCGCCAGCTGAAAGATATAGTGAATACCTTTATGCCTGACCCAGTTATAGAATATACTGTTAAAGAACAAGTAATTGATGAAGAAATACAATTTGCATTTAAAAATTGGAAAATATGACAAATAAACAACTAATCTTGGATTTTGTGGCTCTCCAAGGAAAAAAAGGAGCTAGATATACAGATATTATTAAGTTTATCTATGAACATAACAACCCATTACTGACTTACCAGCCTGTAAGTAATAGAGGTTATTATTCTTGCGCATTTTCAAGTTTTGGATATGATGGCAAAGATAAGAGGTATTTGTTAAAGGGAAAAAATCGTTTAGAAAAAATTGGTAATAGATACTATGTTGCTGACCCGACTGACGACTGGTGCCATTATTCAAGTATGCCATCCCCTAAATCTTACACTAATAAACCAGTATGGGAAGACTAATTGTTAATAACTTTTTGAAAATAGTTACACTTATATTTTTTTATGTGGAATATTTTTATTATATTTAACTATAAATAATTGATAATGAAGAAAAACGAACAGCTAACAATACATATAGATATGGATGGAGTCCTAGCCAACTTTGAAAAGGCAATGATAGAACATCCAAAAAATGGAACAAAGGGCTTCCGACCTGATCTAGAATTAGATTTTACAGAGTTCGAGCCATTCCCTGGGTCCAAGGAGGCAGTGCAAAAGCTATCTGATATGGGTCATGACATATACATTGCATCGACTGCCCCTTGGGATAACCCAAAAGCATGGACCCAGAAGAGATTATGGATTGAAAAACACTTTCCAACTCTTAAAAGAAAATTAACACTAACACATCATAAGAATCTTCTTATTGGAGATGTTTTGATTGATGATACAACTTATAGAGGACAAAAAGATTTTCAAGGTACCTTTATACATTTTAAACCAGAAGAAGGTATTGATTGGCCATTTGTGGTTCAAGCAGTACGTAACGTAACATTATTATTATGCAAACAGTAGACTTATTAAAAAACTTCGGCGCAATGGTAGAAGAACTATCAAACACAACGTCAAATAATGAAAAGAAAGAAATACTAGAGAAGCACGGTACAGGTTGCCCTGAATTACTCAAGTTAATGGAGTACATCCATTCAGATTACAAGAAGTATTATGTAACTAGTTCTAATTGTAAGAAAAAGAATGAATTATGCCATCAACATTATTTAGGAGATTTATTTACAATGCTAGATAATTTAGATAATAGGGTATGGACTGGTCATGAAGCTATCTCGTATGTAAATGGTCTTGTGCACAATTATTCAGAGTATGAAGACCTTATTTGGAGAATAATCGATGGAGATATGAAGTGTAGAGTTTCTACTTCTCTAATAAATAAAGTATTTCCAAATACTATTCCAGTATTTAAGGTTGCTCTTGCAGATTCTTACAAACCAGGAATGGTAGATTTTGAAGAAGAGATGTGGTTGTGTAGTAGAAAATTAGATGGGGTAAGATGTTTGGCAATTGTAAAAGACGGCGATGTCAAGTTTTATTCTAGAGGAGGTAACGAATTCTTAACACTTGACAACGTCAAAGAAGACATCAAAAAATTAAAATTAAATAATATAGTACTTGATGGCGAGCTTTGTATTGTAGATAAAAATGGTGATGAAGACTTTCAGTCTGTAATGAAAGAGATTAACAAAAAGAATCATACAATTGAGAATCCATTGTTCCAAGTATTTGACTTTCTTACACTTGATGAATTCAATAGTCAAAATGGCGAGATTGAATTAGGAATGAGATTAACATTTTTAAGAGCTGCTCTATCAAGCGATTCTTACAAAGGAAAACCAGTAGAACACTTGAAAGTACTAGAGCAGTTATGGGTAAAAGACTCAGACTCTTTTCAAGTTATGTTTGATGAAGCTTCTAAAAATAAATGGGAAGGTCTAATGCTTAGAAAAAATGTAGGTTATGAAGGTAAGAGAAGTAAAAATTTACTTAAGGTAAAAAAGTTCTATGATGCAGAATATGTAGTTAAAGGAATAGAATTTGGAGATGTAAGATATATTAAAGAAGGGGTTGAAGTAGAAGAAGAAATGGTTAGTAATATAACTATAGAACATAAAGGAAATGAAGTTGGAGTAGGATCTGGTTTTTCAATGGATGAGAGAATAAAATACTTTAAGAATCCTGAACTTCTGATGGGAAAGACTGTGACAATACAGTACTTTGAAGAGAGTAAAAACAAAGATGGCGAACACTCTCTAAGATTTCCAGTGATTAAACATGTGTATCAAAGTGGAAGAAATTGTTAAAAAATAGATATTTATATATGATAACCGATTATGATGGGCGTAGCGGAAGAGGATCAAGTATTAAGACTTCTTTTTTAAAAGACTCTTATACAGCGTTAGTAAGGCATATAAAACCTGAAAACCGTCCCACGGCAAAACGCCATCACCAGGTCTTTGACCATAAAGGTGACAGAAAATGGACAGCGGTAATACCAAGTCCCAGCGACAAAAACAAACTGGAGCTGAACTCAGGGTTTTTAAGTTTTTATCCTACAAAATGGTTTGTAAAAAACTGTTGGTTCGAATCCAACCGTCCATCATGGTTATCATTCTTTAAATTACAGGTTATATGAAAACTCCAGATTACAATTATACATACGTTCCACCAAAAGATTCAGAAAGATCTTGGAAAATAGAAGACATTAGAGACGGTAGAGGTATGGGAGCCTACACAAAGATAAAAAGGACAGCTAAACAGCCAATAAGTGATAGCCATTACTTTGTGCCTTATGGAAAAGACCAAAACTTTTCAATAGCAATTACAGAGCTAGGAAGGTTTCACAACCATTCAGAAAAACCATCATGTAAAGCTGTAAAACTTGAAAATAAATACACTATAGTAGCCATTAAGGATATGGAAGTAGGAGAAGAAATTACTGTAAATTATGATGATTATCTTAGTACAGTAAACGTTGAAAGAATGAATGATGAATGGAAAAAAAAATAAATTATGCCAGAATTAGCAGAACTTAAATTAACCGCGGACTATATAAATGAATCTGCCAGCGGTTTAAAGTATAAAACAATAGAAAAGAATCCAGTACACAAAGGAGAAGAGGTAAACAAACCGTTTAACAACTTTGAAATAACTGCAGAAAGTAGAGGAAAAGAATTGGTGTTAAATTTTCTATGCCCAGAATCTAAAAAGGAAGAAAAACTATTTATGACAATGGGAATGAGTGGCCACTTTTCTCAGACATATACTGGTGATGAAAAAAAACATGCGCATTTAAAATTTCGTGCCACCAATGGTACAACTCTCTCTTTTGTTGATGTGAGAAGGTTTGGTAAGTGGAAATTTAAACAAAATTGGTCAAAGGATAGAAGTCCAGACCCAACACAAGACTTTAAATCTTTTAAAGATAACGTTTATTCTAATCTAGATAGGGCAGCATTCAACCATCCAATACATTTGGCTTTAATGAATCAAAAGTATTTTAACGGCATAGGTAACTACTTGAGAGCAGAGATACTGTATAGATTACCACATATTGATCCTTTTTTAAATTCTAGAGAAGTGATATTAAATGAACCAAGAATATTAGAAATGTGTAGAGATATACCTAATCTTGCCTACATTAGAGGAGGAGGAAGTATTAGAGATTGGGACAATCCATTCGGAGAATCAGCAATACAAGAAAAATTCATGTTATGTTATGGAAATCCTGACATGTCGAAGGTTAGAGATAAAAACGGAAGAATGTTTTGGTACGATAGCAAATGGGATAAAAAAGGTGAATAAAGTTTTACCGATTAAAATAAATTTATTATATTATATAAAAGAGAGATAAAAATGGAAAACACAAGAATTTATGAAGCACTTCTAGCAAAATGTAAAGCTGAAAGATTAGAATCTTTAGCAACTTTAGACGTATACATGAGTAATCCTGTAGGGATAGGAGAACACCCAGGAATAGTTGAAGAGGCTATGAAGCAATTAGAAAAATTAGCAAACGCAGAAGGAATGATACAGGCTCTTCAGGGACAGTATGATTCCGAGTCAATTGAATCTAATTCTTCAGAAATTAAAGAATTATCAGAAAAAATAGAAAAATTTATTAAACAATTAACGCAAGGGAATTAACATGTATTATAGAGTAAAAGTAAAAGTAGCAATTGACACTGGAAAAGGTGTAAAGACTAACAGTGAATATTATTTAGTAGAAGCACTATCAGTAACAGATGCAGAGGCAACTACAGTTAAAGATCTATCTAATGATGGCATTGAATTTGAAGTTGTAGAGGTAAAAAAGTCAGAAATCTGTAAAATTTTAGAAAATGGCCAATAAGAGTAAATACAGTAGAAGAAGAGCAATTGATTGCAAAATAGTTGGTAAGAGTAGATCTAATCCAGGCTATTGTAAGTATATGATTACAATAGCAGAGCTAGATGGTACAGTACACAAGCAGCCAGCATACGGTAAAGATATGCAAGGTGCATTAGCTAGACTAATGAATAAAGAATTGACTGTTAAGGTTGAAAGAAAACTAGAGACTAATACTGGATTAATATTCATAGCATGGTTATTGCTGATGGGTACTCCAGCTATAATCTTTGGAGCACAAGATACTCCTTGGTACTTGGCACTTACATTTGGTACTATTATAATGTTAATGGCAGTAGCAGGTATATGGTATAACTATATAAAGAAAGGAGAGTAGAATGTATAGAATAATAAGAGAAGAAAACAGGCTAACTGGTAAGATACAGTTTATCATAGAACGAAAAAAGACTTTCTTATGGATGGAGAGTTGGACTCAAGACTTAGGTTTAGATATTACTGTATCTGGACCAATAGGGGCCCCAACGAAGAGCGGAGCTCAATTCAAATTGCAAGAAATAATTGCATGGGACGGTAGAATGATAAAAAGAGAGGTTGTATAATGGGACAAGGTAAAAGACCAGATCAAATAAAATACTCAACAATGGCAGCAGGATGGAGTATAATAGGAATGATAATAATTATGATATTGCTAGTACTATTATGATTTTATATTTTACAATTGGAATATTATTTGCCCTATTCATGGAAATAGTAGTTGACAGGGTACGATATGAATTGTTAGATGAAGGATTAGAGTGGAATTCGTTTATAAGAATATTAGCAATAGTATTTTGGCCGATATGCTCAGTAATATTTGTAGTAGGTTTTATAAAGAGATGGAACAGATGAAAAAGTTTAAAGTAGACAAGAAATATAGAAAGAATGAGCTATCTTTTAAAGATGGAGGAGTCACTGTATTTGTACACTATAAGAGCGGAGTAATAAAAGAGTATGAAAACATACATTACCCAGACAAATTCATAAGCACTATAGCAGAATCGAAAGACCCAAACATAGTTAATATATGGTGGGAAGAAACTAAGTAATGTTTGCAAATCTAAATAAATGGTCAATGGATTTCCTAAAAAAATCAAAACATTCAGCTAGACTGGTAGTAGATACAAAATATGTATTTACCTGTTATAAGTGTGGTGGAGAATGGTCAATGAAGGATAAGAAAGGAATGGAGCCTATATTTGATAGACCATATATTTCATGCCCTCATTGTAGAGCAAAAGCAGAACCAAATGGCGTGGGCGCGCGCGAAAAACACACGCGGTAGGAGAAATGCGGTGGTAGCACCAAGGCCTCTCGCGAGGCGTAATAAATAAAAGGAAAGATTATGAAAGATAAGATTAAAAAGATGTTTAGTAGAGACGCTTGGATAGGTTGGATTATAGTTGTATTAGCGATTGTATTTATCTATATGAGTATAGAACCATGGAGGAACGATAGAGAAGAGTTTATCCGTATTATGGCAATGGTACTTGGAGGAGGCATAGTTAGTACGATTTTAATTATGTGGTTTATGGAAAAGTTTTTACCAACAGACGACTATGATGACCATTATGAAAATTACATTCGTGAAGAATATGATGAAAAAGATGAGTAGTACAGATATAGTGCTCTTATGGGTAGTCCTCATCAGTCTAGTCATGCTATTAGGGACATGGATATGAGAGCATTAATATACAGACTCTATTACGATGATAAGATTACCCAAGAGATAGCACACCAACTGTTAGACCAGTTAGAGAAAAGTAAACAAAAAGCAAGGAGATATTAAGATGGCAAGAAAACCAGTAAAGAAATGGAATCCAAAATACAATAAGGTTTGGGTTAGAACAGCAATGCAGAACGCACTCAGTAAAAGTATATATGGAGATATAGGTATAGATGGTAAGAGGCTAGTTAAAGAGGTACTTGCAGAATGTGATCGTCGAGCAGTTGAAAACGGGCAGGAATTTATAAAATGACAGGTAAGTATTATCACGAAGCCCGTATTAGGGTGCTAAAAGAACAGAAGAGAAGGATTGATGAAGAAATTAAGAAACATCGTATTAGATTGGCTAGTAGGGGTAACAGTACCAATATGGTTCCCGTTAAAAAAGCCTAGATTATGGACGAGTATATAGATGGATAGTAGTATATGGATAACAATAGGTATAGTCTGCGTAGTAGTATGGGGATGTATAGGATGGGAGATGTACAATGCGCCCTTAATGCCCGACGACTACTCAAATAAACCAGAACCACCCAACCCAAAGGCCTGTGGATGTAACGAGTGCCAATGTAAGACCAACCCAGATAGGTAGATATAATTCTATATCACAGTTCCCCTAGGGTGTCCCCAATCATATTTTAATAATATAGTCCCAGCTAGTCTAGTCATAGACCGGTATTAGGGGGTGATCTGCCATTAGTGTGTGTTGATGTGCGGTGGTATTTCCTGCGCCCCTGGATTACACCGGTTACCGGATATTTGGTATCTTACAGGTGTTAAATAGTGTATTAGAGGGGGTACCTCTGTGTACGATACGGCCACTGAATGCTATCGGTTTATCACACATATGGGCAACTGGACGATATGACAAAATGGCATACAACCCGCCCGCTACTGGCCTATCCCTATCTACCCTTATTGACATACTCAGCCTGGGTGTTCTCTGCACCTATACCCGATTGTTAATAACTTTTAAAAATAAATTGAAAATAATGGTGAAATAATTTTTTTATGTCGTTTATTTTGTTTATATTTACTATATAAATAAATAACTAATGAACAATACTGCAATGACGAATCAACAAAACCTATGGACTGTATACCTTACATGTCCTGCCTTTCCTGGCAAATTAAGAACATCAACTGTACAGGCCGATAACCTAGCAAAAGCTAAAGAGTTAGCCCTATCTATGTATCCTGGATACTCACTATTAGATTGTTAATAACTCTCACGGTATTGTTAATAACTTTACCACCAAATAGTTTCCGGATTGATATAAAATGATTATATTTATACTATAAATAACAACAATAACTAAAAACGCAAAAAATGGCAAAAAACCCCACTACTGAAAAAAAGATTTATCTATCACCTATTAGCGCTACTGTACTAGTAGATGGAAAAGGCACTGAATATAAGTGTCCTAAAGACTCAACCTCTAAAGAGAGAGTAAAACGCGCCTTTACTGAAGGTGATCGTGCTGTAAAGATTATGGACAAAGAAGGTACTCTTACTATGGGTACAGTCGATATTTCATTCTTTATGGATGGTCCTAACTGGTATAAAGGATCAGATTGGGAAGCATTAGATAACCTTAAGATACAGAAGAATACTGTTGAGGTTAACCTACCTAAAGAACAACTAGAACTAATGTCGTTTATACAGGCTTCACCTGACTTAAAGCCAAAAGATTTATTCTTAACAGAGACCAAATGGAAATTCCTAGTTAGATCAGCGATGCGAGGTAAAAACATCATGATGACTGGTCCAGCTGGTTGCGGTAAGACTATGGCTGCTAAAGCACTTACTACATCACTCGATAGACCACATTACTACTTTAACCTAGGTGCTACACAAGATCCACGTGCTACACTTATAGGTAATACACACTTTAGCAAAGAAGATGGTACGTTTTTTAGCGAAGCCCTATTCGTTAAAGCAATCCAAACAGAAGGTGCAGTTATATTATTAGACGAATTAAGTAGAGCGCATCCTGAAGCACACAACATCTTAATGACGGTATTAGACGAAGGTCAAAGATACCTTAGACTAGATGAAGCTGATGGTGCGCCAACTATTAAAGTAGCAGATGGAGTCACATTTATTGCTACTGCTAATATAGGTAATGAATATACAGCTACAAGAGTTATGGATAGAGCCTTGCTAGATAGATTTATTATAGTGGAAATGGACGTATTAGATCAAGAACAAGAGAGCGATCTATTAAAAATGCTATTTCCTCTAGTAGATGAGGTGCAAATAGAAAATGTTGCTAGTATAGTCAGTAGTACACGTAAGGAGTTAAACAGTGAGATGCCTAGATTATCAACGCATATAAGTACTCGTAGTAGCGTAGAGATGGTAAGCCTAATATACGATGGGTTTCTGCTAGAAGAGGCTGCTGAGGTCTGTATCTATCCTCTATACGATAATTCAGGTGGTATAGATAGCGAACGTACCTTTATAAAACAAATAGTCCAAAAGTATATCCCAGCTGATGATACCTCTGAGGATCTATTCAATACCGAAGAAGATGAAACTAATGTCAATATATAAGAAATACAGTGGTGGTATAAGAGGTGGGGCCCTAGTGTCCCCCTCTTCAATGCCTAATTATTTGTTCACAGCAAAAAATATTTTTTTTCTGGGTATGGCTCAGTGCATTTTGATGTACCTGACACCCGGAGTAACCCGGGAGAAAATACACGTCGGTGTAAATTCATTAACTAAACTATATAAAATATGATAATAGAATCAGCAACAGTAGCCATCACAGCCCTGATAGCATGGAGGTTATTAAGTAGAGAAGACAACAACAGTCTAATAGAGAATCTTAGAGAATTTGATAAGAGAGACATTATGGATAAGAAGCAAAAGAGCAGCGTCAGGAGAAAGGTCGATATCGAACTAGGTATTACACCACCAAAGAGTAGTGTTCATAAGAACAAGAAGAAGTATACACGCAAAACTAAACATAAGAAATAGATGAACGAGAAAAAGATAATA
>UEXN01003088.1_pt1 | contig 11118 bp, 13 predicted proteins | sample 1796711 | NCBI WGS metagenome assembly UEXN01 (sample SAMEA4772470, study PRJEB27181) | metagenome | reverse complement strand
ACGGGCTCCTTTGCGCTGGCTTCCAACAACATTTCTAGAGCCGCGTTTTCCTGTGCCTGCTCTTCCGCCTCTTGGGCTGTCTTCTCTTCCGCTGCCTTTTCGGCTGCTTCCTTTTGCTTTTTGGTTGCCATTGTTTTCTCCGTTATTTAAATTTGGTGGCTTTGTTTAGATTTCTCTCAACGTATTTTAGTTGCTTCATTGCGCCTGCCCAGTTATGAAACTGTAATCGGTTTCTATATTTTTCTGGATAGGCGGAGATAAAATGTGCTATAACTGTCTCTCGCCAGATGCGGACTGCTTCTCGGTCTAGATCCTCTATAAATTTTATAGATTCTCCCTCAGCTCCAGCTTGCTTTAACATCTTAATTTTTAGCTCTCGGACATATCCTGCGTCTTCGTCTAGAACCTGAAGCATCTTTAATGCTTGAATTTCTACAACACGCACGAACATTCCTAAGTAGCCCATTCCGATAATATCGGAGCAAATCTTATGAAACATCATTCCAATTACGAATGCGAGAATGTTTACTACTATGCCTGTTTCTATCATTATCCCTCAAAAGAAAACCGCTGTAAGATTATATCACAAATCTTACAGCGGTTCAAGATTGAAACCGTAAAATAATTACTTCTTAGCCATCGCCTTTACTAGGCGGGCAGTGACACGCTTGGCGACCTCGTTGATAAGGTCTGTGTCGTCAACGACTTGGACGTTCTCTAGAAGTTCCTCTTCCTCGGCGTCCACTTCAATTTCAGCGTCGTCGGCAGGGATATCAAGGTCAACTTCGGCGTCAACGTCTACGTCCATCTCGGGCTCTTCATCCTCACGCTCAACGTCTAGGTCTAGGTCCAGCTCGCCAGCAAGCATCTCAAGGGCGCCTGCGAGGGCGTCCTCAATGCGATCACGAACATCAGCGGGGATATCGCCATCGGCGTCGTCAGCCTCTAGGTCATCAAGCTCATCGCGCTCGCGATCAGCCTCAGAGTCCATATCGCTTAGCTCATCCTCGGTGGCGTCAAGCTCTCGCTCCTCCTCCTCGTCCTCGTTAACGTAGTCAACGCGACCGTGACCGGGAGTCTTGGCTAGCGTTCCCTCGGCACCGCGCTTCTCGGCACCCTTACGCATATCTGCACCGGGGCGCTCCTTCTTTGCGGTATATGCCTTGTCCTCTTCCATGGGGTCCATGTCATCATCACGACCGCCAACACAGTGCATCTCACTTAGGCGATCAATCGTGGATCCCGCGAGGGGTTCCATATCCGCTAGCTTCATAAAGCGACGAATGGTTGCCTCATTTAATAGATTTTTGTTGCTCATTATAAGTTTTTCTCCTATTTTAGGGTTTCAATCAGTAAATAGTCTCAAATAGATAAAAAAGCCGCCTGTGGTGACAACTTCTCTATCTACAATAAGTATCAACTGGAATTGCTAAAGTCCTTTAATTTAGTATTTTTCGTTGCTATCTTAGCTAAGGCTGCTTCTTGTAGTTGTTTTACTCTAACAAAGCTTATGCCAAGGCGATCCCCTACTTCACGTAAGGTCATCGGTCCATGCCTCTCAGCGGCGATCAAAGTACAGTTTAGATCGTCCTCATAATCCAGCCACTGCCGGCACTTGCAATCACTGCAAGGTGTATTTGATAATACAACTCCTATTTTACATTTTCTCATAGATCTGGATGCTCCTCTTCCATCAAGTCAAATATACTTTCAATAACATCATCGTCCAAAGCAAACTTCCTTCTGGTCTGCTGACCCTTTTCATAAAGGTCGCGATTCTTCTTGAGGGAGTTCTTGCCTTGTCTCTTTTTTCTTTTCTTCTCTCGCTTGTATTTCTCAACGTAGTCAAGTAGGTTTCGGTCCTGTTCCAGGTATCCTGAAATCATAGCGCGAAAGAACTCGGATTGTGTCATACCGTCATAGCCCAGGCGAATACGAAAGTCTGCTTGGCGCTTTGTGGTGTCGGTAAAGACAATCCTTTTGTCTAGGTCTTCCTTGGGTATAGTCATTATCGTCTCAGGATGTGAGTTGAACTCTCAACCTGCCCAGCGCTGGTCTGGTGAATGAACTGCGCATTCAGTTGGAACTCGGGAATGCTGCGGCTGCCCGTGTAAGATAGACCGCTGCGAATGCCGTTGACCAAGTCATCAACGATGTACTTCACCTTGCCCTTGAAGGGCACGAAGGTTGCGATGCCCTCCAGGGAGGAGGCACGTCCGCGCCAAGCAAGTTGTGCTTCGCGAGATGCCATCCCTCGGTACTCCTTCATCTTGGAGCCATCAGCAGCCTGAAGAATCTTACCTGGGGTCTCCGTTGTTCCTGAGAACATAGAGCCAATCATAACAAAGTCTGCGCCTGCGCCCAGAGACTTTACAATATCTCCGCTGGTCTTGATGCCTCCGTCAGCAATGATGGGAACAGTGCCCGCATACTCTGACTCGCTACAATCAAGCACTGATTGAAAGGTTGGCACACCGTGACCCGTCTGAACACGAGTGGAGCAGATGGACCCGCCACCGATTCCAATACGGACAGAGTTGGCTCCCCAATCTGCTAGGTCCTCGTAGCCCTTGCGTGTGGCGACGTTTCCTGCCATAATGTGAATATCGTCCGGTAGGTCCCGGCGCAGACGCATGAGGGCATCTTTCATCATAATGTGGTGCCCATGGGCTACGTCCACACAGAGAATGGTAACACCTGAGTTGCAAAGCGCTTCAGCTCTCTCCATAAAGTCGCCAGTGATAGCGATAGCTGCAGCAACGGGTTTGTTGGGCATCGCATTTGCCACACTCCAGGTCATCTCCTTCTGGTCACGAATACTGTTGTAACGGTGAATGACGCCTAGTGCGCCTATCTCGGCGAGAGCGAGAGCCATTTCGGCTTCCACCACTGTATCCATTGGACTCGCGATGATTGGAAGCTCAAACTTATTATTAGTGTCCAACTCAGAAGTAAGAGAAACCTCGCTGCGACTCTCAATGTCTGAATACTGGGGCACGACCAATACGTCATCATAACTTAGTGCCTGATTAAATAATGTCATCTAGTTCTCCGTATATTTGCTTTACTGCCTTTTGAGCAGCGTCCCAGCAGGTGGGGCAGTATAGTCTTACTACCTTTTCCTCTTCTCGGACCACTACGTTCCAAGAGAATACCATGTCACGGTCCTTCTTGTCAAAGTCTTTTTGACAGGCAGAACATTCGTCCGGAAGCTGGTCAAACAACATAAGCTTTTCGGTCAGGGCTTCCTCTAGGTCACCTTGTTTCTTAAGCTCCTTTTTCATTGCCCTGCGTTGCTTGCGGTTCACGTTCCCGTGCTCCCAAAACCGCCTTCTCCGCGCTCCGAGATGGCAATCGGATACCAGTCATAAAGGTTGTCACCATGCGTCTCCAGTGCTCGGAAATGGACCACAGGCACCATTACAATCTGAGCAATCTTGGAGCCAGCCTCAACAACCTGAGTCTCGGTTCCGATATTGTGAAGGTTGATAAGCACCTCGCCGTCATAGCCTGCGTCAATCACACAAGCGCCCACCACTAGCGAGCGCTTGGAAGCAAGACCAGAGCGGTTCTTGACCTCAAGCATATAGCCATGGGGCACGCCGAAGCGATACCCTGTCTGAAGAACCACACTATCGCCGGGTTCAACAATAACGGACGTATTGTTCTCCGGATTGAAGAAGACGTCCAGCCCTGCATCACTTGGATTTGAGCGCACCGGGGGCTTTGCCGAATCACGCATCCTTACATATTCTAGAATCATTAGTTTCGTCCTGTTCTGGTCATTAGACCCTCATAGATTGATAGAAGCTGTCCCATGTCAACCTCGGCGGTCATCATACGATACGCCTTGACTGTTAGACTGATCTCCTCTGCGGTGAGCCAGCCCTGCTCCTTAAATTCTGCCTTGAGTTCACGCTTTTGCTCCTTATAGGGCTCCATAGCGTCCTCAAGGGCACGCAGGGAGCGGATGTATTCAATCATCTTCTCCTGCTTCTTCTCTTGCTCTGAGCGAGCCTCTACCTCGCCCACGATCTCAATATTGTCTGACATGTTTAGATAATTTGTATTCATTACTGCTCCTTAACTGTATTATAATGGCTTATGCACTGATTGTCAAATGGTATGTGGACTCTCTGAGAAATAAACTGCGATATTCTCAGGAATCTGTGACTTTAGGAAACGACGGAAAAGTTTCTCATCGCTGATATTCTCAATGGTGCCGTTATCGTCACGAACTGTCCAGGTGCCTACTTCACGTAGGACATCCATCTTGTTGATCACAAGATTGGTGACGCCGTTAATCTTGGCTGCACGCCTGAGAAGGTCAATGTTTAGCCAGTTGCACTGTCGTGGACGTCCGGTTGTTGCGCCGTATTCTTGCCCAACGTCTCGGATTTGTGAAAAGATTTGGGAAGCGGTTTCAAATTCCTTGTTGCCCACATAGGTTTCGTAGCACTTGGCTACGCCCCAAACATGTCTTACTGATCGGGGGGGAATACCATTGAGCATAGCTCCCGCAGTGGTGCAGTGGCTACTAGTAACGTAAGGATAGTCACCCCAGTCAATATCAAGACCGAACCCTTGAGCACCCTCAAAGAGCGCGATTGTCTCATACTTTTCATTGTGAAGCTCCTCGTACATATCAACAAGATATGGCTCTAGGTGCGGGATGGTCTCCGCTCTAACGCCCTTGCGTGCATACTTATCGCGATACGCTGGACCGTTGCCACGCTTGGTGGTGCCAATCTTGCTTTCGTGGGAATCTTCCACAAGGTGGCTCGCTGTAATAATATGTGCGCCCTTTGCAATAAAGACCAAACCATTACACAATACCCCCTTACTCTCTAGCTCTTTGATTTCCTTATAGAAGGTCTCTAGATTCACAACACAGCCGGGACCGATAATAGACTTAACGCCCCAGAATACACCAGCTGGAATGTGGTGGGTGATGAATTTCTCACCCTTGTGATAAATAGTGTGTCCCGCGTTACATCCACCGTTGTATCTGATACAGTGGGTGTAGTCCCCGTTCTCCAGCAGGGTATGAGTTACTTTGCCTTTTCCACAATCTCCGTATTGAAGATCTACGATAATGTCTGCTAGCATTTGTTTTCCTTTCTATTGTGTTCTTCTGGGAAGTTTAAGCTGGCGTATTCGCCAAATAGTTCTATTGCTTTTGCGTCATAAGCTCTTGCGGCTTCCTCGGGAGTGTCGTATGTCCCAAGATAATGTTCAACAGTTTTTCCGTCTATCTTTTGACAAATACGCGCTATATATTTTTTTCCTGATTTGGTAAGACGCACTCCCTTATAGCCGGTTAAGTTGCTGCTGTTTGCCCTTCTATTTTGCATATTTTCTCTATGAGTGCATAGCCTAAGATTACTCCTTCTGTTATCCAACCCATTTCTGTTTATGTGGTCTACGACCATACCTTTTGGGGCATCTAGCATAACCCGGTGGAGGGCGACCTCTTTCTTTGCATGTTTATCCGTTCCCATAACATAAGCGCTATCAACCCATGGTCTCGTAGATACTTTTCGTATCCGCCACTTATAGCGATCGTTTTCCACAAACTGAAAATAGTCCGCTTCGTCAAGAAGCACTGTAAACTGGTCGCCCTTCTTGTTTTCAATAATAAATTCTTTTGTCTCACTCATTCTACCCCAGGAGCCTGAAAGTTCTGCCGATTGCTCGGGTTGAAAAGCCCCAGTTGGGGTCATAGTTAAGCTTTGCCATATATGGGCGGTTCAAGAAGATACGGTCCTTGTTTGGCTTGACGCCCCAGCAGCGCACCTTAGTCAGTGTGCTGGTGTCATCAATGCATTCTAGAATCCAGTAGTCCTTGCCGTTCTTGGTCTTCTTGGGAATGATTGCTCGTGGAATGAACCACGAGAGCTGAAGGTCTGGGTCATACTCTCCAAGCGGCGGGACGCCATAGTCTTGGAGCTTGCGCAGGACTTCGCCTGTGATGACCTTCTCCATCGGAAACACACCCGTGAGGTCAACAAGATATTCAATCTTTTCTTCCTCGCTGAAGTCTCCTTCTGGCTTGTAGAGTTCAATGTTCTCGTCCAACTTCTTCTGGTTTCTCGGACGCTCCACAGCAACCGCAGACCAGAAGTGCTTGCCTCCAGTGAAGCGGTCATCGGTCAACGGCTCCATCGCACCTGACCGAATCAGGATGTCAAGCACTCGCTTGTTTACCTTGGAGTAGACCATCTCCTCATTGAACAGAAACTCTTCAATCGTGTTATAAGGTCGGTGTGCTACAATCTGTTCAATGGCAGCGTCACCGATGCCCTTGCAGGAGGAGAGGGGCTGGATGAGGGTGCTACCGTCGTCAGAGATCTCCCAGACCTTACCGGACGTGTTGATGTTGAGACCTTCAATCTCAAAGCCCTGGCTCTTAGCAATGTTGATTGCCTTCTCCTTGCGGGTCTCAGGCTCCTTGTCCAGAAACGCTGCAATCCACTCAGAGGGATAGTAGTTGAGAAGCCACGCACACTGATAGGATAGGACACAATACGACACAGCGTGGGACTTGTTGAAGCCATAGCCTGAGAAGTATTCAAAGGTTTGCCAGAGTTCTAGTGCCTCGGACTTACGAATGCCCTTCTCCACACAGCCTTCAACAAACTTCTTCTCAATCTTGCGCTTGGCTTGCGCACCTTTACCAGTGCCCTTCTTGGTCAGCACCTTACGAAGCAGGTTGCCCTCATCCAGTGAAATATCCTTGCCAAGCTTGTGAGCCAGCATTGCAATCTGCTCCTGAAAAATCAGGTAGCCGTAAGTCTCCCTGGTATGCTCTTCCACCAGTGGGTGAAGATACTTGATGTCCAGAGGGTTCTCCTTGGCATTTACATATGACCGGTCAACACCAGCACTCAGTGGTCCTGGGCGGTAGATGGAAGTGATGGCTGCGAGGTCAATGATGCTCTTTGGCTTTGCTCGCTTGCAGAAGTCTTGTGCGCCAGTCTCCGTGAACTGGAAGACTCCTGCCCACTTACCAGCGTGGAAGATGTTTTTATAAACGTGTTCATCATTAAGATCAATCTTGTCAGGATGTAGGTGAGTATCATAGTATTCCTTGATTTGCTCGTAGGTCGGCTCCTCAATGCCCTGGTGGCGCTTGAGAATGTGCCTAATTGCACCTTCCACCATTCGTAGAGTTGACAGACCCAGAATATCAAACTTAATGAACCCCATTGGCTCCAGGTGGCGAACGTTCTGACCTTCGGACCAGGGCGTCTGTCGCACACCCTTGCTGTTGATCAGGGGCATATACTTGTCTAGTTCCTCGGCAATCACCACACCACCAGCGTGACGGGAACACGAGCGAACCTGTCCGTAGAGGACGTCAATATGTTCAGCCACATTAGAATGCTTTCGCAGGAAGTCCTGAAGACTCTTGCTGTATTGCTTGACCTCCTCAAAGGTCGGAACATAGACACCAGCCGCAATGCCGTGTGCCTTCTTAGCAGCCGGGGTTGCTTCACGCAGCATCTTGCCTGTGACCGCATTCACCTCTGTGAATGGAATGTTGTAGAGCTTGCTGATGTCCTTGATGAGACTTCGCAGCTGCAGCGTGTTCCAATTGCTGATGGGCACCACTGTTGTGTCACCCCAGTCCTCAACCAACTGCTCCTTGAGAAACATCGGCTCTGCGACGTCATAGTCAATATCTGGATAGTCCTTGGCGTCTGACCGCAGGAACCGAGAGAATAGCAGCCCGTACTTGAGCGGATCAATCTGGGTGATGCCCAGGACATAAGCCACCAGAGCACCAGCGGCAGAACCACGACCTGGACCCGTGAGCATCATGTCGTTGGCGCGGTCAGCAATTGCCTTCATTGTCAGGAAGTATTTGCTAAACCCACGGTCTTCAATAACATCCAGTTCGTGGTTGAGCCGATTGATATACTCTGGATTGTTTTGTTCGTTGATGTCTCGCAGTCCCTCAAAGCACATCTTGCGCAGCGCACCACCGGCTGTCGCGCCTTCGGGCACAACGAAGTCCGGAAGGCGAACGGTCGTGTCTGGAAAGAATGTATCCACCCGGCTGTGAGCAATGTGGTGAGTCTCGGTCAGCGAGTTCAGCACAAGGTCATCGTCGTATTCCCGACCGACCATCGCCGAGTAATGCTTGTAGGATTCAAACATCTCATCGCCGTTCTTGGGATAGAGTTCGTAGCCAATTTCCTCAACACTTACGGGTAGTTCTGTACCGTCAGCCCAATCGGGCTTGCCCTTGCCGAGCCAGCCAAGTCGCTTGTAAAGCTCACGGTCCTTCCAAGCGTCTCGGTTGGGGTAGTGACTGTCTGCCGTGGAAATGAGCGGAATGTTAAATTCCTTGTGCATCTCAATAATATACTCGTTTAGGTCGTGCTGTTCCGGAACGTTGTTCCATTGAAGCTCGCCATACCAACGGTCACCAAAGATCTCCACCATTCGTCGGGTGGTGCCCCTCATAGCCCCTAGGACGGCTTCTCTGCCCTCTTCTCGGTTTTCCCAATAGTTACCTGCGTAAACGCCTCCGAGGCACGCAGAGGACGCGATAACGCCTTCTCCATACTTTTCAAGCATTTCGTAATCAACTCGGGGATAACGATAGAAGTTTTCGGGCTTGTAGCTTTCGGATACGAGCTTGAAAAGGTTCTCAAGTCCCTGCTGGTTCTGCGCAAGCAGGACGAGGTGGCGACGTCGGTTGAGAATGTTCTTTACGGCTCGCTTGGAAGCGTTCTCGTCTTCCACGGTTGTGCCGGATACATCGTCTTCACCCTTCTTCGCCTTCTTCTCTGCGCGCACTCGTTCATATTCTTCGCGCCACTCGGAGATGGATGGGATGAAGTATGCCTCCATTCCATAGATAGGCTTGAAGTCCTTGCCTTCGGCTTGCATCTTCTGAGCGTGAAGGACCTGACCCGCGAGACCGTTCATATTGCCGTGGTCGGTGAGAGCGAGAGCATCCATTCCGTTGTCGTAAGCGAAGTTCATGTGTTCGGGCGGGTGCCCAATCGCATCAAAGATTGAGCCTGCCACGCTGTGTGCGTGAAGCCCCGTAAAGAGAATGCCTGGTTCTGCTCTGTTAGTCGTCATCTGGTTCGTATCCTATCCTGTTGTATTCGTGGTATTTGAGTATGTGTGGTCCTGGGTGCTTGACTTCTTTACGGTCTTCCGAGCCCATATATGCGCAATAATTGTCCCAATTGTCTATCGGGTGGTACCAAGGGACTTCAACCACCTTTCCGTCTTCCATTATAACATGTTCAAAGATTGTGTCAAGCTTAAAATTTTTGGCGGGGTTTCTTCCCTCCATTAACTCTGCCTTGATGAGGTCTTTGCGGCGCATTCTCACAATGTCGCGGAGATGCTTGTAGCCCTTCTCATCAAAACTGAAGCCGAGGTATTCACCGTCCTGAATTGTCTTGCCTTTGTACTTCAAGAAGAATGGGCGCTCTGATGAAATATCTTTTCGGTGGGGGCGTATTAGTTCTATCGGGTATACCGCTTGGGGGAACGCCACGTAGTACATTCGGGGCGCTAGGTACTTGCTTATCTTGTCGCAGACCTTAAAAGCCCGATACGCACCATATAGAATAGACCACGGCAGACAATCCCTTCGTCCCCTGTCGTATGGGTGGATTGGAACGTAGTAAAGAGGGATACGCTTGCGTCGTTCTGATGGATATGGGTCCATTCTATTGAAATACACGGGATCCATCACGAACTCACCCAGACGGTGCCGAATAAGCGGGCTTACATCGTCGTTACAGACGATCCAGATGGTCTCACAGCCTGCCCAGGCGCATTCGGTCACAGCGCGTTCAATAGCCGTGTAGTTGGGGGCGATGGGAGTCAGGCAGTCTGACCACTCCATTCCAAAGTCCGATTGTTCTGCGGACACAGGTATCACTCCAGCCAGATGAAACGCATTTGGGTGGTTTAGTCCGTTTTCAAGCATATCTTATTATACACACGCTTGGTGTATGTGTCAAGAAAGTTCTTTTCTATTTCCTCTTCGGTTTGGTGGTTGAACTTTATTGTCTTGGTGTCCTTGTGAACATCCCTGCCTATTGTCTCAACTTCGCGTTGCGTATGTTCCACTTTGACCGCATAGTATAGGCGCCTATCGGGCTTTCGCGTGTCATAGCCATTGGCTGCGCCCCTGATACCTGCCTCTTTCATCATTGCTGTCACCTTCAGGCGCACAAGGTTCTCCCCGTAGTTCACGTCGTGGAGTTGTTTCTCGGTCATATGTGAAATGGCGACTGGATCATACCATTCGGAACTAGCACCTCTTTTAAATGAGGGGTGAAATATCACTTTCTTAACAAAATCATCGTCAGTCTCAAGAAGGCGATGCTCGTGCTTCTTGCCCTGTTTGGCGAAGAGCCAGTCATATACTTTGTACTTCTTTTTAACCCTTTTTGCCACTTTTGGTAAGTTTTGTATTCCAATTTCGTCAAATACAATCAGTTCGCCGAACTTGACTTTTACTTTTCTTGCCTCGGAGTAGGCTTCTAGAGTGTTCTCATCAATGATCCGGATGGATTTAGTGGTGCCGGCGAATGGTAATAGACCGCCTAAAGACAAGGTGGTGCCGAGTTTCTCTAGCACCTCTCGCTTGGTATCTCCAAAATCTTTATGTAGCACGTTGGTCTCATCAAACACAAATGGCTTTTTGAGTTCCACATTTATGTTTGGGACAGAGTTGTAATAACAAAACAAAAAGGCTGGCAGAGTTCCCCCGATTGCCAGCCTTTCGTATTCGTATTCGTGATCCTTAATCTTCACTAGGCTGTCTTATTTCTCGGTATGCGCCGACCGTAATTGGCCACAATTCTGTTGCGATGTCAAGACAAGCCTTGGCAACTTGTTGGATTTCCCACTGCGCTCCGTCGTGTGTTCGGAGATCAATGAACTTTAAAAGGTTGGATAGGTTCACGCTCCCGTAATACTCAGTATAGAGGTTCTGGGGGAGCACACCTCGGGCTTGCTCTCTACAGACTCCCGCTGCGAGTAACTTGTCAAACAAATCTAAACAAGCAGTATGGTGCTCTTTCACTAGCACATTTGCGGCACTCTTTACCGGCATCCACATTTCTGGATTACGAT
>UEXN01003085.1_pt1 | contig 11121 bp, 15 predicted proteins | sample 1796711 | NCBI WGS metagenome assembly UEXN01 (sample SAMEA4772470, study PRJEB27181) | metagenome | reverse complement strand
AAGGCGCTCCTAAATTTAGCGCAGACAAAAGCTGTTATGTAGAGATCGGCGGCTTCACAGTCTATATTGAAGTCAGCGGGGCAACTGATGACGTACCAATGGTGAATTATTGGGCCGAGGATTATCCGCAAGATACTGTGACAAATATGATAGTGGAGCAAGCTGATGACTGATAAATTTACACTAGAGTTTAGTCTGACTGATTTTGATAACATGAATCATTCCAGCATGGAATCGTTCCACATTCAGCAGGAGCATCGTTTTGAAACCTGTTCTGATAAGCCACTGCCCACGTCTGAGGATGGTCTTATAATGTATTGGATGGGTCCAAATGATCTCACGGCAATAGTGGGGGAGAAGATACTAACTGCAGCGGGTTATGAAGTGCATATGCTGTGGGATATGGTTGATAACCCGGAGCCAGAGTGGTGCTTGCTTACAAATTATAGAAGTAGTTCATGGGAGCAAGCTGATGACTGAACAGGATGTATGCGAATTATTTCGGTTCGAGGCCAGTGAAAACCTTTCTGTCGAAGATAGTGCGTACTATCTGATTAACGACGAGACTTTTCATGTGCAGGTATGCTTAGGGGGAACCTATGGTGGAGCAACATCATATGTTGCCGTTCAACACCAGACTTTACCTGATGATTTTATAAATTCAACACATGGCGAATTTAATGAGCTTGAGGACGCCATGCTTAAAATCATTGACTTAAAGGGGCAGGCCAATGATTGAATCACGCTTAGAACACGGCTCAGCTTGCGACTTCATATCGCTCAATGACGCGGAGGCTGAACTGTATCATGGCGCTGGCTATGCGATTGCTCACGTTGACCATGATCAAATCACCAAACTGGTCTATCTTAACCAGTTTGAATATCAGAATGAGGAACAAGACGCCAAAGCCGCAATCGACGAAGGGCTAGAGCACGGTAACGCATACTTCGGAATGTGCAGCACTTATACTTTCTGTGACCCGCGCAAAATGACGCTAGATGACCCGACATTATTTGCACGGATTATGCGCTTATCTGTTGAAGAGGAGGTTTAGGTATGACTGATCTTACAAGATCTAACACAGAAAGTTGGCTTGATACTATCTGGGATGCGCTGCAAGGATATCGCGAAGATTGCATACCCGAGGGTGATGAAATGTATGATGAACAGTGGGATGATATCTGCACAGCTATGGCGTGGGCACAAGAGACACTGCAAAACGAATCAAAGCAGCCTTAAGGTAACACTATGCTTATAGCTAATAACTCACCTAAAGTAGTAAGCGCGTACTGGATCGTACAGCGTACTGGTACGAAAATCGCAAAAAACCTACTCGTACAACCTTGTAAGTCATTGATATTAAACGAATGGCTCCGGCGGTAGGGATCGAACCTACGACCAATTGAGTAATGTTTTATCTAGTGGCAACAAGGACTTAGCCTCTTAAATAGGTCATGGTATTGTACTATTACCATTGTAGAGGTAGGTAAAGAGGTAAAATACCTATATGTATAGTTACCGTGATCAACTAAGCCTTTTAGAGCCAATTGAGCTTCGGGAGAACGAAACAAAACGCATTGACTGCCCCTTTTGTGGGGGCAGCAAAACCTTCTCTATTACTAGGAAAGACGGTAAGCGCTTGTGGGGCTGTTTTAGGGCCAGCTGTGGCGTCAAAGGTAGCAAGTCTGTAGGTTATTCAACAAAGGCCATAAAAGCTAAGCTGGGGGGAGATAGGATGGTTTCAATATCACAAAACAGTAGAGATTTACCGAGGGTGCTATCTGCGCCGGGTGGGCACCCGGCAGTGATCCAATACTTGAAAGATAACCATTGCTATGAGGCCCATGAAAGTGGCCTGATACATATTCGATACGCCCCGGCAGTTGACCGGGTTTTATTCTCCCTACCTAATGATAAGTTCTCTGCTTTAGGCAGGGCCTTGGGCCCTGACAAGCCGAAGTGGCTAGAGTATGGCATTATGGATAGGCCGTCGATTGTCGGTCATGGCAGTATCGCTGTGGTTGTAGAGGATATAGCGTCAGCTTGCTCTGTGAGCAGGTTGCCATTTTGTTCTGGTTGCGCTTTACTTGGAACTACTTTATCACCAGTAACGATACATCAGTTAACGCACTATGAGGAAGTAATTGTGGCATTAGATCAGGACGCATCAAGAAAGAGTGTAGATCTGGCAAGTCAGCTAGAATCAAGAGTGAAGACTAGAGTGCGTTATTTAACGGAAGATCTGAAGTATTTGAATAAAGATCAAATCAAGGCAGCATTGGCTGTGTAGGAGACACGTTAGTATGCGAACACGTAAAATATCGCCTCCTTTGTTGGATCATCGACACATAGCCTACGTTGGGTGTGGTCGGCAATCAACTCCAGCAAAACAAGCTATGCAACGTATGTTGGCGTTATCGGCGATTACTACGCCCTCTGTTGCAGCATGTGGCGCAACCACCGTTTGGGCGAACGGACCAATAGCCCCACCGTTAAGCGTATCAATTTTGAAACAACTTCGAAATAATGCGACCAAGACGATTGGATGCTTAGACATGGAAACAATGCACGTCGGGTCGCTGGCTGATAAAATTAATTAGGAAAGAGACAAAAACGTGAAAGCAAGAGGATTGATTCTGGTGGATTATGATCTGCCAAACGGATTTATGGATGCAGCTGAAGAGCAAAAGCGACTACAGACTGCAATGGAGGAGCTGGTAAGAGGTAACAACAGGGTTACTTACTTCCAATGCGACATCAAAGAAAGGCGCGGGGATCAACGTCCTGACTTGCGGAAGCTTAAAATACGAACTTCTTAAATTATAAAATAAATAGCCCTCGCCCTTCAGCGGGGGCTTTTTGATTCGGCCTCACTGTGTTAAGAAAGCTACCTTAGTAGCTCACACTGTAGGGGTCAAAGCTTGGATTTATCAATTATAAGGAGCTTGTGTAACCATGAATTTTACATGGAGAACGCAAGTAAGCTCAACGAATCTCTTTTCGGAGATGAACTAAAAACCATTTATCGCATACTAAAAAAAGCCCATGAGAAATACGAAACAAATATAACCACAGCTGAACTGATTATGTTGTGGAAGGTGCAACACCCAGTAGCCACCCGTGCTTTCACTGAAGAAGCTGAGAACTTGATTCGCTCAATCAGCTACGCTGATGAGCTCAATCCAGCAATTGTAGCAGATACTATCAAGCTGTTGCACATGCGAGATTTGGGTAAGAAGATTGCAAATAAAGGGCTCGAGATTGCCGAAGGCAATTCTAGCGCATTGTCTGAGGTTTTAGATTTAGCTGAGCTTGGCCTAGAGGGCTATTACGAGGACGAATTTGGTCCTAAACAATCGTTGCTAGTTGATGATGTATTTGATGATGATTTAATCAACGGTACTTTTTCTTTCAATATAAGTTCCTTGGCTAAACATTTACCCGGCGTGGGCCGACAAGAGTTTGGTATTGTGTTCGCGGTTCCCGAATGTGGTAAGACTTCCTTTGTTGTGTCGCTTTCAGTAGGCCCCGGTGGATTTGTTGATAGAGGCCATAAAGTTTTAGTTTTAGGAAACGAAGAGGCGGTGAAACGTACTGTAAGACGTGCGTATCAAAGTGCTTTGGGCTGGACTAAAGAAAAAGTTCAATCGGATAGGAGTGCTGCAGAAGCCGCGTTTTTAAAGCAGACCGGGGGCCTCTTTGAGGCCCGACAAGCGCAAGATTGGGATCTTACCATGATCGAGCGCTACATCGCAAAAGAGAAACCTGCAGTGGTCTGGGTGGATCAGGCGGACAAGGTTCAGATCGGCGGTACGTTTGCTGCTTCACATGAGCGCCTGAAAGAGCTCTATCGCAGATTGAGAGAGACAGCAAAGCGCTACGATTGTGCCTTGATAGGTGTTTCGCAAGCATCAAATTCAGCCACAAATGTAAGCTATCTCGACTACACCCACATGGAAGGCTCAAAGATTGGTAAGGCAGCTGAAGCTGACTTCATCATTGGTATCTCTAAATCAGGCACTCCGCTCGATCCTATGCGGACACTCACTGTTTCCAAGAACAAACTGACCGGGTGGCATGGGCAAGTTGTCTGTAGCCTCGATGCCGACATAGCGAGGTATGAGGCATGATTGTATGTGTCCTTGATTTAGAAACAACCGTCTCTCCTCTAGGTGATATCATGGACCCTTCTGCCATGCATGAGGAGAATGCTTGTGTGATGGCAGCATGGCTTATGATTGAGGACGGTAAAACCCTTGGGCCTGTTAAAACCAGCGTTTGGTATCATAATGATCAGCCTCATCCAGATAGCCGAGAGCCCTTCCAAAACGATTTACTGAGGGCTGATTTAGTTGTGTGCCACAATACAAAATTCGATGTAACTTGGCTGGTCGAGATGGACTTTGTGCTCCCAGCAAAACTGCATTGTACAATGATAGGCGAGTACATTTTTGCCCGAGGCATTCAGCAAAGCAAAAGTCTTAAAGCTACAGCTGAGCGGCGTAATGTTACCCGCAAAAAATCTGAGCTAATCGATGAGATTTTCGCGCAGGGCGTAGGTTTTGAGCGGATGCCCTTAGAAATAGTCTTGGAATATGCAGCGGCGGATGTAATCAGTTGCGCTGAAATATATCTAGCCCAAATTTCAGACCTCAAAGAAGAGCACAACAGTGGGCTGTGGCCCACCCTTGAGCTGATGAACGAAATGACTTGGTTTCTTATTGAGATCGAAAGAAACGGTATTTGTATCGACCTGGATTCACTCTCGCAAGTGCGTGTTTTATTTGAGAATGAGCGAGAAGAAATCCAAACTGAGCTAGAAAAAGAGACCATTGAGGTGATGGGTGATACAGTCACCAATCTATCCTCGGGGCAGGATATGACCCGCCTGATCTATGGGTACGAGTTTAAAAGTGACTACAACAAGAAAGCGTTCATCAAGGCGTTCAACATTGGGTTAGGTCCAGATGGCCGTCCCACATATCCTCCCCGAATGTCTGATAACGAGTGGGTTTTCCATGTTAAAAGCAACATGCAGCTGGCGTACAGGACTATAGCAGAACGATGTGACCAATGCTCTGGATCAGGCAAGCAGCACAAAGTCACTAAAAAGGGAGATCCATACAAGCGACAGCCAGCGTGTAAGATGTGCGAGGGCTCTGGGGCTGTCTACAGACCAACAACCAAGAAGGCGGGTCTTGGGCTGATCCCCGAGGGCCCAGCTGATGCTACAGCTAACGGGTTCCGGGCAGACAAAATGACTATTCAGAGATTGCTGGTACAAGCAGAGCGTAAGAATAACACTCGAGCGATTAACTTCTTGACCAAATACTCTCGATTAAACGCTTTGAATACCTATCTCAATTCGTTTGTAAAAGGCATTGCTAATCACACTCGGCCAAGCGGTCTGCTACACGCAAACTTTAATCAGACCACCACTGCTACTGGTCGGCTGAGCTCTAGTAGGCCCAACTTTCAGAACCAGCCCAAGGGCGGTAAATTCCCAGTGCGTAAGGCTGTGGTCAGTCGGTTTGAAGGCGGAATACTAGGCGAGATTGATTACTCACAATTAGAATTTCGTGTGGCAGGGATCCTGTCAGGGGATAAGCAGATCTTAGACGATGTTTTAAGCGGCAAAGACATTCATTCACAGACTGCAATGATTATCAATAAATGTGCGGCGGATAAGGTTACTAAATCTATGCGCCAAGCTGCCAAAGCTTACACGTTTGCGCCACTCTACGGTGGCATGGGGGCTGGAGAAGCCCCTCATGTACAGGAATACTTTAAATCATACTTCGACATCTATTCTGGCCTAAAAAAGTGGCACAAGAAGCTCATGGATGGCGTCATAGAGGATGGCTTAGTTCGCATACCATGCGGACGAGAGTTTAGCTTCCCAAACGCAGTCAGATTTAGAAATGGCCGTGTATCTGGGGCCACACAGATTGTTAACTTCCCTGTCCAAAGCCATGCCACCGGGACTATTGTCCCCTTGGCCTGTGTGAGGGCTCTAAGAGCGTTTAAAATGCGTAATTTACGTTCTAAGTTGATCCTGACTGTGCATGATAGCATTGTAATTGATATCTACCCCGGGGAACTCGAACAGGTCAAAGAATGCGCTGTCTGGGCCATGCGGGACATTGGTGATGAGATAGAAAAACGCTTCGGCTACAAGTTGCCTATCCCTCTGGATATTGAAATGGAAGTTGGAAAAAATTGGATGGAGATGTCAGAAGTGAGCTTGAATTAAGGTAGGTATTGAGGTAAGATATATACTCTTAATCAAACATAGGAAAATCTATGACTGACCTCACAACACTCGCTACCCCAGAAGAACTCGCTGAAGCTGCAGCCATCTTTGCTGAGCAGGGCCAAGATGAAACAGCGGTTATAAAATTACCGTTTCTAAAAATTCAATATGACCCAGACCTTATGATGGAAGTGCCCCATCTTCGTATGGGTATGTACTATATTCATGGGCCCAACCCAGCATATGCTGAAAAAATCAAAATGAGAGTGTTGTTACAGCACACTCAGTGGAGGCAACAGTCCACAGAAGACTTTAAAATGATCAACAAATCAATTTTAATGGATAAACGAGGCCAAGACCCCATAGATATGCTTGGTGGTTTGCGTTGCGGACGCCCAGAACCAAAAATTTGGACGGGTTTCTCTGACGCCGAGAGAAAGCAGTATAAGGACGTTGTTTGTACCAGAGTTATGCGTGGTATTGTGAGCTATGATGGCGTTGATCGAAATGGTGATAAAAAGCGCATTGAAAATGAGCCTGTGCAGTTTCACATGAAAGGCATGAACTTCATGGGGCTAGGAAAGGTGATAGAAAATCTTAAAGGGTCGGGCAGACAGCTAAGAGATGTGTGGCTGGATATGAACACCCATAAGGAGGGTAAAACCTTCATCACTAACTTTGATATCGACTACGATACCCCTGCTTTGTTAACCTCTGATGTCGTGGCTACGTTGAAGGTGTTTAACGATCAGGCTCGCCAAGAAAACGACAGCATTAAGAAAAAGCACTACGCTGCGTTGGGTACAGTTGATCATGCACCTATCGATAGCTTTAATGGCTACTCTTCTGCGCTTGAGCACAGCAGCTAGGGTTGGCCCTAGATACCCTCGAGCTAGAACTCAGAGGTCTGATGCAGTCTCTCTCAAACGGAGAGACTGCAGAAGTAGATCCCAAGGTATTTGAAGCCGCTGCTGAACAACTCGTCACAGCTTTCAAAAAACAGCTCACGCAAAAACACGATAAAGATTTTAGGCTCCGCATGTCTAACGTGGGCCGTCCCTTATGCACTCTGCAAATGGAGAAGTCTGGGGCGGAACGGGAACCGTTCCCCTACAACCATATCATGAGAATGATGATAGGTGACTGTGTCGAAGTCATCACTCGTATGCTGCTTACCATAGCTAAGGTTGATGTCACCAGTGACGGTGATGATGTGACAATGAAAGTCTCAGAAACCACTATCAAAGGATCGAGCGATATCGATATTGAGGGCAAGGTTCTGGACATTAAATCTTCCGCACCGTGGGCCTACAAAAACAAATGGAGCAAGGGCTTTGATGCCCTGCTTGCAGAAGATGATTTTGGCTACGTTGGCCAGCTATTTGGTTATGCGGATGCCCAAAAGAAGCCGCCCGGTGGCTGGATCGTTGTAGATAAATCCTCCGGGGAGCTGATGGTGGTGCCTGTCACAGCTACCGCTGCTCAGTGCAAAGCTATCAGGGCTCGCCGCAAGCATAATGTGGGGTCGCTAGAAAGTGATGCGCCCTTTCAAAGGGGCTTTGAAGCGGAAGACGAGTTCTTCCAGCGCAAAGAAACCGGCAAAAAAATCCTCTGTAAAAGCTGTAGTTTCTGCAGCTTTAAAAAAACGTGTTGGCCCAGCGCAAAGTACAAACCCCAAGCGGAATCCAAAGCCAAGTTCCCACCGCACAAATGGTACGTCGATGCCGATTAAGACCTCGTCCGCAAAAGCCAAGGGACGCAAGCTGCAGCAATGGACCGCTAAGAAAATACTGTCCAAATTCAAAGAGCTAGAGCTCGATGACTGCAAAAGCAATCCTATGGGAGCTCATGGCGAGGATGTGCTGCTATCTCCAGCTGCCAGACGGTTGCTGGGGATCACCATAGAGTGCAAAGCCCGGAAAAGCATAGCGGTGTACAGCTACGTGGATCAGGCCATCGCCAATGCCCCAAAGGGCATGGAACCAGTGGTAATTGTAAAGGCAGACCGCAAGCAACCTTTAGCGGTGGTCGATGCCACCTACTTTTTCAATTTATTAAAACAAGGAGCCCGTAATGGATCCAATTGATCTGCCTAAAAACACGCTAATGATCGCCTTTCAAATCAATATGGAAGAGGGCGAACTGAGCGTTATGACCCAGCACAATCTCGAAAAAGAAGAGATGGGGGAGGTCGAATACCAGATACAAGTAGACCTGTTACTCGGTTTACAAATGATGCTGGATGCCGCCCCAGAGCTGTTAATCAGGCAAGGGCTTTTGCAGCGACTTTTAACGGATGCAAAAGACGAGGATGGGCCAGAGATTGTATTCGAGCCAGATAACGAGCTTTTAGATATCCTTGCCGAAGGCAAGATAGTCCCATTCAAAAAAAGGCTCCATTAATGGCGAAATGGGCTGAAGCTGATTGGCACCAAGGCGCAATTGATTTGCCTTCTATGGTACATAAACCGCCACATTATAACGAAGGTACTATAGAGTGTATTGAGTACATTGAGGACTTTCTCAGTAAAGAGGAATACATAGGATACCTGCGCGGAAACATTGCTAAATACCATCATAGGTGGCGATACAAAGGCGGCGTTCAGGACTTAAATAAATCTCGCTGGTATTTAGATCGGTTAATCTCAAAAATGGAGACTGACCAGTGATCACTCAACAGGATATTGATGATTGTGAAGAAGATCGGCTGGCAGAGATACTTAAGGCCTATGAGCAAGTAAAAGACCTGCCTGATGATCCTGCAGACGAATATTTGGATTGTACCCCACTGGATATGGTCAAAGAATTTGCTCAATGCATGGATCATCCTCTGGATGAGAAATGGCAATTTAATAGTGCTTTAGAAAATCTTCGTTACCGATTAATAGCCGAAGAATTTGGCGAAGTATCTGATGAAAGTGATGCGGGAAACCGCCCTGCAGCAATGGCAAAAGAGCTCGCTGACTTAGTATACGTTACTTACGGCTATGCCGCCAGTTTTGGCTGGGATCTCGATGAGGCTGTGCGGCGGGTGCATGTCAGCAACATGTCCAAATTAGGACCAGACAACAAACCCCTAAAACGTCCAGATGGCAAAGTTTTAAAGGGGCCGAATTATAAAAAACCAGACCTATCCGATTTAGTATTGAGGGAGCAAAAATGAAAAATCACTACGGGCCTACGCTGAATATTTCTGAAGAAATACACGCTATGAAATATCGCTCAGAGGGCGAGACTTTTACCGAAGCAATGACACGGGTTGCTGAAGCGCTTAAAGACGATGAAGCACATTTCAACAATTTTAGGACAATTCTATATAATCAGAGATTCCTTCCAGCTGGCAGGGTGCAGTCTGCTATGGGCGCACCGCGCACGGTGACGCCATACAATTGCTTTGTCAGTGGAACTATCCCAGACAGTATGGAAGGCATCATGGATGCAAATGGTGAAGCTGCCCGGACAATGCAACTGGGCGGTGGGATTGGGTATGATTTCAGTACGCTGCGCCCTCATGGGTCGCATATTAGAAGCTTAGATAGTAGATCTAGCGGCCCTCTAAGTTTTATGGGCATCTTTGATGCCACTTGTAAAACTATCGCCAGTGCAGGACACAGACGTGGGGCTCAGATGGCCGTTATGAGGGTGGATCACCCCGATATTGAGAAGTTCATCCGCGCAAAAAATAACGATACAGAGCTTACACAGTTTAACATGAGCGTGGGCGTTACTGACGAATTTATGGCGGCTGTGAAAGCCGACAGTGACTTCGATCTGGTGTTCGAGGGTACAGTCTATAGCACGATTAACGCCCGGGCATTGTGGGACGATATTCTACGCAGCACTTGGGATTGGGCTGAGCCGGGTATCCTATTTATTGATCGTATTAACAGAAAAAATAACTTGCATTATTGTGAGCGCATCGCTGCAACAAATCCCTGTGGAGAACAGCCTTTGCCGCCCTACGGTGCCTGTTTGTTGGGGTCTTTTAATCTTTCTAAATACGTTCAAATGACGCCTGACGGTAACTACTCCTTTAACATGCAAATGCTTAAGAACGATATTCCGCATGTTGTTCGGGCAATGGACAATGTTGTGGACAAAGCAACTTACCCGCTGCAACAGCAGGAAAAGCAAGCCAAGGACACGCGCCGAATGGGGTTAGGTGTCACTGGCGTGGCTAACGCGATTGAAGCTATGGGCTATACATATGGGTCAGACGATTTCATCCACTGGCTAGAAAAAATCATGAGCGTAATTAGGGATGGATGCTACATGACGTCTATCTCTTTGGCTGTCGAAAAAGGTAGGTTTCCGTTGTACGATGATAAGTACCTGGAATCTGAATTTGCACAAACATTACCGCTCAGTATCCGCGATTTAATACAGACCCACGGCATCAGAAATAGCCATCTATTGTCCGTAGCTCCTACTGGCACAATTAGCCTTTCAGCGGACAATGTGAGCTCTGGTATCGAGCCTGTATTCTCCCATAGTTACGATAGAACGATCCAGACGTTTGATGGGCCAAGGATCGAAACTGTGAACGATTACGGCTATCAAAACTTTGGGATCAAGGGCAAAACAACTAATGAACTGTCCGTATTTGATCATGTAAAAGTACTGAACACAGCATCTAAATATGTCGATAGTGCATGTAGTAAAACATGCAATGTCGGAGATGATGTGGGCTGGGAAGACTTCAAACAAGTCTACATGACCGCCTATGAAGGCGGTTCCAGCGGTTGTACGACATTCCGTGCCAGCGGGAAGCGATTTGGAATTTTGAATGCATCAGCTGTTGAGGATGTAGCAGAGCCTGATATCGAAGAAACCGACAATTTCATAGAAGAGGGCGGAGCTTGTTATT
>UEXN01001201.1_pt1 | contig 11125 bp, 7 predicted proteins | sample 1796711 | NCBI WGS metagenome assembly UEXN01 (sample SAMEA4772470, study PRJEB27181) | metagenome | reverse complement strand
CGCTATCTCTCAGCAACAAGAGTTCTAACGATAGGCACAAGTGGCGGCGAGTACGTTTTGACTGCTACGAATGACGGGCCTATCACGCCAACAACTACGCTTATCCGCAAATACAGCAACTATGGATCTGCTCAGGTAGAGCCGGTGCAAGTTGCAGATGTTACGCTGTTTGCCCAGCGCGGCGCAAGAAAGCTTAGAGAGTTTAGGTATGCCGGTGAAGTCAACACTGCGGGCTATCAAGCGCCAGACATGACCATATTGGCTGAGCATATTACAGAGGGCGGGCTTGTGCAGTTCGCTTACCAGCAAGAGCCAGACAGCGTTATATGGTGCATTCGTACAGATGGCACGCTGCTAGGGCTAACCTATCGCCGGGAAGAAGAGGTTGTTGCTTGGCATAAGCATGTGATCGGCGGTGTGTTCGGCTCTGGGCAGGCTATTGTTGAAAGCATTGCCACACTGCCTACGGACAGCGGTGAGGATGAGCTTTACATGATTGTAAAGCGCACGATCAACAGCGTTACTAAGCGTTACGTTGAGGTGTTAAAGACGTTTGACTTTGGTAGCAATACAACGGCTGCATTCTTTGTGGATAGCGGGCTAGTGTATTCTGGCGGCGCTGTAACCAGCCTGTCTGGTCTTTATCACCTAGAAGGACAGACTGTTGATATCTTAGCCAATGGCGCAACGCATCCAGACAAGACTGTTAGCAATGGATCTGTTCCTTTGGATTTTTCTACGACAACGGCAGCTATCGGCTATGGTTACACTAGCTCTATGCAGACGTTGCGCATTGAAAGCGGATCTGTTGATGGCACAAGCCAAGGTAAGCCCAAGCGCATCCATGCAATCACTCTTCGCATCTATGAAAGTGTCGGCATTGAGGTTGGCAACGATAGCGCAGAGATAGATCGTATTCCGTTCCGCGATAGTTCGATGAATATGGATGAAGCAATACCGCTGTTCACAGGCGATAAAAACATTGAGTTCAAAGGTGGTTTTGACGATGATGATCGTATTTACGTGCAGCAAAGCCAAGCGCTGCCGCTAACCGTCTTAGGATTGTACCCACGCATGAATACGTTTGACATATGACGGTAACTTACCAGAGAGAAGAGTTTGCCAACGTAAGGGATGAAATCATGCCCTTGTGCGAGCGGCATTGGGAAGAGGTTGCGTTAAATAAAGGCACGATACCTCTTAGCCCTAATTGGGATATGTACCAGTCTCTTGACGATGCTAAGGTGTTGCATGTGTTTACACTGCGTGACGATAAGCTGTTGGTTGGTTATTTTTTTATACTGGTGATAAACCATCTGCATTATCAGGAGCATTTGTTTGCGAATAGTGATATAATTTATATCGACAAGGAATATCGCAAAGGATTGCTGGCGCTTAAATTTATGCGTTTTGCTGAGAAAGAAATAAAAGATCTTGGTGTTTCGGTGATGATGATGAGTACAAAAATACACAAGCCGCTGGACAAGTTGTTTTTGCGATTGGGGTATGCCCCTATAGAGCGCATCTACTCTAAGAATTTGGGGATAGGATAATGGGTATATCTGCTGCAATAATTGGAGGTCTTGTTGGATATGGCACGGCTGGAACGGTAGCGGCAGTTGCTGGTGGGGTAGCTGCTGGCGCGGCTGTTGGTGGCGGCATAGAAGGCAAGCAGGCAGCAGACAAAGCTGCTAAAGCTGCACAGAGCGCGGGTGAGTTTAACGCACAAATTATTGAGCGTGACATTGGCTTGCTTGAGAAACAGCGCGGGATTATTAACGCTAACTTTTTGGTTCAAGGTGAAAGATCAGGGCAAGCCTTTGAGCGTTTGGTGCAAGGCAAGGCAAGGGCTGGTTATGGCTATGCTGGCGTTGATATGAGCCAAGGCACACCAATCCAAGTCTTACGCGAAAATGCACGCGAGTTTGATTATGAAATGGCTGTGGCAAAATATGACAATGAAATTGCCAATATGCAGATCAATGACGCGCAAGAAGAGAGCAGACTTAGTGCGCAGCTATCTCGCATGGAAGGTGGTGCGCAAGCGGCTGGGCTTAGAGCAAGTGGCACTGCAAGCTTGATTAAAGGCATTGGTGCGGGTGCGCGTGCTGGAGTTGATACTGGACTGTTTGGATAAGTAAGGGCGGCAAATGAGAATACCAGTTTACCAATCAAAGGCAGTTCCGACTAGCGAAGCGCCCGGTAGATCATTAAGCGTTAGAATGAACGCGCAGCCCTTTGTGCAGGCTGCATTGCGCAAGGGTGAGGTAATGACGGAACTTGCCTCTCAGGCAGGGCAGTTTGCGGTTCAACGCTATAACATGATTACTGAGGCGCAGTATAACGAAGGTGCGCTTGAGATTGATGAGCGTATGCGTGCGGTGACTGAGCAGCTTTCTAAAACATCTGACTATGGTAATATTTTTGATGGCGAGAATGTTTGGCAAGAGCAGATGGACGCAATTAAAGACAGCGTACTTCCGGGCATCAGTAATCCCGGCTTGCGAAAAAAGCTTGAGTTCAGCTTTAACCAGACCGAAATACAAGAACGGTTTAGGCTTCAAGGTGTTATAGACAAAAAAATTATTGCTGCTGAGCAGGCTGCTTTGGCGGCGCGGCAAACGGCACTAGTCAATGATTTGTCAAAACCCGGCGCTACGTTAGAGCAGTATGCGGCTGGTATGGCTGGCATTTCAAACTCTATGCAAAACGGCATAAAGGCTGGCCGGTATAATCCAGCCGCTGTTAACACATCTCTGGATCAAATGAAGGCAGACATTGCATCTGGCTACTTAGCAAACATTATGAGCGCTGATCCTAGCGCGTCTTTGGATTTGTTTAACCTGTTGACGTTGCAAGATGAGGTCGCAAGCGGGGCTATATCTCAAGAAGATGCTATGGCGGCAACAGGCGTTACGGATAGCTATGCTTTGACTGTGTTAAACTCAATGCCAAGAGATGATGCTCTAGCCGTTCTTAGTAAAAATTTAAAATCTTCACTGCAATTTTTTGACGCAAATCAAAAGCTTGAAAAGGCGCAAGACGATAGCATTGATGACGTAAACGGCGCATTGTACAACCGGCTGTTTTCTATAAGCGATGATGACGTAGTTTACTTTAATGAAATTAAAAGACTGTATACGGACAATGGTTTAGAAATGCCTACTTCTTTCATGGCTGATTTTAGAGAGAGAGATCGTATAGGGTTTTTTGCCAAAGCCTCTGATGCTCGCGCTGCTATTTTAGATATACTAAACAAGCAGATGTGGATGTCACCTGAGCAGCAAGATAAGGCGAGCAAGATTGGGGAAGAAGATGGTTATGGGTTTGCGCCGCCTAATCAAGGCAATGACAGGGTGTTTAGCGAGCTTTATGCGAAAGCGGAAGCGGGAATGCTAAAAGCGTCAGAGCTTAATGATGTAGTTGTCAGAGCCGGTCTTACTGCGTCTATGGTCAACCAATTGCGCACTAAGATATTTAATGAGGCAGACGAAAGTCTTAATGTTGGATCTAGGCTTATTAAGCGTGCGTTTAAGTACAATGAGCAACAAGCGATTGGCGTAGATGATCGACTGGCTCAGGCTTCTAAGGTTGCGTTTGAGGCTGCTGATGGTGCGCTGCTAGATGAGTTTTCGCGGCGCGAGGCAGAAGGCGATCCTATGACATTGTCTGAGATTAGGACTTTTGCCAAAGACAAAGTTACTGAGTTTGACGCTATCTACAGAGAAGAGCTTAGGGCTGAGTATGAGGAAGCTGTCGGTGAATTTGAGCGCACGTTTAGAACACAAAATCTTACAGTTGATCGTGCAGACCCGCTTGGATCTGTAGAGGAATGGTTTAATAATCTTGACGAAACGCAGCAAGAAAGAGCGCAAACAAAAACTGCTGTGTTTAAAGCAACACTAAAAGCAAGATACGCTAATCAGGGGCTATTTTAATGTCAGATTTACTAAGCGCAGACACTGACTACGAAGCGGCCAAGTATGATGAAGCCGCTACAATTATGGACGCGGGCTTTAATGCAGAGGCAATCAAGTCAAAGAAAAGCGTGTTTAATCCAGAGCAGGGCGTTAATGAAATCCTAATGCCTATGCAGTCTGGCGGTTACGTGCAGATCGGACAGCAAAGCTTAGAAGTCGAGGCAAGCTTACCGGGCGCAGTGTTGATTGATGGCATTGAGTACGGGCCAGAAACAGCGGAGTACCAGCGATATTATCCAAAGAAAGATCCAGCACCGGCAGCAATGACAGAAGCGCCTGCGATGCCTGCTGCGCCAGAAACGCAAGCGGATGTTGACATAGACATGGGCGCACAAGTCAGAGGCGTGCAAGATTATGCGGCGCAACTGCGTGATATACAAGGCGGTTTCTCTGAGGAAGACTTAACGGCGGCAGGCTATTCTCCGCAGGTTATACAGCAAGCAGGGCTTGGTGTTTCTCAAGTGGAGCCTATCGCGCCATTGTCTCAGGAAGAAATACAGCAACAGTTACAGCAAGGCACGCTTAGCGTCTTTACTAGCGATCCCACGCTACGCGAAAGTGGATCTCAGGCTCTGACTGCTACGCTGACTGACATTGCTCTAAACAGCCTGCGCGAAGACTTAGAGGCAGAGTACGTTAGCCAGACAGGTGAAGCTATACCGGCAAGGGGTTCTGCTGAATACCCGCGCTCTATCCAAGAGACATTGCGCACCAGAGAAAACGAGCTAATGGGCGAGGCAGAGGTTTTGTCTAACGCTGTGTTTGGTCATAAGTCTGGCATAGGCGTGGCTGATTTTGCCACTGCTGGCATTATGGACATACAAGAAGGCGCACGTTTGTTTAGCCAAGGTCGTGCTGAGAACAAGGACAGCAAGGTAGATCGATTGCTTGGCGCACTGCTTGTTGCTGCTGGCATTGCAGAGGCAACGGGTGTTGGCATGTTTGTAGGCAAGGCGATTAAGAAAAGCCTGCCATCTATACGCAGCGCAATTGATGTTGTTGGCGAGCGTTTAAACCAACCCGGCTCAATGCCTACAACTAGCTCATTCGGCGTGGGTGCGATTGATGATGCTTCTACAGCGGCTAAAGAAGAAGGCATCCAGATAAACCCACCTGTTCAAAGCAACCCTGTTGTGGATGACTTGCCAATGGTAGACCCAGACAGCTTGTTAGGTATGCGAATATTCCCAATCCAAGCTGACTTAACAAAAGCGGGTGGTGAATTTACTGGGATTGACAGCAGTCAAATAGAGGTTCCGATTGCGTTGCAGGGCGGGCCAGATTTCCCTTTACTGCAAACGTCAAAAGATGGAAGTGTTGTTTGGGCTGTTGATGCAAAGGGTGTATCAAGCAAAAAGCTAAATAAAGACGCAGACTATGCTTTGGTCTTAGCAATGTCTCCTGACAGCCATAAAACCAATGCTACCGTTAATAGCGCAATGCTTGAGACTACATTGGCTTATGTGCGTGATGGCAGAATAACAGATGAAGCTATTTCTCAAATTGATGCATTGATCCAAAAGCCAATGGGCCAAAAGCAATTAAGTCGTATGGGTACGTTTCCGGGTCTTAAAAGCCCAGATGCCGCTAGTTGGATGAGAAACGCTACTTTTGAAGAGCGCAATAGAATTATGCAAGTTATGTCTAGCCCAAGTGTGCAAGATATGGGTGCGCCTAATTTACAAAAAATATTAGATGCTACCGTAGATCCTAGATATGTCGGGTTGAATAGCAATGATAGCATCATGCTTATTAAGATCGACAGGGAAGCTGGATCAGTTAAGCTTGGAGAAGAGCCGGGAACAGTGCCGCATTTAAGTTATGAGTATGGCTTAAAAGGTACACCTGTTGCGCGTGTTCCATTTGTTGCCGCAAAAAATATGTTCCCAGAATGGTTTGCAGAAAGAACTGCTAAAGAAACAGAAATGTTGCGCATGGGCACTGCAAGCTCTGGTGAGGCATTACCTCTCAAGCCGTTGTCTGAAGCAGAACCAGACGTTGACATCCAAGGCCCGCCTGTTCCGATGCAAGGCCCGCTTCAGCCTGACAGACCTAAGCCGCCAAACACAGCAAGATCATTCCAGTTTAGCTTGCCTGTCGGAGAGGTAACACAAAGCGTTGTCAATAACATGAAGTCTGTTGCAATGAGCGAAGTTAAGAGCCCGCGACAGGCTAAGCTTTTGGTAAACGCTTTGGATGGTGATTGGGTTACGACAGCACAAGCTAAAAATGTTGGCGGGATTAGCGCTCTTGATTGGATTAAGGAAGCTCGTTCTTCCCCAGAAAGTGCAACCCTAACTATCCCAAGCGGTGATAACAAAACTGCGGCTAAGGCTTTGCAAGCAGATATTAACTCTGGAATGCTAACGCTATATAAGCTTAATGACAGCAGAACTTATTTTGGCATTCAGAAAGAATACAATTACTTTGATGAATATGGACTTGGCCCAGACGTAGATTACTGGACGCCAAAGGCAAATGGCCCTGAGTTAACAGAGAATGAAACGGCTTTAGTGTCCGTTGTAAGTAATGATTTCGGTGCAAAGGGTATTGGTGCGACAACCGTTATGAAGGCTATTGAGGAAGGCGCAACCGTGCTAGATGCTTTTGCTGTCAAGTCAGATAAATACCCGTCTGGATTTCTACCTACATTCTATGCTACATTCGGATTTAGGGAAGCGGGAAGAATTAAATTTGATCCCAACATAGTTTTGTCTGAGCCGGGTGGTGAGCTAAAATTAAAAGATATGAAATCTGCTTGGGCAAAGCGCGGTTGGAAAGAGGGCGATGAATTCCCAGACATCGTCGTTATGAAGTGGACAGGAGATGAGAATGGCAGAAATCAATTCACCAGAAGGTTTGTCGCAGACAATTCTGAAAGCGCTGGGGGCCAAAAAGTTGCAGGCGGCTTCGCAGAGACAGCTAGATCTAATGGACAACCTATTGCAGATGCGGATGGAAGACAGCGCAGATCCAGTATCATCTCAGGAAGTGGCGGGGATGTATCAAATGGTAACAGAGGAAGTGCTGCCGGTAAGCTTGCCGATGTCGGGCGCGAGGTCTTAAACGCAACTGATGAACAGTTAGAAAATCTTGGCATCGATCCTGAGAGAGTTCGCCAGTTGCGTCAAGAAATATTGGGGAATAACTAATGGCGATTGATCCAACAGAACTAGCCGGTGAGCAAGAAGCGCGGCAACGCACAGCTTTGGCGGGTGCGCCAACTGAGTTTGCCAAGGGGCCAGAACGTGAAGGCTTTGAGGTTGCTGGTCTTGGGCGATTGCTGGATGTTCTAGGCAGTGTTGGTAAAACCGTATCAGATGTGCCTGCCCCGCCTGTCAGGGCTTTAGATGAAGCGTTGCAACAACAGCCCACACAACCGCCTGCTGGTCGTGTAGCGCCGCGTTTGCCCACGCCGCAAGAAGCCGGTATTGTTCCAGAGCCAGAGCAGTTTTCTGAGACTGCAACAAAGCGTGCGCTGGCTGCTCAGGTTCTTAGTCCAGAAGGTGTGGCTGAGTTTGAGCGCAGAGGCTTGCAGACGTTTAAGCCGGGAGAAGAGTTCCCGACAGATGTTTTGGAAGATGCGCAGCAAGCAATAGATGCGGAGAAAGCAGAGGCTGATGCATTAGCTGTTGACGTAAACGATGTTGCTCAAAAAGCTTTAAAAGCAGAAACCAGAGGCTTTAAGCCAGAAACCGGCGTGGCTGATGAGGCTGTCGCGGATGATGTGCTAGATCGATTGAGCGTTAAAGAGAAAAACATTAAGTCGTTGAAAGATGGCGGTGATTTTAACTTTGACTACTTGGACACAGATGAAGATGTGCAGGCGGTTATCACGGCTATTGGCGAGGTTTACGCTGACGAAACGGTTGCACGTACTAGGGGCAAGATCCCTAATGACATGAGCCTAATCCAAGCGCGAAAGGTGCTTGCAAATGAAATAGGTTTTACAGAAGAGTTGCTTGCCCGCAAGATTGGTGATCGGCCATTAGTCGCATCAGAGTTTCTTGCAGCGCGTGAGCTACTGGTTCGCAGCGCTACTAAGCTTGAAGATCTTGCACGTAGGATAAAGACAGGCAAAGCGGATGCCGGTGACAGGTTAAAGTTTCGCAGGCAGCTTGCAATCCACAGCGGAATACAATTGCAGCTAAAGGGTGCGCAGACAGAAGCGGCCAGAGCGTTGCAATCATTCCAAGTACGCATTGATGGCGAGCTAGACGCAACACGCTTTAGCGAAGAGGCACAGCGCTTATTGCAAGAAACAGGCGGCGAAGGCGTTACCGATGCAATGGCTGATCGTTTGCTAAAGGCTGGCAAAGAGAATGGTCTTAAAGGCATCAATGAGTTTGCAAGTGGCGGCTGGTGGGCTAAGTCAAAGCAAGTTGTGCATGAGGCATATCTAGCTGGCTTACTGTCTTCACCGGCAACGCAAGTTAAGAATGTTGTCGGCGGCGCAAGCTTTATGCTGTACCAGTTGCCCGCAGAAGTTATCTCAGGCTTTTATGGCATGGGAGTGCGCGGGCTGAGAACAGCGGCGGGCGAAAAGACTTTAATCTCTGAAGATCAGATCTATGCGCAAGATGCTTTGCTGCGCGTAAAGGGTTGGGCTGACAGTTACCGGGATGCACTAAAAGCGGCGTCTATTGCTTGGCGCACAGAAATGCCTGCGGGTAAAAGCAAGCTTGACGTAGAGCAATACGGCGTTGTTGCCGGTCAGGGCGAAACAATGTTTGGCAAGTCTTTGACAGAGATTGGCAAGCGTATGCGCATACCGTTTCGCTTGCTTCTTTCTGCTGATGAATTTGTTAAAACCATTTCGCAGCGCGGCGAGCTATACACATCAATAAACCGCAGATATCAGTATGCCTTGCGCCAAGGCAAGACAGAACAAGAAGCTTTGGACGAGGCGGGAATGGTGCTGCTAGATCCTAAAGCAATGGCAGAAGACTTGGATTACAAAGCTAAGTTTGACACGTTGCAGACTGACTTGGGTATGTTTGGCAAAGTTGCTGGTCAATTGCAGCGCACTATGGTTGGCCGGTTTATTATTCCGTTTGTTACTGCTCCGACAAACTCTTTGCTAAGAGCAATGGAATACACGCCATTCAGCAAAAGCTCTACAGACTTGCTTGGGTTAAACGGATCAAAGGCGCAGCAGCTTGCTGTTGGGCGCTTGTCTGTTGGCTCCGCAACTATGTACACCGTTTCTCAGTATGCCATGAACGGGCAGATGACAGGCGGCTTGCCGCAAGATCAAAAGGCTAGAGAGGCTTTGCCGCCCGGATGGCAACCATACAGCTTTGTAATTCGAGGCAAGGGTTTCCCAGAAGACAAACCGTTGTACAATCCGTTTGGAGCGCCAAACGGGCCTTTAACATATATAAGCTATGCTGGCTTTGAGCCGGTTGGTGCTATTCTTGGCGTAACCGCCGATGCGGTGCAGCGTGCTAATATGACAAACGATCCTGAGTTGCAGCAAAATTATGCGCAGGCAGCTTTGATTGCTACGCTTGAATACTACAAAGAATTGCCAATGCTCCAAGGCGTTGCTGATATTGTTAGCTTTATGGACGGGTATGATCCCGCGCAGCTTGCTAGGAGTTACGCAGAAAGCTCTACTCCTATAGGTTTGCCTAATCCTCTTAGCTCTTTGCAAAGAATGTTTCAGCGCATTGCAGATCCAACCAAGGTGCGCCCAAGGGATGACGTTGAGTATTACACGGTTGAGGATGTTGAGAAGATTATCGAAGACGCTGATGGCAACAAGCAATTTCAGTTTGCTGCGGCAGATGGCACGCCAGACTACAGAGTTGTGGGTTTGCCCAAGTCTAACGTAGGCGATAACATGATTTCGACGTTCCAGTTTATGAATTCTTTGCAAGCCAAGGACAGCTTTTTTAGGGATGAGCGTGACTATAATGCCGTGCAGTATGACACGTTTGGCGAGGTAAAAGGCTCTGATGAGTTTAGTTTTGCCAACCGCCCCGGCGCTGCAATACTAGGAAACCTAAGCGGCCTACGACTAAAAGAAGGCAAAGATCTTCAAGGCTATGAGCGCGAGATGATCCGTTTATACAAGATGACAAACAAATGGCCGGTAAATAATCCTAACAGATACAAGGGCTTAAAGCTTAGCTATGGTGCGCAATCAGATTTAACTAACTTGGCTAAGAATGAAATTACGCTTTCGCGCAGCGGTTTTGGGCCTATGGATTTCCGCACTACATTAGAGGCTATTACATCTTCTAGGCAGTACGAAGGGCTTACGGACAATGAAAGGATTTCTATGCTATCGGCAATAAACCAAGAGTTTTTGCAAGCTGGATTTGCGGCATTGATTGAAATGCCCGGATATGAGAATATGCGTACAGCGTATGAGCAAATTGAAATCCTCAAAGAAGAGGGCAAACGATGACAGTATCAAGCAGCACAAGCAAGGTAAGCTATAACGGCAATGGTTCTACCACTGTCTTCGCCTATACGTTCAAGGTCTTTGATCAAGATGATTTGACTGTCATTGTTCGGTCTTCCACAGGCACAGAAACAACGCAGACCATTACAACCAACTACACCGTAAGCGGTGTGGGTGATGCTAATGGCGGCAATGTAACAATGGTTACTGCGCCTGCTTCTGGTGAGACGCTGACAATCTTGCGCGAGCAACCGCTAACGCAAGGCTTGGATCTTGTGCCGAATGATCCATTTCCAGCGGGCAGCATGGAAGACAGCTTAGACAAGCTAACATTTATGGTGCAGACGCATGAGGAAGAAATAGCCCGGTCAATCAAGGCATCTAAGACAAACACAATTACATCCACAGAGTTTACTGTTTCTGCGGCAGATCGTGCCAACAAGGTGTTTGGCTTTGACGGATCTGGAGAGCTTGCGGTTACGCAAGAGCTTGGTACATTTCGCGGTGATTGGGGTGCAAGCACTGCCTATGCGGTGCGTGACTTGGTTAAGGACACAAGCACCAACAACATCTTTATCTGCGTTACTGCGCACACATCGTCTGGCTCTCAGCCCTTAACAACCAATACCGACAGCGCTAAGTGGAGCCTAATTGTTGATGCTGCTGCGGCGGCAACTAGCGCTACAAACGCTGCGGCGTCTGCGGCTGCGGCTGCAACGTCTGAAACAAATGC
>UEXN01003055.1_pt1 | contig 11185 bp, 4 predicted proteins | sample 1796711 | NCBI WGS metagenome assembly UEXN01 (sample SAMEA4772470, study PRJEB27181) | metagenome | reverse complement strand
TATCTTCTTTGCGAGTGGGACCACTTACGAGGGAACTCCACACTCTTCCATTATTAAGACTGCCACTAATATTAGGTGATACCACAGCAGCACCAGAAGTCAGATTGGACTGACAACACAGAAGTTTTGTATTGGTTACATTAGTCAGTGTTCTGGTTGGTGGAGTAAAGTTTGATGTGTATAGTGCGGTTCCTTTGATTACACGAAGATTGGATAGAAATCCATTAAAGTAAGTAGCTCCTTGAAGACCAATTCTCAAACTACCTGCATTAGTTCCAGAAGCTTCAGTGTGAGATGAACTTCCTTCTTCGTTACCATCAATATAAATTTTAATTGTGTTACCTGAAGAATTTTTAACAACAGCCAGATGATGCCATCTTTTTGGTGCTATCTTTCCAGCAGCAGCGGCATACTGGGTGGAACTTTCATACCACATCAGAGTTCCATTACCTGATGATGAAAGATAAAACTGTCCACCAGGAGATCCCGTAGCAGAATCATTATTAGTAAAATCAGTGATATCTTGGCTACTGGTTATATTATTAAAATAAGCAAAACACTCAATTGTAAAACTACCTGTTCCAAAATTGTAATCCTCACTTTGTCCTGCAGTCAAGTAATCACCACTACCATCAAAATGCACAGCACCATCAGTAATCTTGGTGAGTTTAGATTTACCACTCACACCTGATGGGGTGTCTGGGAGAATAGTTGGGTTGGTTGATGCAACTACAAAGTCTCCAGTGTATTTTACAGTATTATAAATTCTAATATCACTAATATATGCATTTGTAAATCCTCTTGAACTTTCATGTCCAATTGAAGGTCCTGTTTGCCAATAAGTCTGTGCAGAGTTAGAGTTTGATAAATCTGTTGCTGTGATAGATGTGTTAGAGGCTGTATTTACACCATTTACATATACCTTTAATTCTACATTACTACCTACTTTTTGTTTTGTTACTGCAATATGACTCCATTCATTCTGGGGCAGTGTGGAGGTTCCTGCATTCTGAGATCCACCGCCTACTCCTCTTTGTATATAACAATTAAACGTGGTTGCAGAACCCATGACTAAAACTAGTCCAACCTGTGAACTTTCTCCAACATCTGCAAAAATATATCCTTCAGTGCTATATGCACCATTATAGAACCAAAACTCTACTGTTCCACTATCATCCTGGTTATGCATGAAGTTAAAATCACCAGCAGTGAAGTTTATTCTTGGATAATCACTTGTGCCATTAATGTATAAAGCCTTACCATATGGAGAACCACTTGCATCTGTTGGATATGCATATGTAGAATTATTAGCACTAAAACTTGTCATCAAATTGGTGTTACCATTGATAGCATTTGTTCTATCAATAGCACTTCCAGCATGATCAACCGCAAGTTTTAAATTTGACGAAAGATCATCAGTTCTTACACCAGCAGTAGCAAAATTGCCACCACTCACAGTATTCAGAATTGGTAGTGCTCCTGTTGCTTTATCAATTGAATTAGTGCCACCAAAGTTTACTAGTGTCCAGTCGTTTCCTTTACCAGATTTATCCTGACCGATTGGTGAGTTTCCATCAAGGGGGAGGTAGAAACCATTTGGTCCAAAATCAAGTTTTTGTGTGGTGCTATCAATCATGAGGACACCATCAACCTCAAGGAAGAGTAAATTCATACCCTGTGCTGAAGTTCCATTAATTGTTACTGATGTAATACCCGAAACATAACCAAAACTATGGGAACTAGGAGAACTATTTGATCCATCAACTCTAATTTCTTGACCATCAGAAAGAGTAACATATGGACGACCAACCCCAGAGCTAGTACTATTTGAACCTTGACACGCCCTAAATCTTAAAAGACCACTGATTGATTTGGGGAATGTGACTGTAGAAGTACCATTATTAGTGACATATGGGGATTGTGCAATATCTGAACCATCTGTTGCGGGAGTGCCATCAAATAATGGTCCCCAAGTAGAACCACTGTAAAGACCTGATCCACCACCAGAACTCCACTGAGTTCCATCATTGACAGTTGTTTTCGTAGCAGTTCCGTCTACTAAAACAACTCCGTCAATTTCTACAGCATATAATTCTACTGAAGAACTACCACTTGCGTGATAAAGAGTAATTGTATCTAATCTTGAAACTGAACCAATAGTTAACCAACCTCCACTTGGAACACTTCCACCAAGATTAGTTCCATTAACTGTGAAATGTCCTGCTGATGGGGTGCCTGCTTTATTCAGATACATTCTTAGGGAACTACCTACAGTAATTCCACCACCAGGTAAACTTGTGAAATTAAATGTTACTGTTGAATTGTCATCTGGTTCACAGAATAATGATAAATTACCATCAAATGCTCTAGTATAACCCTTAACCCCACTAACAGTTCCAGACCCATAACTACTATAAATTAATCCACTTCCTAAAATACGGAAATCACCACTAGCCTTTCTAGGTCTCCAAGTATTTGTGAGTGGGTCAATGAATCCGAAATATCCAGGTCCAAGTGCTAGTCCGTCTATTAGATAGACCTGCGACATAGCACCATCAAAAAATCTATTTGCTGCTGTAGTATCTGATCCAAGATATTGTGCTACAGTGCTATTAATATTAGAATCATGATTTTGATTCCACATAGTGCCTGTTAATCCTGTTTGTTGAGTTCCATTTACATAAATTTTTAATCCATCTGTAACAGAACTTTTTGTAGTATCTAATGATATTACCACATGATACCATCCTCCACCAAAATCACGAAAAACTGCTGGTGTTTTCCCCCCCAAATCCCCATTTATAAAATCATCTTCAAATCTAAGAACATCATCTGTGCTATTATCATATGTGAGCGTACTTGAAGTTTGATAACTTCCACCATAAGCACCATAAAATGGATGTTTATTTGATGCTGAACTTGATGCTCTTTTTAACCATCCACTCCAAGTCCAAGTCTTACGATTACTTGCAGAACCTGGTGTTCTTGTCAGATACTGAGATTTTGACGCATCAAACTTCAAACTGCCATCAATAACCTGAGCACCAGATGCTCTGTCCTCTGTGATTACATTAATTGACATCTACTTATCCCCTCTCAACTAAAGTTTACTGAAGCACCAGCAAGGAGTTGCGTACATCCTGCACCAACTGAATCATGAACTGTGAATGAAATTAGACTGACTGCACCATCTGCTGTCGGTAATGATGGTGCTGCTCCTGATGGGAATAGGAAGTAAGTAGAGAATCCAACCGTTGCACTACCAGAGTTAACAATACGAATGGTGTGTGATTGTCCTTCTGTTCCTGATTGTGTAGTTGTAATAGTACAGATACCAGTTGCTGTTATCTTATGATCTGTTGCATCAGTCAGGAACATTGAGGTAACAATACCGGATGCATTTCCTACCTGAGTGGTAATACCACCACCACCTGATGCATCTTCCCAAGTTACTGCAGATGAAGAACCATTAGATGTTAAGACTTGACCTGATGTTCCATAGTTTGCTCCACCAAGACCAATTTGACCTGCGGATGCAATACGAAGTCTTTCTGCATTTGCTGTAGAAAATGACATAAAGCCACTTTCTCTCAAATACAACAGTGTATTTAAACCGTTTTGAATGATGTTAAAACCATTAGACGATCCATCACTTCCAGTGGTACTATTAGTCAATGCTAAATGAGTTACTGTTGTAGAAGGGGAGTGAATTTCTAATGCAATCCTATTCGTACCAAAGTCAGAAGGTGCTACCCCAAGACCCATCCTACCAGCAGAATCTATACGAAGTCTTTCTGTTACTGATGATGCTCCGTCGGCTGTTGTGGAAAATACTAAACGACCTGGCATGTCATTACTGCCAGGTGTCCCGTCTACAAATCCAAGAATAGATGCACCTTGCTTAAAGTTTGTTCCATCTGCACCTTGGAAATAAATGCCTCCCAGTTCATCACCGTTTACAACTATAGTATTACCGCCAACGGAAGTTCCTCTATGTTTAGCAAGTCCAAGATAAGGACCAGAACCGTCTCCACTGCCAAAAATATGTTGAGTAAAACGTTTGTTAGTTGGTCCACCACTTGCACCTTCAATTTGAAAACCAACATCAGCACCAGGGGCATTACTACGAGGAGAAGTATTTCCCACCAACAACCTTTGACTGGAATCAAAACGTGCTGCTTCAGTTGTACCCGTCTTGAAAACTATTGTATTAGTTGTATCAGTGCCAACTGAAGCGGCAATAGCTCCATTTTTTCCAAACAGGATATGATCAGCAGCTGCGGTGTCGTCACGAGCTATGTTAATAAAACCTCTGCCTACCTCAGTGCTATTAAGATCAGCAGGTGTTCCACCCTCACCCACACCTGCGCTAAGACCTAAAAGCACCCCGCCTGAGTTGACACGAATTCTTTCTACACCAGCAGATTCAACAGTAAAGTTATCAGCAGCAGGGAATCTAATGGCAGTGTTAGAATCACCAATGTGGAAGATGGAGTCTGCAATACCAACTCCACCAGTGAACTGTGCAAGAGTTGAGGTGTTAATATTGTCAGTTGATGCAACACCAGTTAGTCCAGCACCATTTCCAGAGAATGAAGTAGCAGTTACAACACCAGCAAACTCTGCGTGCCCTAATGGTGTGACCGTTCCACCAACACCAGCAGCGCCAAAGTTTAGATCACCAAAGAATGTTGTTATACCACCAATCGTAGCACCAAGTCCAGTAACTACAAGACCACCCGTTGTAGTAATACCAGCAGTGTCAACGTTGGTTACATCCTCGTAAGTCAGTGTCCCACTGACGTTCATATTTCCGTTAACGTCTAACCTAACATCAGGTATAGTACTACCAATACCAACATTTTGGCTGGCATCTACAGTAAATGCGTTTGTATTCGCTAAACGCGATAAACTCCTTGCACGAGTCATTATACTTCAGTACTTTTTTATATATTTAGACGCTCTGATGATCCGGGAGTTTTGATGCATTCATCGTGCTCTATCCCATGCACAGTGTGCTCTCAATCCATCCTGAAGAACATAATGAAAGAAGATTTGGTGATAATACTGCTCTGCCTGAGGAGTTTTACCAGTAAAACCCGGCATAGGATCACGCCAATGTGGTCTTTCACATCCTTTATATACCATACCATCACCAGGTTTGAGTGTCAGTGAACGATTCTCACCAGGAACAAGAACAGTTGTCTTCTTCTTGTCGGTGTATGTATCTGGTGTCTTAATCCAGAAAGGCCAATCAGCATCTTTACCTTCTAAGTTAGTGCTGACGTGAACTGATACAGAGATTTCACATGCATCACGATCTGCGTGCTTGGTTAATTCTTGTCCAGGAAAATAATATCTATCATAATAATAGGTATTATATAACTTACGACCAATGATTTCTTCCAGTTTCAGACGAACACCAGTATGAATAGTACGATATTGTGGGTGCCAATAACGTGAAGTCGAACCTTCTACTTGTTGCTCCACTGGTTCATGATGAAAATGTTCTGTGTTTTTATCCCAATAGTTATATTGTTCTTTCTCTTCTGGGACTTGGTGATAAAGTTCTTCAGCATCCCAAAGGTCCTTTACAACCAGGTATCCATTCTTATCAAAGGATTCATTACGAGTCCATGCGGTTCCACTATTCCATCTCTCCTGCATCATTAGTTGCAGTTCGTTCATTTGTTCTGCCATTTTTACCTCTTACTTCCAACGTGGGCCAACAACCCAACCAACAATAGATCTACGAGTTCCTTTTGTTACCTTCAGAACTCTATGTTGTGTGCGAGAATCAAATAGAACAACACAACCACGCTTTCGTGGAGCAATATAGTTATTACCTGCTTCGTCCATTAACTGAACATTACCACCCTCATAATCATCAGGATCGGAAAGTTGGACTGAGAAAGAAAGTTTCCTTACAAGTTCAATATTCTCATTCACAAAGTCCTGTGCAATACCATCAGCACGATTACCGTTTGCTACTGGTTTGTATTGTGTTGCCAATCCTGCATCATTGTGCCATCCATAAAATTGACCTTCTGAATACCGAGTATATTGCATTGATTCGCCATCAATGTTTCTCAGGTCATATAAAAAGTTCTCACGATTTGCTCTTTGTACATAGTGCCAAAGAAAACCAGCAACCCAATGTGTAGTAGGAATCCATGCATTCTGTGAATTTCTTTTGTCTTTATTGAGAGCATCTCCGTGCAACTTGGAGTCTGCCATCTGCTCATCAAATGTTTCTGTTAAATCTCTATCAAGAATATCTACAATATCTTCAGGCAGGTCCGAATAATACCAAACGCTTTGGAATGCCATATACCTATAATATATTCAGTGATATTATATATCAGTTTATTTAGTATGTCAATTATCTGGCGTTTGACTGTCCACCATACAAGTTAGATACTGGTGCCTCTGCCCATGCTGCGTATATGTATAATCTGCCAGGGTCACCACCAGGAGAACTGTTAGGATGTCTAATCTTGAATCCGTTGGAAAGAATGTCAACAGCAGCTTGTCCAGCACTGTAATAGTCGTCCTCAGCGTTAGCCACGTTAGGGACAAGTGTATTGCCATCACTAGGGTTATTAAATGGACTTCTTTTAGTATCTTTTATAATCCAATCCCCGGCACCACTGGTAGATGAAATATTTTTAACGCACTTAAATATGAGAACCGCAGGTTTGAACCCAAGTTCAACAAATGCAGCCTCAGTGGAAGAAGGATTTATATAACTGCTAAATTTCTGCAGGCCAGGGACATCGTGCCAGTGATATGAAATCATATCATTTGTTCCATTATTAATAGCAGTACCAGTATCACCAATATAAAATAATGAAGCACCTGGAAGTTGATGCCACCAAGTATAAGAACCATTAGAATAATCCGCAATAGCACCATTTGTGTTTAAGTAAAATACTTTTTGATTAGTTGTTGTTATGCTTCTATGGAAAACAGTCCAATTGGCAGTTCCATCCATATTTTTTATGATTGAAAAATCAGGTGCTTGTGTGAGTCCGTGTGGTATGCTCTGATCTCTTGAACCATTTCCTTGATATTGGATAATACTAAATCCCTGTTTGGTTCCAACAGATGCGGCAACCGGTGTTATATCTCCACCAGTTAATCCTGCCGCAGCAGCACTTGCATAACCTACATCATCAACATTAAAGGTGTTTTTACTTCCACCAGCTCTCCACATCCATGCTACAAATGGTTGGCCGTTAGAGTTAATATGTCCTCCTCCAGTAGAGGTGAATCCACCCCTAATCATACTTGTTATAGCACCAGATTCAGTAGTGCTTGTAGCCGTGGTATTAGATTCTATATTATAAAAATTACCACCACTCTCCCCTCTTACTGTATCATATAGTTTATGATCTTCATTAGCATTTCTTCTTTTTACCCAAACTAAATCTGGGGTGAATAAAATATTTTCATCTTTAATGGTTCCACCACCTGTAGTTCCGGTATAAAGAGTCACCCCAACAAACTGACCAGAACGTGCAATCACAGTCTCTGGTCTTACATTAGCAGCATTCAGTGGTTGGTAACCATCAGGTGGTGGGAACTTGAAGGGTTTTTGTCCACAATTCATTGTAACTGATCCTTCACCATCACTAGCAAAATACGGATACCAAGTATATCCCTCTAATCCAGCAGAGGAGGATGAAGACATAATAATATTATTAAGAGTTATTTGACAGTAGTTTCCAATTATGTCAAAAGCAACACCAATAACATCACCTACAGATGATCTTGTACTATATGCCTGATTGCTTGCTGAACTAAAGTACCCGTTATCACTATTTCTTATTCTTGATCCTCTTGTGTAAGTATCCCAACCTGAAAATAAACCCTCATCTAAAGTTCTTCTAATACCAAATCCACAACTATCATTAGTTTGTGGATCAGCTACGTGAGTGAATTCAATATAATATTTGCCAGAATTAACTCCAATTGTTCCTGCTACGTTACTTCCAGCGACACTGGCATTTCCTAAAACTGTTAAATTTCCATCACTTAAAGTAACTGCACCTCCTGAAGCACTATTGAATTTATTTTTTAATGGGTTCCAAGTAGCATAACCAGTTTCTTGTCCACGAATTGTGTTTATATCAGTATTGAATGGGTTGAAGTTGGTTGCTGCTGCGTTTCCGTTTGCAGTAATCGTTCCAGGTTTTACTGCACCCTCAATCGCAGAAGTATTAGACTGACAACACAGAAGTTTTGTGTTAGTTACATTTGTGAGTTCTCTTGTTGGTGGTGTGAAGTTTGATGTGTAAACTGCGGTTCCATTTACAAATCTAAAGTTTGAAATAAAACCAGGGAAATCTTTACCAGAAAATCCTGCCCTACCAATCTCAAAAGCATTGGAGGCATCATTAACAGTTGCACTAAATGCTGCAGTACTCATTTGAATACCGTCTTGGAAAAGTCTTAAAGTGTTTCCATCTCTTACAAACGCAACATGAACCCACTTATTCAATACAAAGTCAACTCCACTGTTGACTGAAGTTGCAGAACCTCCTGAAGCAACATGTGCTACTAATGAATTAGTTGGAGAAGATCCTCCTGTTTGAATAGCATATGAAAGAGAGGCAGTTGTTCCAGAACTATCATATGAACCACAGAAGAAATCTTCACCAGCAGCAGTTTTATATGCATAAAACTCAAGAGTAAATGGATTAGTTCCAACTGTAAGATCACTACTATCAGCAATACTCAAATAATCACCACTACCATCAAAACTCACAGCACCATCAGTAATCTTAGCAAGTTTAGAACTACCACTCACACCTGATGGAGTGTCTGGGAGAATATCTGGGTTGGTTGATGCTGGGATAAAGTCACTGGTGTATTTTGCTACTCCCTTGTAAATACGGAAGTCTTGGATGTATCCAGCGAAACCGTTATTTGATGGTTGATGTCTTCCAACATATGCAATATACCCACTTTCATTTAAGTCGGAGGTTATACTTGTTGCTGAAGTGACTTGCACACCATCAACAAATCCCCTAAGAGTACTACCATCTCTCACCAAAGCGATGTGAGACCATTTATTTGTTCCAAATAGGATGTCACCTGCGTTTGCTTCAGCTCCACCACTACCTGCTATCTGAAAACGTAGAGTGGATGAATAATAAATTCCAAAATATTTGCTTCCACCACTTTTATAAATTTGGCAAATATTTTGTGTTCCAGAGTTAGATGTTGAATATACCCAACACTCTGCTGTGAAATCACCAGTTCCCATTTGATACTTGGCATTATCGCTTGCAGTATAAAGAACATCATCTGATGCACCAGTAAAGTCACCACTTCCACCATAAAAATTACTATATGTGCTTACAAAATTAACTCCACTATTTGTAATCGTATTAGTAGTACTTCCACTGTTTGATATTCCGTTACTAATAGAATTACTCACATCATCCTTATTACCAATTAATGGAAGTGCAAGAACAATTCCTTCATCACTTGTACTATCTTTAAGTATATAACCATCCACACGAATTGCTGATACTTCTCCAGAATTTGTGGTTCCAGTAAATGTCATTGATGTGATACTGCCTGAACCAGTGGCAATGGTTGTCCATTGATTTCCAGGATCAGTAACAGATGCTCCACCGTTAAGAGAAACATTTACATTATTAACTGATCCCCAATAAGTATATACCTCTATACTTGAACTGTATGAAATTGCAGAAGCAGGAGTAAATGTTAAAGTGCCACCATTACCAGATGTTCCTGCCTTTGTTGTCAGTGAACCATCAAAAGCATCAGTTTTCCCATTAGTTCCATCAGTTCTTGCACCGGTTAGAGAATTACTCCAAACCGTTCCATCATTTGGACTAACAGCATTTACATCAATTCTTGTACCAACAGTAGCATGATTTCCACCACTCACAGTATTCAGAATAGGCAGTGCCCCTGTTGCTTTATCAAGTGATACTGAACCACCAATCTTTACTGGTGTCCAGTTGTTTCCTTTTCCAGATTCATCATCTCCGATTGATGAGTTTCCATCCATTGGGAGGTAGAAACCGTTTGTGCCAAAATCTACTACTGCTGATGTAACAGTGACATTACTTCCATTAGAACCAGCAGCCAGTGCAATATAAGTAGAAGTTACTGATTGTGGTGATGAATCAGTATCATAATAACTTCCTTTAGATTTCCAGTTTATACCATCTTCTGATGTCCAAATATATCTATCGGTTGTGTCTGTAGAAACAACCCATGTTATAGCATATCCAGTTGGTGATTTATATACATGAGCTGCATTAGCACCAACTCCGCCTTGATTTGCTGATTGAGGTGTGGTGTAAGTTGCAAAAGTGCGACTTGCTGCATCATATGTTCTTGAAGTACTACTACTATCAAAACCATTATCGCTTGTGTTTACATTGTAAAGTAATTGTTTGTTTTTTACTGCCTGATCACCTTCTTGTAATCTCTTTGGACGCCAAGTATTTGTGAGTGGATCAGTGAATCCAAAATAACTGGGTCCAAGTGCTTGTCCGTCTATTAGATAATTTTGAGATATTAACCCATCAAAGTTTCTGGTATCATCGTATGATCCTATAAAATGTTTTGAAGACGATTGGTTTACATTAGTTTCAAAATTTTCAGCATAAAATGGATATGTGCCATTCTCTGCTGCAGACTCTAATAATTGTCCATTAGCATAAAATTTTACTCTGTCAATTGCGGTTGATATAGTTGTATCAACTGCTACTACTAAATGATACCATCCAGTATCTCTTAAGGATGCTTGGGTTTTATGTAAATAATAATTTCCTGAAGAATATTCCTCAAATACGAATAAAAAATTTCCATCATTTGGTCCTGCAAATGCAATTCCATAAAATCTGTCATCATTATTAATCCAAGAATCAAAGAGATGAGTTTCATTAGTTCCAGTAAAAAATGATCCTCTCTTTACCCATGCACTCCAAGTCCATGTGCGGCGATTGCCACTTGAACCAGGTGTTCTTTCAAGTCTTTGTCCACCACTATTCCAAGCAGTTGGTCTGAATTGCAAACTACCATCAATAACCTGAGCACTTGACTCATTAAGAACTCCTGCTTGTAAACCTGCTCTTAGTACTCCCATTTATCTATTCTCCTCAGTTGCTATAGTTTAGACCAGCTGATGCAAGCAATT
>UEXN01003050.1_pt1 | contig 11195 bp, 18 predicted proteins | sample 1796711 | NCBI WGS metagenome assembly UEXN01 (sample SAMEA4772470, study PRJEB27181) | metagenome | reverse complement strand
TACTTAAAACACCTAAATACATTAGACAACTTAGAGGACTTACAGGATCTGCCGCAGCTGCAAAAGATCTTGAAAATAAAATTCAAGAAAAAGTTGCCGTGGACCAAAGTCGAAGAGACTTTAACATAATGCTTGGAACAGGCGGCGTGATGGCAGTAGTAAAAGCCTTAGGTTTAGATAAACTTATATCTGTGGGAAGCAAAGCAGCACAAAAAACTGCACCCATAGTAACTCCAGGTGGTACACCACAATACTTCTTTGACTTTGTAAATTTAATAAAAAGCAAAGGAGACGATATATCGGAAACAGCTGCAACTGTTGAGAGACAAAAAGTTTATGACTACAAAGGATATACATTAACTGAAGATTTAACTACTGGAGAAAAAAGTATAAAAATAGCAGACGAAGACATGGGAAAAGGATCAGAAATGACATTTAAACCAGGAGAAGACATTGTTGATGAAAAAACTGGTAAAAGTGTAAAATCTTTAGATGAGTATGAAGAATATAGTTATAATCCAGATGCAAGTAATCCAGGTAAATTTGATAGCCAAGAAGGTATGGACGATATGGATGAAATTTTAGAACTACTTAGAAAAGATGGTAAAAAATATTCAAAAGAAGAATTATTAGAAATGGGCATAGATGCAGATGCACTTGGTAATTATCCAACAGGTGCAGGTAGTATACCTGAGGGTCGTGCTGGTGAGGCTAATCCTTTTAAACCTAAAAAAGCAGGAGGCGGTATTATGAAGTTAGCTGGAGATGATTCAGGACCTCCACCAACGTCAGGACCTGATTCTGAGGGCTTGGCTTTAATATTAAAACGTGGTAGAAAATACTAGGAGTATAAATGGCAGAGATAGATAAATCACTCCCCAACAGCATCAGAACGTCCGTTGAGATAGATGGGCCAGACGTAGAGGTTGAGGAAAAAAAAGAACAACAACCCGATCAACCAATAGAAGTTACACCCATGGATGATGGTGGTGTTGAATTAAATTTTGAGCCAGGAAAAGTAAATATTCCAGGTACAGAAAATCACTACGACAATTTAGCAGAATTATTACCAGAAGATATTTTAGATCCTATCGGATTAAAGATGAGAGCAGATTATGCAGAGTATAAAACATCTAGAAAAGAATGGGAACGATCATATATTGAAGGATTAGATTTATTAGGTTTTAAATACAACAATAGAAACGAACCTTTTCAAGGTGCATCAGGTGCAACACACCCTGTACTAGCAGAAGCCGTAACACAGTTTCAAGCTGGTGCTTACAAAGAATTATTGCCTGCTGAAGGACCAGTAAGAGCACAAATTTTAGGTAAAGTTGACCAAGCAAAAGAACAACAAGCTCAGCGTGTTAAAAATTTTATGAATTATCAAATCATGGAAAAGATGGAAGAGTATGAGCCAGAGTTTGATCAGATGTTATTTTATTTACCTCTATCAGGATCTGCATTTAAAAAAGTTTATTACGATGCGTTATTACAAAGAGCTGTATCTAAATTTGTACCAGCAGATGATTTAGTTGTACCATATACTGCAACATCACTAGATGACGCAGAAGCTATTATGCATGTAATTAAAATATCTGAAAACGATTTAAGAAAACAACAAGTTGCTGGTTTTTATTCTGACATAGAATTACAACCACCTACAAAAGTAGAAGATAAAGTTACAGACAAACAAAGAGATTTAGAAGGCACTAAAGGAACAGGCAGACAAGAAACTATTTACACATTATTAGAATGCCATGTTAATTTAGATTTAGAAGGCTTTGAAGATGTTGGTCAAGAAAACCAACCAACAGGAATAAAATTACCTTACATCGTAACAATCGAGGAAGGTAGTGGAAATGTTCTTTCTATTAGAAGGAACTTTGCACCAGAAGATCCAACGAAAAATAAAGTTCAATATTTTGTCCACTTCAAATTTCTGCCAGGACTTGGATTTTACGGACTTGGATTAATCCATATGATTGGCGGATTAAGTAGAACGGCAACGTCTGCTCTCCGTCAATTGTTGGATGCAGGAACATTATCTAATCTACCCGCAGGTTTTAAACAAAGAGGTGTAAGAGTTAGAGACGAAGCATCACCAATACAGCCAGGTGAATTTAAAGATGTAGATGCACCAGGTGGATCATTAAGAGATGCATTTTATCCTTTACCATACAAAGAACCATCTCAAACATTATTACAATTAATGGGTATCGTAGTTCAAGCAGGACAAAGATTTGCTGCAATCGCTGATATGCAAGTTGGTGACGGAAATCAACAAGCCGCAGTTGGAACTACAGTTGCGTTATTAGAACGTGGATCTAGAGTTATGTCTTCAATACACAAAAGATTATATGCTGGGTTAAAAAGAGAATTTAAATTATTATCAAATGTATTTAAAAGTTATTTACCACCAGAATATCCTTATGATGTTGTAGGTGCACAACGTGTAATTAAACAAACAGATTTTGATGATAGAGTAGATATTTTACCTGTTGCAGATCCAAACATATTTTCAATGACACAAAGAATATCTTTGGCTCAAACAGAATTACAATTAGCTACGTCTAACCCACAAATACATAATTTAAATGCAGTATACAGAAACATGTACGAGGCACTTGGTGTAAAAGATATTGATCAAATATTACCACCTCCTGCTCCAAAAGCACCAAAAGATCCTGCACTAGAACATATTGATGCATTAGCAGGTAAACCTTTTCAAGCATACAGAGGACAAGACCATACTGCACACATAACAGCGCACTTAAATTTTATGGCAACTAATTTAGTTAGAAACAATCCGCCAGTAATGGCTGCAATGCATAAAAATATTTTAGAACACATAAGTTTAATGGCTCAAGAACAAATTGAATTAGAGTTTGCTGATATGATGCAACAAGCACAAATGCTACAACAACAAGCAAAGATGAATTCACAAGATATGCAAGCCCAACAACAGCTACAAAAAATGAATATGGACATGGAAGCAAGAAAAGCAGTGCTAATTGCAGAGTCTATGGCTGATTTTATGAAGGAAGAAAAAGAAATTACGTCTCAATTTGACTCTGACCCTCTATTAAAACTAAAATCTAGAGAAGTTGACCTTAGAGCAATGGAAAATCAACGTAAAGCAGAAGCAGATGAAGAAAAATTCAACATTGATAGAGCAAAATTAGTGCAAGCTAAAGAAATTAGCGATGATAAGCTAGAACAGAACGAAGATTTAGCAGAATTACGCTCTCAAACGTCAATTGTTAAACAACAGATGTCAAATAGCTTTAAAAAAGACTCAAAATAAGATAACAATACAAATAGGAGATAAAAATATGATGAATTATAAAAAATCTAAACCAGTTAAGATAGAAGAAGGTAAAGTTATTACTGATCCAAGATCTGAAACTAGTATTAGAGGCAAAAGTGCTTTATCAACAGGTAATAAAAACCCTGTTAAAGGATCTGGTGCTGCTAGAAAACAAAAAGACATAACTTGGTACTAGTATGGCTTGGTTTAGCTTAGCAAAAATCGCTTTACAAGCGGGAAGTAAAATTTATTCTAACCGTCAGAAGACTAAGATGGCAATGTCTGATGCACAATTAATGCATGCAGAAAAAATGGCCCGAGGTGAAGAATCTTACCAAGGTAAATTGTTAGAAGCTAGACAAAACGATTATAAGGACGAATTTGTCCTCGTAATAATTTCGGCCCCGATCGTAGTGCTTATGTGGGCAGTTATGTCGGACGATCCGGCAGCCATGGAAAAGGTAAAGCTATTCTTTCAATATTTTCATGAGCTTCCAAAATGGTTTACCAATTTATGGGTACTTGTAGTTGCCAGTATTTTTGGTATAAAGGGTACACAAATATTTAGAAACGGAGGAAAAAAATAATGCCAAATAGAAGATACAATTCTCAAATTAAAAAACCAGGATTTTTAAAAGGTGGTCAAGCTAAACTTGACGCTAACAAAGACGGTAAAATTTCTGGAAAAGATTTTGCGATGTTGAGAAAAAAGAAGAAGAAAAAAGTAAAGAAAATATAATGGAAAAAATTAAAAATTTTTTTAAACATTTAATAGAAAAAATACTAGGCAAAAGATGCCTATGTGGAAAGGAAAACAATGGCAAGTAAATATCATACAACTAAAAGCGGACGTAAAGCTAAAAAAGGTTTGTACTATAACATCATGATGAAAAAGAAACGTGGTGGTAAACCTAGAAAACCAGGATCAAAAGGTGCACCTACAGCTAAAGCGTTTAGAGAATCAGCAAAAACAGCTAAGAAGGCGTAATGGCTGAGAATCCTATATCTAGGAATAAGAAAAACTATCGCTCAACTAAATCGGGCGCAGGCATGACAAGAGCAGGTGTTGCTGCCTATAGAAGAGCAAATCCTGGTAGTAAATTAAAAACAGCCGTGACTGGTAAAGTGAAAAAAGGGTCAAAAGCTGCAAATCGACGTAAGTCGTACTGTGCAAGAAGCGCAGGTCAATTAAGAAACTCGTCAGCTAAAACTCGTAATGATCCTAATTCTCGTATCCGTCAGGCACGAAGAAGATGGAAATGTTAATATGAAAAAAGCAAAAGCAAAGATAAAGAAAGTAGTTAAAGGTTTAAAGAAAGCATCTAAGACCCACGCTGCTCAAGCAAAAACATTACAAGGAGTTTTAAAAAATGAATCTAGAAGCAGTAATCGTAAAACTAAATAGACTTTTAAATCAAAAATTAGAAGATTTAAGTATAGTAGTGACGTCCGGCGCTATTGACAACATGGAGAAATATAACTATATAATAGGACAGATAAAAGCACTGGAGTCAGTGCGTCAGGAACTCTCTAACCTGCTAAACGATAAGGAGCAAAATAATGGAACAGTCGTCGACATCAAAAATACACCTACCAAATAAAAAATTAGTTGGTGTAAAAAAATCAGAAGAAACAGATTCAAATAAAATTCCTAACCCAACGGGTTGGAGACTTTTAGTATTGCCATTTAAAATGGATGGTAAAACTAAAGGTGGAATACACTTAGCAGAGTCAACTTTAGAAAAACAACAAGTTGGTTCTCAATGTGGTTTAGTTTTAAAGATGGGTCCTCAATGTTATGCGGATAAGGAAAGATTTCCTGAAGGTCCGTGGTGCAAGAAGGGGGAATGGGTAATGTTTGCCCGTTATGCAGGATCCAGAATTAAAATAGAAGGTGGGGAAATACGTCTGCTAAACGACGATGAAGTTTTAGCAACCATCAAGAGTCCAGAGGATCTCTTGCATGAATATTAACCATAGGAGGAAACTATGCCAGAAGCAGAAGAAAAGAAAACAGTAGACATTGATACATCCGGCCCAGGAGCCGATATCGAAGTTGCTGAAGAAAAAGATGAGTCGGTTGTAGAAACCGAAGCACCTAAAGAAGAAGCAGCACCCACGGAACAAGAACCAGTAAAAGAAGAAACAACAGAACCAGTAAAAGAAGACGAAAAATTAGAAGACTACAGTAAAGGTGTACAATCTCGTATTGCGAAACTAACTCGTAAAATGAGAGAAGCGGAGAGAAGAGAAAAAGCTGCGCTTGAATATGCAAAAGCTGTTGAAGCTAAAAGAGTACAAACAGAATCTAATTTTACAAAAGTAAATGAAGATTATGTAAAACAATACGAAAACAGAGTGACTAGTGGTATGGAATCAGCTCAAAAAGAGTTGGCTACTGCTATAGAATCTGGGGACGCTGTTGCACAAGTAGAAGCACAGAAAAAAGTTGCTGCTTTGTCAATTGACTCAGCAAGACTTAATGTTTTAAAGGAAAATAAAGAGAAACAGGTAGAAACGCCTAAGGCTAATTTATCTGATGGAAATAAACTTCCTGAACAAACACCCCAGCAATTACCAGATCCAGACCCTCAAGCAGAATCTTGGGCGTCTAAAAACTCATGGTTTGGACAAGATAGAGCCATGACGTTTACTGCATTTGAGATACATAAGGACTTAGTTGAAAGAGAAGGCTATGACCCTAAATCAAATGAGTATTATGCTGAAGTTGATAAAAGAATTAGAGTTGACTTTCCGCATAAATTTGGTAATACTGATAATACAACGTCACAAAAACCTACTCAGAATGTAGCTTCGGCTAATAGAGTAAGTAAATCGGGACGCAAAACAGTAAGACTCACATCTTCTCAAGTAGCAATTGCTAAAAAATTAGGTGTGCCACTCGAAGACTATGCAAAACAGTTAAAACTCACGAAGGAGGTATAAGCATATGAAAAAACAAGAAAATAAAACTTCTCGTGCGGACCAAACACGGACAAAGTCGGAAAGACCTAAAGTGTGGGTTCCACCATCTTCTCTAGATGCACCCCCTGCGCCTGATGGATTCAGGTACAGATGGATAAGAGCAGAAAGCGTTGGCTTTCAAGACACGAAAAATGTATCGTCTCGATTAAGAGAAGGATATGAATTAGTTCGTGCCGATGAAGTCGAAAATGCATCTGATTATCCAGTCGTTGATGACGGCAAATACAAGGGGGTAGTTGGGGTCGGTGGCCTTCTACTTGCGAAGGTACCAATCGAGATTGCGCAGCAACGTCAGGAGTATATGTCTAATAAACATAAACAAAAGACAGAAGCTATAGACAACGATCTTATGAAGGAGCAGGATAAGAGGATGCCTATCAATATTGATAGACAGTCTCGTGTAACCTTCGGTGGTACAAAGAAAAGTTAATTTTTTAACAATTCTCGGGTCAATCCCTATCATCGATATAACAAGTAAACAAAAGATAGGATATAACTATGGCAAATAGAAACAGTGGTGGTTTCGGTTTAGTAGCTTCAATGGCAGTCGGCAATAGAGCCGCTGTACAAGGGCAATCTAAATATGAAATCGACGCCGGCGAAACTAATGCTATTTTCAATGGAGAGCCTGTTAAAGTAGATATTTCTGCTTCAACTGGTGGATATATTGTTACAGCGGCAGCTGGTACTGCGACTGTTGGAGTTCTTAATGGTGTGTTTTTCACAGCAGCAACAACTTTAAAACCAACGTTCAGTAACTTCTACCCTGCAGCAACAACTCCTGCAAATAGTGAAGACGTTACGGCATTTGTTAATGATGACCCTCTACAAGAGTACATCATTGCATCAGACGCTACTTTAGGAGCAACGTTAGCATTAAGAAAATCCAAAGTTGGATTAACTTACGCTACGACTTCTGCAGCAGGTAGCACAACAACAGGAAAATCTAGCGTACAACTAGGCATCTCAACAGCAGCAACAACTGCTAAAGCATTGAGAGTGGTTAGAGTAGCAGAAGATCCAGAAAACGAAGATCAAACAGCAGCGAATTGCTCTGTAGTTGTGAAAATCAACTTACACCAATACACAGTTGGATCTTTGGCAACAGGAATATAGGAGAATAGGAGATAAATTATGGCTATATCACGAGCACAACTAGTTAAAGAACTAGAGCCAGGATTGAATGCACTATTCGGCCTGGAATACAAACAGTATGAAAATCAGCACGCTGAAATTTATACGACAGAATCATCTGACAGAGCTTTTGAAGAAGAAGTAATGTTAAGTGGTTTTGCAAACGCGCAAGTAAAAGCAGAAGGTTCTGGAGTGTCTTTCGACCAAGCTCAAGAAACTTTCACTGCTAGATACACGCATGAAACAGTAGCTCTTGCTTTCTCAATTACTGAAGAAGCAATTGAAGATAATTTGTATGATAGAATCGCTTCTAGATATACAAAAGCTTTAGCAAGATCTATGTCAAACGCTAAACAAGTAAAAGCAGTTGAACCTTTAATTCAAGGACTTCCGTCTACGGATAACTTTGATTCAGGCGACGGCGTTGCTTTATTTAGTACGGCACACCCAACGATAGCGGGAACTTACAAGAACACGTTATCTACGCAATCTGACCTTAACGAAACATCATTGGAGCAATCATTAATTGATATCGCTGCAATGACTGACGAAAGAGGTTTGAGAATTGCTGCTAGAGGAGTAAAAATGATTATTCCTTCTGAGCTTCAATTTACAGCTGAGAGATTGATGAAATCTCAAGGTAGAACTGCGACTGCTGATAATGACATTAACGCAATCGTATCTATGGGTATGGTTCCTCAAGGTTATAGAGTGAACAATTACTTAACTGATACAGATGCTTTTTACATTATCACAGATGTTCCTAACGGTATGAAGATGTTCAACAGAGCACCTTTAACTACTGCTATGGAAGGTGATTTTGACACTGGAAACGTTAGATACAAAGCTAGAGAAAGATACTCATTTGGAGTTTCTGACCCTAGAGGTATCTTCGGGACTGAAGGCGCGTAATCATTAATTTTTGTGGCGGCCTCAAAACCGCCACATTTAAAATATACAGAAATAAAACCCAATGAAAAAATTCTTAATTAAAATCAGAGCATACGGTTATATGACTGAGTTTACAGTTATGGCTGAGAATAGTTCTCAAGGAATAGAAAATGCAATCCTTGACAAACTAGGAAAAAATGATATTAATTGGGAGAACTCAGAGTTTTATTCTCTGAGAAAACAATGGTTAACCTTTGAGGAGATTAACGATGACAAACTTACAAGACCTTTACAAACAGAAAAGGTCGCTGGAGTTGAGTTGGGAGCAGGAGCATCTTAACGAGGGTAGATATACTCTTAATATGGTCAGGATAGATCATAAAGTTAGACAAGTAATATCTGACATTAAGATGAGAGAAGCTGAGTTAGCACAACATGTTAACAAAGTAGACGATTCTGCACCACAAGTTTCCGTAGCTACTTAACAAAAAGCTACACCACTGAAATACCACTTTCACTACAGAATCTCTTGCACTTCATTTAAATCTGTTGTATCTTTGCAACACTATACATAAAAAAAACAAAATAAATGTAGACGCGTATAGTCGACATCCCTAGGGACTACATTTAATATTCTAGGAGGAATATAACATGGCAAACACAACGTTTACAGGTGCGGTACGTTCGGAGAACGGCTTCATCGATATAACAAAAGCAGCTTCAACTGGTATTATTACTACTAACTCAACGTTTAGTAACAATACATCAATTGGCGGCACATTAGGCGTAACAGGAATCTCTACATTAACAGGTGGTATTAATGTTGATAGTACAGGTCTTAAAACAGCGCTAACAACTAACTACGAACTAACTGGTTTGAACCCAAGATGGGCAGCAAACTTTGGTGGTCCTTTAGCAGGTCAAGATCAAATTCAATCTACATTGAATGTTCTTACTCCGGCTAATATAATGCACAGACTATTTTTAGCAATGGTACCTGTAGCATCACAAACAGCAGTACCTACAGCAGCTCAAGCAGCTACGGTATTTGGTGGAACTGGTGTAACTGGAGCTGATATTGCAATTGGAACAACTGGTTCTCCAGGACAAACTCCAACTGTAACTCAAAAAATATCTAGATTAACTGGTGATGTATCAGGAACTGTAACTATGTCAGCAGGTGCTGATTTAGCTTCAGCTGGTGATGAAACAGTAATTCTTTTTACAGGAAATACTTTTGGATCTACAGGAGTTCTTAAATTTACTTTAAATGCAGCTAATGAATTAGATGCAGAGTCAGGTGAATTTATGGTTTCTGATGATGGTGGAAACATTTATGATAGAGAATCTGCTCCAACGGATGCAGATCAAATTATCGTTATGACAGACACTGGCGATTGTACAATCGGTGCAGGTTCTTACACATACTTACACGCAGGAAACAATACTGACGTGATGAGTTGTAAACAGTTGTTAAATACATCTGGTGGAACTATAGCGATTACGTACGCTAACTAATAATTAATTTTTGTGGCTCCTTCGGGAGCCACATTAAATTTACTTAATTAAGGAGGGTAAATAAAATGGCAGATACAGTAACAGGACCAACTATTCTACAACAAAACGATAACAGAGTAGTTATTAAAATCGTAAATCAATCAGACGGAACAGGCGGAACTACAGTTTTTGGCGACGTGTCAGCATTAGCTGCTAGATCTGATGGAACTGCAGTAGCTCACTTAGGACTACTTAGAGTTTGGTATTCATGTCAAGGTGGCGATGGTGGAGACTCATACGCAAGATTAGATGAAGAAGATGATGATGGTGATATACCTATCATTGGTTTAACAGGAGCAGGCTATTGGGACTTTAGAGAATTTGGTGGAATACCAGCAGATAAATCTAATAATACAAATGAAAGTGATGTTAACTTTGTAGTACCTGGTTCCGCGGACGATGGTAATATGTACACAGTCGTAGCAGAGTTCCAGAAAATTTATTAAGGAGTAATTGATGGCCAATACTACTTCTGGAACACACACGTTCGACAAAACTTTTGCTATTGATGAAATAGTAGAAGAAGCATACGAACGTATTGGTTCACAAGTAACTTCTGGATATCAATTAAAAACAGCAAGAAGATCTTTAAACATTCTTTTTCAAGAATGGGGAAACAGAGGTATTCACTTTTGGGAAATAGGTGAAACAAATATGGATTTGGTTGAAGGTCAATCAGATTATGATTTTTTTAGATCCGCTGCTGATGGTACAAGTGCAACAACAGTAAATAATGCTAATTCATCAGAAACTGTAATTGGTATGAGTGATATACTAGAAGCAAAATTAAGAAGTGGAATTGCTACAACATCTCAATCAGACTCATCTTTAACTAAAGTAGATAGATCAACATATGGTGGTTATGCAAACAAAAGATCTAAAAGTACGCCATCAGCTGTTTTTGTTGAAAGATTTATAGATAGAGTTAGAGTGCATGTTTATCCAACACCAGATTCTAGTAATGCATCAAAATTTATACATTTTTTTTATTTAAAAAGAATACAAGATGTTGATTCAACTTATACAGATGCAACAGACGTACCATTTAGATTTGTACCTTGTATGGTATCAGGGTTAGCTTTTTATTTAGCACAAAAATTTAATCCACAATTAGTACAACAAATGAAATTATATTATGAAGATGAATTAGCTAGAGCTTTAGCAGAAGACGGTTCTGCGTCAAGCACTCATATAACACCAAAAGTTTATTACCCAGGAACATAATGGCAAAAACAGCATCAGGAAAATTCGCAAAAGCAATATCAGATAGATCTGGATTTGAGTTTCCATATAGAGAAATGGTTACAGAATGGAATGG
>UEXN01003046.1_pt1 | contig 11198 bp, 20 predicted proteins | sample 1796711 | NCBI WGS metagenome assembly UEXN01 (sample SAMEA4772470, study PRJEB27181) | metagenome | reverse complement strand
GAATTAAGAGAATCTTATGAACAATCGTTAAGGAATAAAAAAGAAAGAGAAAATAATGAAGAAGAAAAATATTTAAGAGAATTAAAAGATAAATTATGATGGATGAAAAAGACTTAAAAGAATATGAAGATAACATTCGCATGGTCCAAGGTATAAAATTAAGTAATAAATACAAGTATATACAAGGAAAACAGATCACGGATCATGGAACAGGGACCAGGGTTTATGAGATAAATAATTATAGACTTCCTAGTGTGACTACGATATTAGGCGCTACTAAAAATCAAGACTTTATAAAAAAATGGAAGGCTAAAGTTGGAGAACAAGAAGCAGATAGAATCAAAAATCACAGTTCTAAGCGGGGGACAGCCATGCATAAATTCTTGGAATCTTATATACAAGGAGTTGGCTACGATGATCTTACAGGGATCGGACAAGAGGCGAAGCCCATGGCCAAAAAAATTATTGAAGTGGGTCTTACACCTGTTGAAGAATACTATGGCTCGGAAGTTACATTACATTATCCTGGCCTTTATGCTGGGAGCACTGATCTCGTATGTCTACATAATGGTTTAGAAACTATTGCAGATTACAAACAAGCAAACCGCCCTAAAAAATTAGAATGGATAGATGACTATTTCTTACAAATTGCTGCATACGCCATGGCTCATGACTATGTTTATGGCAGTGAAATAAGACAAGGAGTCATAATGGTATGCACACCGGACCTATATTATCAAGAATTTAAGATACAAGACGCTGAATTAAGACAATGGAAGCATAAGTTTTTAAAAAGATTAGACATGTACCATGAGTTACAGTTTGATGAGAAAGAAAAAACAACACCAATGAAAGAGGAGGATTTTACAAAATGAATAAAATGTTGTTTAGAACGCTTCTAAAAAGATATGAAGCAGAAATAGAAGACGCACTGTATAAAATAGGTGCATTAGATGAACATAATCTAGTTATACCAGAACATACAGACATTACAGGAGAAGTTGATAAGCTATTAGAAAAAATTGCGTCTGCTGAGGACAAATTGGCAGCAATGAGGAAATATTGTGTCGAAAATAAGGCAGATAGGCAGGTATTATGACAATGTATATGTATGGTAAAAAAAATAAAAAAAAAAATAAAAACTACTCTAGAAAAAGTGTCATTCTGTCACTTTCGTCTAGAAGTGTTGGTATATATGACTTTAGGGTAGACAGTCAGGTAGACACTTTATGCTAAAGGTGACAGATTATTTTGTCTACCTATGGCAAAATCTAGGTTTGCCAGCACGCGAGGCTTTTCATTTTTACTATTTTTTTAAAACTTTTCACATACATATACATTTCAATAAGCTATAAGAGAGCATGCCTAAGAAAAGAAGAAAAAACGTTGCCTCAATAGGAACTCCCGATATACCTTTTTCTAAAGTTAGAGTGGAGTGGATTGACTGTGTGAGTGATTCTGGCTGGGCTAATGAAAAAGAATTTGATAAGATGAAGTTAGCTAGACCTGTTAATGAAGGTTGGTTATATTCTAAAGATAAATTTTCAATTAAATTATTTGCCTCTTACGATAAGGAAGATGATGGTAGTTTTACTTTTGGGGATCGGACGATGATTCCTCGTCAGTGGGTAAAGAAGATTCAGAAGTTGTAGGTGTCTCTATTGCTTCGCCCTCAATCTGTTTTGCGTTTAGAATCGGTGCGTAATCATCTAGTATTTTTTTCATTTTTAATTCTAGTTCTTCCTCTGATAATTCCTCTAGCTTACCTGTTTTTATTATTTTTCGGTCTATATATAATCCTGCGGCCATACCTCTATTCTTTTCAGCGTTGGTTGCAGCAGAGAAGGCACCTTTATTTAAAGCGGCCTCTCTAATTTTACCAAGTTCGGCTACATGCTTGTCATAAGTCACTTCATATTTTTTTAATTTTTCTTCTCGTAATGCACCTATGTATTGTACTACCAATGGTGACAGTCTAGGGTTTTGTAATTCAGAGGCCTCAACACGTGCTCTCTTCTCACTATATCCTGCAGCTATTGCTGCGTCAGCTCCTGTTGTTCTACCTTCGTTAAACACAAGATATTCTGCAAATCTCTTTTGCATTTCTGTTAATCTTTTTGGAACTCCCATATTGACAATTTAAGGTAACATGACTATATTGTCAACATATGAAAGATGACAAAGTTATAAATTTACAACAAGTAAAAAATGATCGTGGCGACAACGATTTAGAAAAAACTATTGAAACACTACGTCAAAGGATAAAAGAGTTGTTGTCTATTAGTGGTTCTCATCAAGAACTTATGGGTAAGTTAATTGTAGAGAACGAAGAATTAAAAAAAGACAACAAAAGATTGGCAAAACAGATAGACGATTATTTTAATGCTCGTTAAGGACTTACAACAATTTTTAGGTAGTTTTACCGATAAATTAAAAGATGGTAAAGGTAGAGGTAATGCAGTTCAATATGCTAAAATATATATTGAGGTAGATGGTTATCTTGAAGAAATTAAGAGAATGGAAGTACAAGAAAACAATATAATAGGTGCACAACAAGGTTTAAGATTAGTTTTAAAACCTGTAAAAAGTAAAAAAATAATATTACCTCCAGGTGTACGTGGAGATTATTAGAGAGGAGTGAAATGTTTGAACTAACAGAAGAACAAAGAAAACAATTGTTGCAGTATTTATGGACAAGACCATATGGAGAAGTAGCTACAATAATTGGAATGTTGGCGTCATTAAAGGTTAAAAAGAATGACGATGATACCCCGAAAAAATAGGTGGGACCAGAGTCTAAATTACACAAAAAACTTGTTAAGGCCACACCTAAAATTGTATGGAATAGGATTGAAAACCTTAGCAATTTAGGTACACCTGATCTATTGGGATACAATAATTCTGGTACTTTTTTTACAGTAGAATTAAAAGTAACCAAGGGTATAAAAATTAAGTTTTCACCACACCAAATTGCATGGCATGTTAAGCATCCAAAGAATACATTTATCTTAGTAGAGGCCCTCGGTCCGAGGTCCACTAATCGTTTTCAATTGTTTCCAGGTTCAGGAATCTTGGCGCTTGAATCTTTTGGCTTGAAGCTTGGCGCTTCATGCTTGGGGCTTGACGCTTGTAATAAATTTTTATCTAAGCTTGGAGCTTGAGGCTTGGAGCTTCATGCTTGTAGCTTGTCGCTTGAGGCCCTGACCAGGTGCACGCTCCACTTCAGCCGTCGCTTCAGCTCCGCTAATGACCCGGTCAGATTTATTACGCTTGCGTAATTCTTTGTAATATTTTGGATGTCTAAACATTAGTGTTTACCATAACATATATTTTTAATATTTCTATCCCAGCACGCCCGACAGTCTCTGCACTCGTTGCCCTGGTCTGGTGCCGGACATGTCCGAGCTTCAGGGGCTGTTGATACTGTAGAAGTCCACGACCATTGTTTGACTGGTCCCTGTCCTATCATGTGTGAACTCATTCTAATTATTAAATTTGGCGGAACTGTGTCCGGATCTATATCTTTTAAAAATTGCGCTTCACGCGTTGGCATCCAGTGCCGGGTCCCTGGTGTACGCTTGCACACTTCAAATATATTTTTTAAATGTTCCGGGCTTTGTATGTCTCCGCTGTCGTGCCACCTGAACCAGTCCTGGTCCTTGATCAGCGTCACCATCGCGTCAACCCAGCGTGGATCCTGCAACGCTTGCAGCCTACGCTGTAGAGCGTCCTGGACGTTCCTGAACCTGTAACGGCCCTTTAATGCATAACAGCCAGCGCAGACGCTGCCTGGTATCTTGACAAGCTTCGCGCCAGTCTTACACGCCACAGCCGGCAGGTTGTGCGCTGGTCCTGGCATCTTCGACGGCTTAGACAGCCCGCCGGTTATTTCTCTAGCTTCTTTCTTTAACATTTTTATTCTCCTTTATAATCCTATTGTAGCTTGTAGCTTGTGACTTGTCAAGCTTGGGGCTTAGAGCTTGTTGCTTGCAGCTTAGTTCTTTAAAAAACTTTTCACAGCTGGCAAGATAAGCCCGCGGCAGCTGTTCGTGCGGCCGCAGGAAATAGTGTGTTAAGTCGTTATTTTTAATCCTCTTCATTTAACTTTTTCATTCTTTCTTGATCAACTTTCACCAGCCGCAGGATCTCCTCCAGCGCATCCGCGATTCTTTTTAATTGTACAGTGCTGTATAATAAATTTGTACTATCAGCTGATTCTTGATGTAATTGTTCATTGTCTGTATCTTTTGGTGCACCAGTATCATATCCGGTACGTCCTGTTTCATATTGCATATAGTTCTCCTTTCTAAATATATCCTATCATATCCTGGACCAGCTGTCAAGCTTGCTGCTTGTTGCTTAAAGCTTTTAAAAATTTCTTCTTTAGAATCATTCTAATCTGCAGCTTGCAGCTTGTTGCTTCGCGCTTGTAGCCATTGGCCACCAACCATTCAGCATGAAGTTGTAATATATTAATTCCATAATTTTCTAATTGTTTGCCCATAATTCTTTACTGATCCCAGGTCTAAAATGATGGAGCTATCGTCCGAAGACTTAGTCCAGGGCAAATTTTAGACCAGGGATCAGTACTCTTCCCACTAGTAGATCTATAGACTACAGCAGTAATAGTAACTGATCCCAGATCCACCGGCACAGTTTTCTCTGTGGTTTTCCAGTGGATCAGGGATCAGTAGCAGATTGTCTGTGTTAATCTCTGCTACAAATCTTAAATCAAATATAATGCTTGACTATCCTATTGTCAAGTGATAAATTAAAAATAATTAAATAAAGGAATAAATATGCAAACAAATAAAAATAATATAAGCGACCAAGCTTTTGATTTAGCAAAGTCAATGAACAATGCGTCAAGAGTTGCAAACTTATATGGCAAATTATTTGCAATTAAAGATATGCAAATACATTTACTTGAACAAGAAAATAAGATAAAAGAAGAGTTAGAAAGAGAGGATAAATGAGTAGAATAAGACTAAATCAAGAGTACCGAAACAAGATAGCAAATAGAATGAGAGTACATCTTGAACAAGAGGACACGCAAGAAAAACAAAAGTATGACGAGTTGAAAGCACAACAAGTTGACTTAAATGACAATGCGTGGAAAGTTGCCGAACAAATAGTTAGACGACATTATACTGAAGATGATGTTGAAAAAGCATACTACTTACAAAACAAGTTTGAAAATGTTAGCACTATTGCAAAAGATAGTTGTTTTCATTTTCATTATCAAGGCGAAGTTGAGGGTAGAGATTACGACAACAATCCAATTACTGAAACAAAAGCTATTGAGAAACATTTTGATTTCAAATTAAATGGTAGCATTGATACTGAAAACAATTCTTCTTACCATAGAGGCGACAATGATTATAGTTATGCGTTGTTTCGTGATGAACTAAAAGCACAAGAAAATTGCAATCCAGATATTTTGATTGAACAAGAGGGTAAAGATAACAACCCACACAAAACAAAATATACTGACAACAATAATACTTATCTTGGTGATGACGACAAAGGTTATGGCAAACAATGGAATGAGAAATACCAATTAGATTTAATTGGTAGAGATTATTGTAGAGATAGGTCTATTGCTTGTACTAAACAAGAGTTTATGATGTTGCAAGAATGGAAACAAGCTAAAGGTCAATTTGTTATTGCTCATCAAAAATGGATTTCTTCTATTTTAGAACAGATGAAAGAAATTAAACTTGGTTTAAAAGGTTATAAATATTTAGATGAGGCGATTGAACTTTCAACAGAACTTGGTTTGAATATTACTGACGCTGAAATAATTAGAACTAACTCTACTGGACTTACAATTTATAATCCTAAAAATCTAGCTGATAGAATAAAAGGAATGAAGAACAAGAGAGTTAAAACCAAAGCAGAAAAAATAGCTGAAAGATTATTGTACGAAACACAAAAACAATCAGTAAATTAAGCTATTGACAACCTATCCTATTAATGATAGGATAGGTACAGAAAGAGAGAAATAAATATGACTAAAACATTTTATATAACTTATTATTCTAACAAGGATAAAAAGCACATAACAAGACAAGGCAAACATGACGATAAGAGCAGATATGGTACATCTAAAAAAGGTGTAGCTTATTATGTTTATTATGACATGGACGCACATGGATATAGAACTGCGTCGCAATCGTGGAAAGTAAGGCACTAATGATAATGCGAATGATGATGACTTTAACTGGTTTAATATTATCAATGTTAGGAATAATAGTTGCAGTACATTCAGATCACCAAGTATTAGGAGTATTATTATTGTTTAGTGGAGTGGTATCAATGTTAGAGGGGTTGCCAAAAAATGAGTAATTATAATTGGTGCCATGGTCCAAGTTGCCATACTCAGGAAACACAATCAAGAGTAAGAGGTAGTAAGGGCAACAAGGTTTTAAGAACTATTAAGATTAAAGCAAATAGATATGGCAATCATCAAACTGGTATTTGGAATCATTTTTGTAATAACAGATGTTTAATGGATTATATAGAAACACACATACAATCTATCGTAGCTATTGCGCCAAGGCGAGAGGCACTAGAAACAAAGATCAAGGATCCAACAAAAGAAACCACAACCCATAGTTGGGGAAGTTATAGTAATTGGAACATTGAAAAAAAAGTAAGTTGACAATAATTAAAGGATAGTATAGGATAACTATATGACAAAAACAAATACAGATAATAAAACAGAAGAACGAAAGAATAGATTTAATGGTGAGTCTTTTCTTCTAACAAAAGAAGAAGCTATCAAACATGATAGAATTTTTGTTAATGAGTTAGCCGCAACCCTAGAGGATAAGGCGGCAGGTATGGATGGCACATCTAAACTATGGGATAAGGTACGAGCCGATCTTAATTGGTTTAGACAACACAACGCGTCCGCTTACATGGTCTTACTAGACTAACTCTCTTTGTGTAGGCGCTAACGCGCCTACACATACACAACACATGGACCGATAGAGGTACCAAACCCAATCTCAATATAGAAAATAACATAAGACCCTATACACCTTTTTATAAAAAGGGGTCCCACTACTTTAGGTTGTATTGCTTGATTTAGAGAGTTAATGGTGGTAAATTTGTTTTGAACACCTAAGATGGTGCAAAAAAATTTTAAAAAATTTTTATGAATTTAAATAACGTTGATATTAGTAAACTACCTGCAGATGTTAGAAAGACCTTTAAAAGATTGCAGGTTATGCACGCAGAAAAAAAGATACAGAATAAAGCTAAAAGTGATTTTTTAAGTTTTGTAAAATGTGTTTGGCCCGAGTTTGTTGAAGGCGCGCACCATAGACATATTGCAAAAAAATTTAATGATCTTGCAACAGGTAAGATAAACAGATTAATTGTGAACATGCCACCCAGACACACTAAGTCGGAGTTTGCCTCATACTTACTTCCGGCTTGGATGGTGGGCCGTGATCCAAAATTAAAAATTATTCAAGCAACACACACGGGCGAACTTGCAGTGCGTTTTGGTCGTAAAGCAAAAACATTAATCGATTCCCCTGAGTATGCAAAAATTTTTGAAACAACTTTACGTGAAGACAGTCAAGCCGCTGGGAGGTGGGAAACAGCACAAGGCGGTGAATACTTCGCTGCCGGGGTCGGTGGTGCAATCACAGGACGGGGTGCTGACCTATTAATCATTGACGATCCACACAGTGAGCAAGATGCATTGTCAGCATCTGCATTAGAGAATGCTTACGAGTGGTATACATCAGGACCACGTCAGCGTTTACAACCTGGTGGTAGAATTATTTGTGTAATGACAAGATGGTCTACAAAAGATTTAACCGGTCAATTAATTGCTCATCAAAAAGAAGCAAAAGCAGATCAATGGGAAGTGGTCGAGTTTCCAGCGATCTTGGACCACGGAACTTATTCAGAACCTATTTGGCCAGAGTATTGGAACATAGATGAACTAGAGAAAGTAAAAGCAACACTACCTGTTGGTAAATGGAATGCACAATGGATGCAAAACCCAACATCAGAAGAAGGTGCATTAATTAAACGTGAGTGGTGGCGTGTATGGGATAGCGATACAATCCCACCATTACAACATGTAATACAATCTTATGATACAGCGTTTATGAAAAAAGAAACAGCTGACTTTTCTGCTATAACTACTTGGGGTATATTCTTTCCTGACGAAGACTCAGGAGCGAACCTGATATTATTAGATGCTGTAAAAGGCAGGTTCGAGTTCCCTGAACTACGAAGAAAGGCACTAGAACAATATAAATATTGGAATCCAGAGTCAGTTATTGTTGAAGCGAAAGCATCAGGACTGCCACTCACATATGAACTTAGACAGATGGATATCCCAGTTATTAACTTTACACCATCAAAAGGAAATGATAAACACGTAAGAGTTAACACTGTGGCTCCTCTTTTTGAGTCTGGTATGATATGGGCGCCGGATCAGAAATTTGCAGAAGAGGTAATTGAGGAATGCGCCGCATTTCCGCACGGTGATCATGATGACTTAGTTGATAGTATGACTATGGCTGTTATGCGCTTCAGGCAGGGCGGATTAATCAAGCACCCTGAAGACTACGTAGAAGAAAAAACAGCGCCTAGGAAAAGGAATTATTATTAATGTCAATAAGTAAAATTTTTTCACTTAGAAACTACGTCATGAAACAAATCATGAAAACCAATAAAGAAGGAATTATGCAAATTCCAAATAAAAGTAGAGTAGACTTTGGTGAAATGATTATTAGAGAAAATTTATTTAGAAAAGGTATTGATCCTAAAACGATTACCAATGAACAACAATTAGATAATATTTTAAACACTCCAACTGTATCACCAAAGCCAATGCCTAAAAAATCTGGCGAAGTTATTGATGTTGATTTTGGTAAACCTATTGATCCAGAAGACATGGCAGACGGCGGTGTTGCAGGATTACTGGGTGAAAGACCTGGGTATGTTAAAGGACTTAAAGTACAAGGATCAGGAAGCATATCTGGTAAGAATCAAATACAAGGTGCGCCAGAAGATATTACTTCAAACAAATCTTTTATAAATCTTATTGCAAATTTAGATATTCCAATATCAGAACAAATTAGTCTTCTAGGTGATGTTTATTATAATAAGTTTAGAGATAAAATTGAAAAAGGAGATGAAGAACTTTTTATTGAAGATCCAGCCAGTTATATAAATAAAAAAATTGGAATAGGTATTAACCAAGGCAATGAAGGTTTTAGTGGTTCTGTTAAATATGATGTTGATAGTGGAAAACCAGAATATAATATATTATTTAAAAAATATTTTGCACAAGGCGGACCAGCAAGACAAAACTTTGCCATGGGCCGTCGTGCATTTTTAAAATTAATGGGTGGCGTTGGTGCAGGTATCGGTGCACTTAAAACCGGTGCATTAAAACTTCTTGGTAAAGAACCAGCTAAACAAGTTGCAAAAGAAGTTGTTAAACAATCAACATCTACACCCCCTCCGTACTTTTTTAAACTAGTAGAAAAAATTAAAATAATGGGTGATGATACACTAGCAACGCAAGATAAAGCCATAGCTAAAAAATATAAAGACTACACATTGGAAGAAGACTTTGCCGGTAACATAGAAATTATAAAAAAAGGTGATGACGTTGCTGAAGATGTTTACATGAGTTACAAAGTAGATGAAGTTCCTATAAAAGGTAAAAAAAGTTCTAGAAAAGTAGAAGAGTATGAAGAATACACTGCAAGACCTGATGAAGACGGTAAGATGAAAGATATTGAACCAGGTGTACCAGATGAAGTTGTTAATGAAGGATCTGTGTTTGAAGACAACATGACAGAGTTTGGAATGACTAAAAAAGCATTAGGCGGCCGTGTTCCATTAGCCGGTGGCGGATTTGCTTTTAAATTAGCAAAAAGATATAGACAATCAAAACAGTATAAAGACTTTATTGAAAAATTATTTGTTAAAACATCAAATGAAATTAGAAGAGGAGAAGGAGCATTTAAAAATCTATCTGTAAATGAAAAAATTAAATTACATGACGATCTTACTAAAGAAGTTACAAACTATCAAAAAACTGGAGAACTCCCAGAAAGTGCACACCAATATTTTGGATTTAATCCAGAACAACAATATGCAGACAGCTTATTACAAAAACAATTAAAAATGACTCCAGAAGAAGAATTAAGACAAGAGTTTCCCGGAATTACAGATGAAATGGTAAGTAATATTTTAACAGATACAAATCAGCAAAGAATAGCCGAAGTTAAAGCAACAATGAAAGAAGCATTAAAGATGCAAGAAAAAGGAATGGGTACTGACGAAATTTTACAAACATTTGAAAAAACACCAAGAACTAAAAACGCATCAGGCGGTATTGCAAGATTGTTAGGTGAATAATGGATATACTAGAATACATAAAACAGATGCAAGAAATGTATGGTGATGATGTCATCACTACAGCTGATAAAATAAACAGACCAGATCCAAAACCAATTGTCAAAGAGATAGAAGCAATCAATGAATTTGTAAAACGTAATCCACGAGCTGATGGTGGAAGAGCTGCTTTTAGAAAAGGTGGTTTTGAAAAAATGAATTTAGAGAGAAGATTAAACGCGTACAATGACCTTAAAAAAACTTATGGAAAAAAAACAATCGAAGAGGCTTTTAAAAATCAATTTGGAACTTCTTTTGAAAAAATAGCAGGTAAAAAAGAATATAAAGGAAGAACAGTTACAAATATAATTGATGGTTTTAAAAAAAAGATAAAAGGTATAAACAGATCGTCAGCCACTAGTCCTATATACAACGAAAAAACTGGACACATATATAAAACATCAAATAGGTTTGGAACCTTTTATAGTCAAACACCTGGTAAAAATCAATACGCACCTATGCGTAGTTTAGAGGATGTTCAAAAAGCAATTAATAATGCACCTCCAATAGAGATAGATGGTAAATTATTTGAACAAAATAAAAAAGATTTAAGAGGGGATAGTGAGTTTTCTGGTAAAGAAGTTGTTACTAGAAAAGAACAAGATAAGTATGGTGATAAATTAAAATATAAATCATCAGGTAAAAAAAGAATAGTTCCTGTAACACAAGCTTATTATGATCGAAGAGCTAGAGAATTAGCAAAATCTAATCCTACTATTTTAAAAAAATTATCTGGTAAAGGTGGCTATCAGTTATCT
>UEXN01003042.1_pt1 | contig 11207 bp, 15 predicted proteins | sample 1796711 | NCBI WGS metagenome assembly UEXN01 (sample SAMEA4772470, study PRJEB27181) | metagenome | reverse complement strand
GCGGAAACTTTGTATCACTCCTTGCTACGGGTGCTGGTTTTAAATTTATGTCTTCAATTTTACGAAGCCCCGCAATTTTAAAAATGATGATGGCTCCTAGATCTAAATTATCTGTTTTAAAAGGTGATTTTTTAAAAGGAAAAATTCTTTCAGGGGATCCATTTGGTCAAGGCGCGCAGGCTTTTACAACAGCCTTAACTCAAGCTATCGCGCAAGCAACTGTAGAAGGTGAAGAAACAGGTAGGCAACAAGTTCAAGCTGTTGCAAGAGCTAACAGACCCGTTGTTCAAGAAGCAATAAGCAAGCTTCCCGCACCAATCAAAGCAGGAATATCTAACTTAATGCCTTCCGTTGCTCCACCTAGTCCAGCTTCAAACGTAAGCAATGTAAATCCTATTGTATTACCTAACCCTGATGACCAAGTATTAGCCGAAAGACTAAATACTGCAAGGAGTGCATGATGAAAAAGAACTTTGAAGAATGTATGGCACGGCTCCTCGAACACGAAGGGGGCTACGTCTGGCATGCTCAAGATCCAGGTGGGGAAACTAATTTTGGAGTAACCAGGGCAGTTTACGAACAATACGTTGGACGCCAAGTTATGGACGGAGAAATGGAAGGTCTAACCCACGATGATGTCTATCCAATCTACAAAGAAAATTATTGGGACGCTGTCCGGGGAGACGATCTCCCTTCTGGGGTTGACTGGAGCACCTTCGATTGGGCTGTGAATTCTGGAAAATCCCGTGCATCTAAAGCACTGCAACGTATTGTAGGTGTTGAAGCAGATGGGGGCATCGGACCTATGACCTTGCAAGCAGTGGCAGAAGTAGAGCCCGAAGAGATTGTTAAACAAATGCACTATGTTCGAGACAAGTTTTACAGAAGCCTCGATACATTTGAAGTGTTTGGCAAAGGCTGGGTAAGACGTAACGATGAGACAAAGCACCAAGCGTTAAATCTACTTTAACCAACCTCTCCCCAATTGTTTCCTAACTCCTGATCCACTTTACTTGGAACTTTAAGCTCTAACCCTGTCTCCATAATCTTTGTGATCTTGGCGGCTTGCTCATCGCTTTCTACACTAAAGCACAGTTCGTCATGCACAGTCATGAGAGGCACTAAGCCTTCCGCATAGCAGTCAACCATAGCTTTCTTAGTTTGGTCTGCCGCAGAGCCTTGTATCAGCTTATTAAGGGCTTTGTAGGTAAACGCACGTCTAATCCTTTGAGGCCCATACTCTCTTCGAGCGTCATCAAGTTTCATAGGCTTGTTATACCCAAATGCCATAGGCTCCCACATATCAAATCGACAACGTCTGCCCAAGATTGTTCTTATCTTGCCGTTCTGTTGTGCAATCCGTGAGACCTTGTCTGCTAGACCTTTAACAAACGGAACTTTCTGGTGATACAAATCAAGCAGATCTTTTGCTTCATCTGGAGAAATGCCCATTGTAGCGGCTAACTTAGCTTTGCCCATTCCATACATAATGCCCAAGTTAACAGTCTTAGCTTCTTTACGTTTAATGCCTGCCATGTCCGCTACCATCTGATGGAAGTCAGCATCGCCCTTGTGATACTCTTCAACCACGCTATCAATCTGAGCATGTCTGTCCGAACCAGATAAGGACGCGCAGTAATGTACGAGTAATCGAGGCTCTTGGCTAGAGTAGTCAAAGCTCCCCCATCTCTCGCCGTCTTCTGGAATAAACAATCCTCGGATCAAAGACTTAATCTGTGGATCTCTTGCGGGTAGCTGCTGCAAGTTAGGGTTCGAACTTGAGAACCGCCCAGTCACCGTACCTCCGTCATCGGATCTTAGCTGATGAAATTCAGCATGAATACGTCCGTTGTGCGCGTGTTTAAGAATACTATCAATAAACGTGTTCTGCGCTTTATCTAACTCCCGGAGACGTAGGATGTTTGCCGCAATCGGATGTGGACACCCTTGCAACCATGCCTTTGTAAAGGACGGCTTGTTTGATGTCTCAGTCTTATCGTATGGTATGTTGTGATAATCAAAAGCTTTAGCCACACTTGTCGCTACCCACGGCTCGATCTCAAAGCCAACGTCTTTCTTAATCTCTGCGTTAATAACCTTCTTCATTGCCAGAAGATCTTTCTTAACACGCTCCGCACCATCAACATCAACGCGAACACCACGTTCTCGCATATCTAACATAAGCGGTATGAGGCTTGTTTCTAGTTCAAAGATAGAAGATAATTCGTTAGAACTAAGCTCAACCTCAAACTTATTCCATAGCTTCAAGGTCATTCGAGCATCTTGTTCTGCGTACACCCCTACGAACTTTGCAGGTAATTTCCACAACTCGCCCTTTGGATCTATGCCAAAACTTTTAGCCGCCGCTCTCAAGCCCTTCTCGTTCTTTCTCATGTCAATATAGTCTCGGCCAAGATTGTTTAGGCTGTAACTAAACCTGTTCTCATCAATCAACGGAGCCGCAACCATCGTATCAATAATCTTGCCCTCGATCTTAACACCTGCCCATCTTAGCCAGCCAGCATCATAGGTTGCATTGTGCATGATCTTAGGAATATGGGGCGTTGCTAATTGAACCTTTAACCATTCCATAACACGGCGTTGTGTAAGGTTGCCTCCCCCTTGGTGCCTGATAGGATAGTATCCGTCAAAGTCGCCCGCAGAAATCGCAATGCCCACAATAAAACCATCGTCGCGTGCCCAACCTGGGCCTAGTGTCATTAGGTTTGGGTCACACGTTTCTAGGTCAATTGCCATGTAAGTGCTTTGCGTTAAGTCTGGAAACTGATCTGGAGCTGTCCAATCTGTTTCTAAGTCCAAGTGATTAAAGTCTTCTCTCTCCCAAAAGGATAAGGTACTCTTCCCTTTAGCCATTAAGAGTTCTCCTCATCGTCATATAAGATCGAGCCTTTGATCCAAACATCTAATACAGCTTTAGGATAGGATCCTGACTTATTAGAAATAACCTTGCCATCCTTGAACAAAAACAAAGCTGGAATACTGCGAACGCCTAACTTACTTGGTGTTCCCGGATTCTTATCAATATCCATCTTCACAATTTTAATTTCACCCTGGTACTTTTCTGACAACTCCTCAAGTGCAGGTGCTATCTGCAAACATGGATTACACCACTCCGCCCAAAAATCTACTAACACTGGAACATCGCTCTTTAGAACGTCTTCCTCGAATGTCTCATCTGTACTGTTTATCATTCCTCGCCTCCTAATGCTGCATAACCGCAGATGTCTACCCAACTATCTTCGTGATCTGGTGTCTCGATTAGTCTGGATACTTTTAATTGAACCAAGCACAAGTACACTTGGTCTACTGTAACGTCTTGCCCAAGGATCACAGACCACAATCTTGCCACACGCAAATGGTTCGTGTGTGAGTCTCCGTAGTCCTTGGCTCTGGGACCATTGATATAGCCCTCTGCTTTTCTTAGTATTTCTTCTCGTCTCATATATCGTACCTGTATTTTGAACTTGTTTCTATTATGTGTAGATTTTCCTTTGTTCTTGTTATCCCTGTGTAGAAAATCCTATGCTCGTCGTCGGGAAACTTACTGTTAACGCATGGGTATGCAGACTCTGTTAACAACATTATATTGTCATCTTCTCCGCCCTTCATTGCGTGTATCGTGGATAATTTTATTCTAGGTCTGCCAAGGTTCTCTCCTCGACTAACAAGAGATCTCATGTAACGCTTGTCATCCAAGGACATATTAACAACACTGCTACCTTGACAGCTTTTTTCTGCAATCAATCCGTGATTCTGGACTAGCTCATCATAGTTAAGCATTACATCTTCCTCGACATACTCCAAGGTTTTAGCAAAGCCTCTTTTAATAACGGCGTTCGGCCCCTGTTTTGGTGCAAGCTTGTACATGGCTCGAATAAGAGAAACAGATACTGATTGACCTTCAACCAAAGTATCCCACGTTTCTATGCCCCTCATAAGATCTGGGTTAAGACTAGGTATGCCATACCTCTCAAATAAATAACCACTCTCCCTGAGTTCATGTGCAATCGTGCTGATTACTTTGTTGGTTCGAGCCATAATTGTCCATGAACCTTCATCTATATTCACATCATACCAGTTCGAATAGTAATTTATCGTTCCCTCATGCTTTGTCGGCAACCAGTTCTTTTCATGCCTGGTGTCTATTCGTTTAACTATTCTGTTAGCGAGGGCATGGACAGAGTTGGGCACACGATAACTCTGTTCTAAAATCTCTACATCATCACAGATCTCCATGAATTGTTCTACTCGAACCCCCATCCATCTGTGTACCGCCTGATCATCGTCTCCAGCGTACCATATACGCTCCGCTGACGTCCTTAACAGCTTAACTTGCTCCCATTGTAGCGGTGTTAAGTCTTGCGCCTCATCGACGATTAAAACCTCTAGGGACGGTGCAGACCCCTGATCAACAAATTGCTGAATCATATCTGTGTAATCGTACTTTCCGTTCTCTGACTTATATAACGAGTATATCTCATCAACCTTCTTTAACATCGGCCAACTCAAGTTATAATTCTCTGTGTCGTTGTACTGTTCTTCTAGCGATACCATACGCAACGTTGCTCGACCTATGAGTTCTAGGTACTTGTTGCCTTCTTTTACTGAGGCAGGTAGCAAACCATCCGCCAATGCAGAAGCAGTGTTGTTGTCAAAGATCAATCCTAGCTCTTTTCCTAGCATGTTAAAATCATACCGTGAAACAACTTCCTCGGTTTTCATGCCAAGCCATTGAAACCCAGTAGAGTGCAGTGTTCGAAACCAAGGCACGTCTTTATCTGACAAGCCCAGTTGCACAACTGTTCTACTTTTAGCTTCCTCGATGGCTTTCTTAGAGAAAGAAACAAACCCTATCTTATCTGGAGGGGTGCCATTGCTTAGTTCTTCTTTTACAATGTTAATCAACCGATAAGTTTTGCCGCAACCGGGAGGCCCAAGAATTAGCTTTTCACTCATCTTTGCCCCTCGGTCTCTGGTCTAACCACTCTTGGATATCTGTTCCCAACCATCTTACTGTGCTGTTTTTCTTGGCATCACCAAATACAACAGGTGAGGGGAAGTTCTTCTCCTCCACCCATTTGTATATCGTTGATCGAGAAACACCCAACTTCTCGGCTATCTCTCCAATCTTAACGTAGTTCTGGTCTCGCCACTCATTAGAATGGGACTTCATTATGTAACTCCTTTTCATTAGCAGGTATCTCTACCTCGTTAGCTTCAAACTTAGGAACCCACCAAACCCTAATGTTTGTCCACTTCCCTCCTTCTGTCTTCACCTTATACTGGCCGTTCGCTTCACGGTTTCCGTTCAGATCTTTTAATCTCTGTTGGATTTGTGGTCTATTGTATAAAGTAAAACCTCTCTGTCGTAAAAACTCCTGTAACCCCTTCATCGTAAAGTATGTGAAGTTGTCTTCCGTCCAAGGCTTGCCCATAGACAACTCTTCTGGAAACTTGGCTCTAATCCTACTCATGCAGAACATCTCAAGAAGTTCTTTAAACTGGCCTACACTTGTTAGTTCCTCTGACACCTCGATGTGTGTGGCATTGTTAAGCAACGAGTTTACTACAGGTTGCCACTCAGTAGGTTTGGCCAAAGGAGGCATAAAGTTTATCTGCTCCATACAAGCCCTTTGGAATTGTAACGGCATTTGTAATTGCTCTGTTGTAATCTCTAAACGCTTGCCGTCCACATCTAAGAAGTACAATCGAGGCTCGGACAAAAGTATCGTTAGCCCACCAATTTGAGGTGTAGAGTCTGCATCACCAATACCAAAGGTTCGTGTCTTACACATCGCTCTATTACAATGACTAGACATCGGCTCGTCTTTGCAAGTGTAAAGGTACTCTTTTTTATCTATCTGCTTTTGTAGCCCAACAATCTCATTGGCTGGCAAAGGCGGTATGCAATGCTTCTGATTCAGTTCTTCGTGCTTATCTTTCCATGAATCTGGGTACTTCCTCTTTAGGTATAGTCCGCCGTTAAACATCACCTTGTTTCTCGTGCCCTCTGGTATGCCCATAGAGAAAAACAACTGTAAGCATGGTGGAGCGTCTGAAAACTGCTCTCTTTGTGTGCCAAAGTCTATCTTCTCTAGGCTCGATACTGTCGCCTTCCTCTTGTCTACCTCGTCAAGAAACTCTTCCAAAGTCATGTCGTCGCCATTATCTTTAAACGCATAGCGAACTGTGTTTGCCTGATCGAAGTATGGTAGGTTAATAAAGTTACCTACATCTCCGCGCTCTGCAAGAATACGATCTTGTTTGGGGAATATTTCACACCCTGCGTAACCTAAAGCTGCAGACATCTCGCCTAAGTAATCTCGGATCTCGGACGCACTGGTCTCTGTCTTCATAAACAAAAACAAATGTGCACCTCCGCTCTTCGATCTGCAAACGACCAATGGTAACTTTAACTTACGACACTTCTTTAAGACTTCGAGGTGGTCTATGGGATAGGTGTCTATGTCTAGTACACCAAAATTACACAGGTTCTTATCGTTTATTGGTATTGATCCAACGCCCTTTGTTCCCTTTAAATGTTCCTCGATTAAATCCCTTGTTAACGGTTGCTTAACTATGTAGCTCTTTGCGTCTGTTTTTCCGTTGCGTCTTGTTTTACCTATTGTCGTTTGTCCATGAGCAAGGTCTGAACCTCTAAATGCCGCTTTAAAACGGTCTGTCAAAGACATATGTTTCTCCGTAAAAAAAGGAGAGCCTCCAAGAGACCCTCCTCGTGTTAATTAAAAGGGTGCGTCTTCTGCTTTCTCACCGTGATCCTCGACCACAGCTTTTGCTTCGCCCTTTTGAACTGACTTACGGAAACTAATTGCTTCCTGTAGCAATGCTTCATCGTCTATCATTTTTACTTTCTCGACAGACCAATTGTACCAAGTACCCATGTCATTGCTTTGCTCGACAGTTGTTAACCGCCAAACAGTGCCAAACAACGCTGGCGTTTTAAGAACGCCTTGTGCATCTTTAACCTTTAGCATTGCAATTTGTGTCTTCCATCTTCGAGACACGGATAGTTGGGTTGATTTCATATCAACAATTACAGGTTGATACAGTCCATCCGAACCTATCAGCATACAATAGTGTTGATCGCTCTTCACTAACTCATTGCCACTAGGTAAGATTTCCTTACCACCTGTTCTTGTCGCCCTGGCGATGTTTGGATCGTCAGCAGATAACTCGCCAACGAAACCACCACCACCTTGATCACGAGGTATAAACTCCAAGTACTTTGTTTGTTGTAAACAAGGTACAACTTCAAAGCCTTCCTCGCCGTTCCAGTAATCCCCAGTTACTGTATTAAACGCATCACCTTGAGACGCGCCTTTAATAAAGCCCGCATCGTTCTTCTTAATCTGTGGTGATAGAGCCTGTATTACGCGAACGAATGGTATCTGTAGTTCAGAGGTATCGTAATCAACCCCTTCTCCAGATAACAAGTCGCTCATCAAACTTGCAGGTAAAGTTTCTTTCTTTGTAGTAAGTTCCGACATTATGATTTCCTCCTTACGTCAGCAGTTCGAGCCACAAAAGCACCGAACAAGTCTAGGTCAATTGGTAAGCCATTCTCCACTCTTTCGCGGACAAACGCCTTTAAAGTCATTGCATGAATGTGCGTCTTTGATTCTGGGTGATAGCCTTTGTTCTCAAGATCAACCATTAGTGATCCTGCAACATTGTCCTCCCCTCGACCAAAAGACAGAACGACATCGTTCTTTATAATGTCGTCCAGACCGTTTTCACGAAGCCAATTAAATGCTTCACCGCGCCGATCCTTGGGTATGCTTGCAGAAACAAATGGCTTTAACGTCACCGTTGCTCCTTCAACATCTACGCGCTCGATGCCCATTTCATCCATAACTTGTGGAATCATATCAATGGATAGTCGTTGCTTCTCAGCCTTAAGCTGTTTCAATGCCTCTTCAGTTTTTAAAATATCTGAAGCTACATCGTTGAGCTTTATAACTAAGTTGGATAGTTGTTTCCCGGTTTGCGTATCGACTTTATCTAGTGTCGAGGCTTCCGCGAACATGTTTTCTTCAAAAATATCTGTCTTCATGACAAGTACATCCTCTTCAGGTTTAAGTTGACGGCTTCTTATGAATACCGTATGGTGACTCTATCGGAGGACATAGATGAAAGTCAACAACAAATTTAAAACTATACCATATCGACACCAAGAACAGGCATACGAAAAGAGCGATAATAAGACAGCTTTTGCCTATCTCATGGAAATGGGTACTGGTAAGTCAAAATCCCTGTTAGATGACATTGCAAGACTTTACTCCAAAAAGCAAATAGATTTTGCAATTATTATAGCTCCCAAAGGCGTGTATCGTAATTGGCTCGAACTGGAGATCCCCGCGCACTTCTGGGACGATCTACCTGTTAGTGTGTCCAGTTGGCAGTCGCCAATGACCAAAGGACGCAAACAAGAGATTAAAGAAATGTGTGCCGCCACAGATAAGATGAAAGTGTTTGTCATGAACGTTGAAGCTTTCTCCTCGATCCGTGGACGCGAGGCAGGTGAATGGTTCGGGAGAAAGTTCGGGGCTAAAGGTCTAATAGCAGTTGATGAATCAACCACGATCAAAAACCATAAGGCCAAACGAACCAAGGCTCTAATCAAATTATCAAAGAGTTTTAAGTATAAAAGAATACTAACTGGATCCCCGGTTACAAATTCACCGCTTGATTTGTTTGCACAATGCGAGTTCTTAGGTGCACAGATGCTAGGCTTTAGTTCCTTCTATGCGTTCCAGGCTCGGTACGCTGTACTTAAGAATGTAAAGATGGGCATGAAATCTTTTAATCAGATCATCGGGTTTAGGCACATCGAGGAACTAACCAAGAAGCTTGAAGCCTTTAGCTTTCGGGTTTTAAAGAACGATTGCCTTGATCTGCCAGAAAAAATATACACCGCCAGGTATGTTTCCATGACAAAAGAACAACTCGATATGTACACACGAATACAAAAGCAAGCACTTCTGCTCTTGGACAACGGAGATTTAGTCACAACACCTGCGGTCATTACGCAAATGCTTCGGCTGCAACAGATACTTTCGGGGCACTTAAAAACAGATGATGGAGAAGTTATCTCCTTTCCGACCCAACGCTTGGACGCATTGCTCGATATATGTCATGAGAGTTCGGGGAAAATAATTATCTGGTCCAGGTTTAGATACGATATCATCTCTATCACACAAACATTAAAGAAAGTTTTCGGGGATAGATCTACAGCATCTTTTTTCGGGGATACATCAGAGGACGAAAGACAAAGAATTATCCGGGAGTTTCAATCAGAAAGTTCGGGGCTTAGATTTTTTGTAGGAAATCCTGCAACCGCAGGTCGTGGCCTAACACTGACAAGGGCCAGCACAGTCGTTTATTATACAAACGATTTTAATCTTGAAACTCGTGCTCAGTCAGAAGATCGTGCACATAGAATTAGTCAGTATAACCCTGTCACCTATATAGATTTAGTTTGCGAGGGCACAATCGACGAGAAGATCGTAAAAGCTCTAACAGGTAAAATAAAAATGAGTGCAAATGTATTAGGAGAGAATGTAAGAAAATGGCTGAAGTTAGACCCCAAATCAAAAGCAGTGTAGATGTTATCGTTGAATATAAAAAAGGAAATATAGGCAAGAACCAAGCAATCCAAAAGTTTGCAGCCCTAACTGGATTAAGTTGGGATCTTGCAACATCGTTCATCGAACCTCTGTCAAAAAGAAATGTAGTCAAGTTTCCGAGTAAGACAGAAGAATGAGTCTTTGCTCAGATTGCAGACAAGAGTTTGCTGTTTTAAATAAAAAACGATGTGCTCGATGTAACGCAAAATTTATATGTATATCACAATGGAGACTGAGGGGCGTGCCTCAAGGCAGAATTAGTGCCCACCTTACTCCCGAAGTAGTGGAATGGCTTTGCGAACAGGCAAGCAAAAGCCAAGTAGATATGGCAACGATTGTTAGTGCCATAGTAGTAGATGCCTATTATGATGAGGTAGAAGATGGAAAATACAATTCAAAAAAGAATTGATCGTCTCCAAGATTTAATAAAAATTGAAAAAGAACTTGGACGTAAAAACGAACGAACAATCTCAATGCACAGAGGTGAGATAATTCATTTATATAAGTTGTTGTTGGAAAAAACCCCTAGCGTTGAAAGCTAGGGGCTAGGCGTAGCGAGCCTTAATCGACTAACGCATCCAACAAGGTACTGGTCGTTAGTTGTGGAGATATTTGATCCGTTTACCACGGATATGCCTCGCCCCTCTTATCCACTTGGGGCGACACAAAGGATCTTTCAACCTTTGTGCTATTCTATTTCTGGGTCTGAAAGATCAGAGTTATGATGAACATGATCCTTGGCAAACACATCTCTTCCAAGACCATTATCAAGTCTCCAGATATCGTAATACTTGTCTAAAATAATCTTGAGCTGACGTGTAAAAGTCCTTTGCTCATGATCAGATATCTCCCTCAGTTTGTCGTGCGTCTCTTTTAACAAGCCCACGTTCTTAAATTCTGCTAATTGTCTCTTCGCCATTGTTTCCTCCTTTGCGATAAATTATTTAGCCCAACAATAAGTTACCTTACCGTTGCAAGTAACAGTCGTCCATTACTATTTTTTTGTTCTTAGGTAGCCCATACAAGCGTTTCCGTACAAGCCACCCCTCACATTCTTGCTTACTTCTAAAAGTTTCTTCAAACATAACTGTAGGACAAGTCACGTCTCCATTCAAAAGCACGCACACAAGTGCCATTGCTTTCCAAATCATAGTTGCTCCTTTATTGCCAAGCCAATATTCATGGCAATTTGTGGCACAATCGCGTTGCCAAGTCCTTTTATTCTGTCCACCCTTTTGGGTATCCCATGAGCCACTCTACGAACATTGGGTTCAACTGCCCACCAGTCTTCTCCTGATTGTCCGTATGTTGAACTGCCACGTCCAGACTGTCCCATGAAACTTTGCCGTTCCGAATTCGACCGCCCTGATAACCGCCCTTGTGATCCCTCGCCACTGGTGTCGGCCACATTCTCACTGACGTCGACAAACTCATCTGGTTTGCTGTGTCCATGTTCTTGTAATCCGAGGATAGTGGTGTCGGCCACATTCTTATTGGGTTCTTGGATAGGCTGTCGTTGACTGCCGCTCCTATGTTCCA
>UEXN01003032.1_pt1 | contig 11237 bp, 11 predicted proteins | sample 1796711 | NCBI WGS metagenome assembly UEXN01 (sample SAMEA4772470, study PRJEB27181) | metagenome | reverse complement strand
ACAACAGTGTTAGTTATACAGAGAAGCCCGACATGGAAACATACATGCGTGAGTGGCAAGCATTAGTTGAAAGTAAATCAGGAGAACGTGGTGTATACAATCGTCAAGCAGCTAAGAACCAAGCTAAGAAGTTTGGGCGTAGAGATCCAGATCACGAGTTTGGAACTAACCCATGCAGCGAGATCATCCTTCGTCCATATCAGTTCTGTAATCTTACGGAAGTTGTTGTACGTGCTACAGATACTTTGGAAGATCTTGAGCGAAAGATCCGTTTGGCAACAATTCTGGGAACTATCCAATCAACGTACACCAAGTTCCCTTACCTGCGAAAGGTGTGGTCTTCCAATACAGAAGAAGAACGACTGCTTGGTGTGTCACTCACAGGGATAATGGACAACCCTCTGATGACGTTGAGTAACAAAGGATTGGAGAGTACACTTGAACATCTTCGTGGGGTCGCTGTATCTACTAATGCTGAATGGGCTGACCGTCTTAATATACCTGTTGCTGCTGCAATTACATGCGTCAAACCATCGGGAACAGTCTCGCAACTGGTGGATAGTGCCAGTGGCATACATGCTCGCCACAGTGCCCATTATATCCGTACTGTCCGTGGTGATAATAAAGATCCGTTGACAAAGTTTATGATGGATCAGGGCATACCTAGTGAGCCATGCGTCATGAAGGGCGATACTACTACAGTGTTTAGCTTTCCTGTTAAGTCACCAACAAAGTCAGTGACACGTAACGACATGACCGCTATTGAGCAACTAGAGATGTGGCTTAAATACCAGAGACATTTCTGTGAGCATAAACCCAGCGTCACAATCTCTGTACGTGAGGAAGAGTGGATGGAAGTAGGTGCATTTGTGTACAAGTATTTTGACGAGATGTCAGGTGTGTCATTTTTACCACACTCTGAACATACGTATCAACAGGCACCATATCAAGAGGTAGACAAAGAAGCATACAACGTGCTACTAAAGTCTATGCCTAAGAAGATTGATTGGGCTGGGCTGTCTGAGTACGAGAAAGACGATAACACCATTGCAATGCAGACCATGGCTTGTACTGGTGACGTGTGTGAAATGGTAGATATAACATAAGGAGATATAATATGTTTGAAGTAATGACTTTTATAGCAGGTGCAGTAGTAGTAGCAGACTTTGTTATCCCACTAGCAGTGGATACAGTCTCAGGTCTGTTCTGATGTATGTTCTAGTGCTCATTATGACCTTTCAAGGTGAGATGAAAATACAATCTTATCATACATTATTTACAGACTACGCTAGTTGTAGGAAAGTAGCAGCACCAATGGAAGAAAGATTAGTGAGCACTAAACCTGCACCAGAAGCAACCGCAGTAACGTACTGCATACAGTTACCAACCAAAACATAAGGAGAAACATTATGGTAAAGATAACACTAGACGAAGTAGAGCATGAAACAGATGACTTTACTGAAGAACAAAACATCTGGGTAAATGAGATTACGTATAACTCAAATATACAGAACCAATTAAACTATCAGTCTAGTAGCTTAAAAGTAGCCAACGAGCTACTTGTTGGTAAGTTACGCAAATCCCTAGAAACTAAAACAGAATCGGAGTAAGCTATGGCCTACAGAAAACCTTTCTCACGTGACCTTTACGCTAAGTATGACGAAGCAGCGAAGCAAGCATTGATCACTCATCTTATTGGTGAGGGTCACGAACTTGTGGACAGTACAGAGTCATACGATGCAGATGTTGTAACACAAAAAGATGGAGTAAAATATTACAGTGAAGCTGAAGTAAAGACTGCGTGGGTAGGTGAGTGGCCTACCAATTGGGCAGAGATACGTATACTTGAGCGTAAGAAGAAGTTACTATCTAAGCATGATAATCTACAGTTCTATATATTCAGCAACGATATGGGCAAATGCTGGTGTATAGATAGCTCACTACTGACAGATGACAAACTACGTGAGGCACGTGGTCGTAACATCTATGCTGGTGAACAATTTTACCATGTACCCTACACCGAAGCAACTTTAATCAACGTAGCATAAGGAGTTTCTTATGATAAAAAGAACTAACAGAAAAGACCGTGGCCTTGGTAAGTATGACGCACCATTGCGCTTTCAATATGATCAAGGTTACTCAGCCTTCAAACGTGGGAAAACAATTAATCCCTTTCACAAGGATACAATGCAGTGCAGAGAGTGGGAGAGGGGATTCAATAAAGCCTACTTTGAACAATTAAAAAGAGTATTAAAGTATGAACAAACTAAAGCAGGAAGCGGAGCAGTTTCTACAGGAGAAGTACAGCATGTCTGATTTTAATTCATATCAACGTAATGCATCTAGGACTGCTATCTACCCTGATCAACACAAGATCCTCTACCCTGCGTTGGGTCTTGCTGGTGAGGCAGGTGAGGTAGCTAACAAAGTAAAGAAACTTGTACGTGATGGGCCTGATAAACGCCCTGAGACATGGCGAGAGGACATAGCCAGTGAGATAGGTGACGTACTTTGGTACTGTGCTGCACTAGCTACTGACCTAAACCTTACGCTGGGTATGATAGCTGGGCAGAATGAGGCAAAGCTAAGTGCTAGGAAAACTGCAGGTACTATAGGTGGCAGTGGAGACACACGATAAACAAAAATAAAGGGAGCTTAATTGCTCCCTCTTTTACTGCCTAGCTTCTGCTATTCCTATTAGTCTGTTTATGTGTTCTGTGTTTAGAACATCTAGCTTATCATCGGGATAATACTTATAGAAATCTAACGTTGCCATCTTACGTAAGTCAGGACGTAGATTACGATACCTAACAATGGCTCTTGTGTATTCGTCGCCTTCTTTAATACTACCCTCACGTAATGCAGTTTTTATAGAAGTAAACTCTGTTCGTATTAAAGGTTTTAAATTAGTATTAACATACTTTTCTTCTGTTACTTTTTCTTTAAATTTATCTGATTGTTTAGCGTAGTCATTACGGTAGTACTCTTCTACACCTTGCATTGCTTCAACTACAGTAGGTACTAGATCACCTAGTAGTTTATTTTCAAAGCGTTTGATGCTAGGTACTTTAGATGTACTGCCTAGTTTGTAATCCTTAAAACCCATTCTAGACAGGTACTCACCAGCTTCATTGTCTTTCTCACTGAGGTTTAAACCCAAACCAAACCTAGCCAGCGGCATTACACGTTTCTTTGTAGTGTCTTCAGCAAACAAGAATGAACGTTCAGGTAGCTCTGCCTCTTCCTCTGGCGTAGTAAGAACACCACGTTGTGCCATAGGACGTACAAGCTCACGTTTAAACGTACCCATGAAGTCTAACGTAGGATCTTCTGCAGCATCTTTATACGTTAGTCCACGTATTCCTGCAGCCCTCTGTGCTTCTATCACTTGTGCGAAGGGTACAGCCCATGTGCCTAAGTAATTACCTAGTGTACGCCCCGCTAAACGCCCCATACCTTCACCTTTAGTAAGGTCTGTAGCATCAGCAAATGCAGACACTTCCTCTAGGATTGCATTGCTTGTGCCTGTACGTAGATTAGTACCAGCAAATGTTTCTACAAACTCTTTGGCATCAAACCAATCATTGAATGTGCCATCTTCTAAACGCTTAGTTGCTTCACCAAGATATAGGTACTGTGGCACAGGATACAGTGGCAGTGTGTCTGCTTGTGTTTCGTCTGATACACCAACCTGATTAAACTCAGCGGGTGCTTCCTCACTTGTACGGTACATATATGCTGCGCCAACTGCCGCCATACCTGTTAGGTTACGTGATACACGTTGTCTATCTTTAGCTGTAAGAGGCGCTTTGTACTTACCTAGAGTAACAAGCTCTGTCATCTTCTTTGTCAGTGGTATAGATGCACCTGCTGCATACTGACCCATAAGCTCCATGCTATTAAACATAAAGCGTGGAAATTCAAGTATAAGTGTGCCAAAATTACGTGTTAAAAACTGTGATGTACTACGAAACACAGGTATGTCAGGTTGTTTTGCGTAAGTAATGTCTAATGACTTTGTTACAGCATCATCCACAATGTTAATGAAAGATCTAGCACCCTCTGGTTTTACAGAACTTGCATCATTCAGCAAGTCTTTTAGCTTACCGTCTTGTAATGCATCAATAAGATCTATCTTATATTCACGTTTAGTTAAACGTTCAAGCTCACCAAAGAATGCACCCCTACGAATAAGGTATTCCTGCCAACGGTTGGGTGTGTTTAGTACATCAGTTACATCTTCAAGACCGCTGAGTACATTATCTACTGCACCACCTTTGCCTCTACCTGTTAGCTCTTGTATTTCATTAAGGTTATTGAACATTCTGTTGTACTGTGATTCCAACTGTGGTTGTTCAAGAACTAGATCAGTATATGCCTTAGCTACATCAGGACGATCAAACATATACTTCATGTGTCTGAAGCTGTCTCTCCAGTTTTCACCAGACACTAACTGCTTACCTGCACCTAAGAAGCCACCAGTGCCCTTACCAATAGGCTGACTAAACTCGTATAGGGCATTGTCCATTACATTGCCTAAGCCCTCTAGTGGTGCACGTACACCACCTGACGTAAGGTTACGGGCAGCAGTAGCAATCTGTGACACAAGTAATCCACGGCGAACATTCTCAACACGCATAACACCGTTACGTATGTTGCCTTGTTGTTCTAGTAATTCTTTTTGTTTAGCATCTGCTTTAATATTGTCTGGTTTAACACGAGCTATCTGTGATAGTTGGTTTAGTACCTTACCAGCTTTAGATCCTGAACTAGCTACAGTGAGTACGTAGTCTTCAAAGGATAGACCGTACCTATTAAGATCATTTATTAGCTCTTGTCCACCAATAAGATCTTTATTAACGGTTAATTCAAACAAGTTATCTATAATAGTTTTATTATTATTAAATGCCTCTGGATTTTTACGTTTAAGGTCTGATGCAATAGCAACAATACCATTAAACTTATCTGGCTGCAGTATGGGATCTGTGATTACATCGTCACCTAGTGCTAGATCAAACAGATCACCGTCACGTTCTGTAACTGTACGTGCAATGTCTTCACCAACCTCACGTGCTAAATCAAAGTCAAGTGTTTTTACACCATCAACTTCTTTTGATACAGTCCTACCTACCTTATCTTCAAATGCAATGATAAGCTCTTGTGCTATGTCTTTGTTTGCATCAGCAACTTTAGCAGCAGCAATACGTGCATCTTCTGCGGCTTCCATAGTAGCAATGCGAGCACCGCCTACGTTGTAACGTTCTGCAATCTTTTTTTGTTTAGTTTCTTTTATAGTTTTCTTTACAAGGCCATCGGCTACTACATCAGGTAAAGATTTAGCAATAGATATAAATTTACCAAGAACGCCAACAGCAGGTAAAGTTTCTGAAAACTCTAGTGCACCAGAGGTTGTGTCCATTATTAAATTTGTAAGCTCTCTAGGAGTAGATATATTAGGATTTCTACCTGCAGAAGCAGCTTTATATAATCCAGCCATTACATAACCACCTATTTTCTGCTCAGACATTTTTTCTAATGTATCTTCTATAACATCTGCTGCTCCAGAGCCTCCTATATTTATGGCCTCCCCAAGTTCCATTAGACGTTTAGTACCCCAAGCACCTCCGTATTCAGGAATAAGACTAATTAATTTTTCAGCAGCACCAGCTTCACCCGCATACGTACCTTCTCCAGATCTTATATCTTTTGCTATTACTTTGCCAAATGCAGCTACTTCTTCGTCTGTAGCTTCACTAATAAGTTTACCAACGTCTTCACCACTCTCATCTTTAACAAGAATATAACCAGAGTATTCTTTTGCTTCAGCTAAACGATCCGCACCAGACCTAAAGGATGGATCATACGGTACTACTTCAGGTTCGGGGCTTTCGGCTGGGTTTGGTATACCAAAAGTAGCAAAGTCTATTTGTGTAGGATCTTCATCTACCTCTTCTTCCTCTACTTCAGGAAACATAGTTGTAGTAGTGTCACCATCACGTTTAGCAGTGTATTCACTTAACGACATAGAACCCGCACCATCTTGTGATGCAGGTTGAGTTGGTAGAGAAGGTGTGACTACTGTATCTTCTTCGTCACTGTCCTTGTCTCTAGACTTTACATAGTCTAAAAGGGAAAGTGTTTCAGCCATTAATAAAAAGGTAGTCCTGTTGCTGGATTAACTACTTGTGTATATACAAGTCTTCCTAAGTTAGGTATGCTAACAACCTCTCCTATGTTAAACTTTCCAGTTCTTAAATCCTCTTCTCTATTTAAATTTGTAACTTTTTGAGCACTATCTACATAACTTTTTAAATTGGCTTGAGCCTGTGATCGCAGAGTAGTAATACCGTCATTCATAACTGCATCTTCTAGTGATCCATACGTACCCTCAAGGTATTGTGCAGCACGTAGTCTAGCTACTTCTGCTTGGGCTTCTCTACCTTCAATCTTACCTATAATATTACCTTGCATATCCATACCTATGTCAAACAGAGATAGTTGCATTTTAAATGCAGAGTTTACATTAGACTGAACTGTGCCTAGTGTAAACAATGGACCCTTTTCACCACCCTTAATACTTTCAGCTTCTTTCATTGCGTTTAAATCTTTTAACAAACTTTTCTTTTGTCGTTCATAATCTGCAAACTTATCAGGATTATTAGTCCTTAATTGTTTTTGTGAAAGTATGGCAAGCCTAGCACCAAAACTATTGCTTACTTCATCGGGTTTTCGGTATTGTTCTTGCAAAAATTTAGCATCAAAACCTCCAAAAGACGTACCAGTTGCAGGTGCTCCTGCATTTACGTCTTCGTTAAGTTCTGCTACAGAATTTGTTGTTCGCATATTGTAATTTTTACTTACGTCTACACCATTTACAACTGCACGTTTCCCTACGTCTAAATACAAGTCGCCAGCAGTTTTTCCTTGTGTAGCTATTTCAGCAGCTTGAGCGTCTGTGTAACCTACGAATTTTAAAGCCCCAACTAATTCTTCTATAGCTTTCTTTTCCGCATCACGTTCTGCTTCTTTGCGTAATCTTACTGCCCTTGCCTCACGCCTAGATTCCTCAAGACGCTTTTGCGTTCTATCTTCATTAACACGTATACGAGTAGTAACAGCCTCTGATGCACCTGCTGCAAAAGCCCCAAAATTAAATGCCATTATACTCTCCTTGCCATAAGACCAGTTGGTTGTGGTTCAACTTCTTCTGATGTTTCTTCTACCTCAACAGTTTCCTCAGAGTTTAACTCTTCAGGTAAACGTTCTTTCATTTTTTTCATAGCTAGTGCAATCTTACTGCTAGATATGCGGTCATCATCTTTACGCATCTCTGTACCTGTGTCGTACTCAATGCCAGCATCATCTCCTATGTATGCCATCATCTCAATAAGTACAGGCATAATTAGCATACCTACATCAATAGTATGCTTACCTTCCATCACACCTGCTGACTGAATACTGTTAGCAATAGTAGTTAAAGGTATACCCATTTCCATAATATCCAGAAGCTGATCGTTAAAGTTTTCTTCTGTCATTCTAGGTATGTAAAAATCTAGAGCTTCCTCAACTGTGTTGTACTGTGGTGGGTTCTGCCAAGGTCTACTTCCTACTTCAGCAGTCATACCCATACCCGGTGTAGGTCTATTGAAGGATACTTCAGGTGTCTCTATCATCTTTAATCCTCATTCTATCTTCACGTATCTGTGCCACGTATCTTGCTACACGTTCCATAGGCTCACTACTAGATGTATCGTTAGACGTAGTATCTTTATCACGAGACAGCAATCCCTTTGCTTTATTTAAAGAGCTTACTTCTTTTTTCTCTGGCATTTTTATATTGTTATATGCATCAGCAAAAACATTAAACATTTATTAACTCCTATGAACCGAATATAAAGTCACTAACACCATCAACTAACGTACCAGCAAAAGTATTGCTAAGATCTGACGTAAACAATGTACCTACCATATTACCAAATGCTAGTGACGATGCATAGTCTTGTTGAGCCGTAGCGGCAGCAGCACTTGCATCATTGTTAAGGTTAGCGATAGCAATATCTACGGTACGTTCACGTTCACTTTCCGCACTAGTCCATACATATTCCATTGTATCAGAGTAGTAGTTCCACAAGTTATCATATGCAGTATTAGATACAGCCAACATGTTTGCAGCATTAATCTCATTAGATCTATTGATAGCTGCAGTATCTTCTGTTGCTACTTGTCTACGCCAGTTAGCATTATTCTGTGCTATCACAAGTTGATTAGATGCGTTAAACTGATCACGTTGACTTTCAATTTGTGCATTAAACTTACCTATGGCATTTGCTTCACCCGCATTAAACTGTTTAGTAGCGTTTTGTTGTGCTGTATTAAACTGGGATACTTGTGCAGCTAAGTTAGACATAAATTGATTAACTTGATTCTCACTGCTTGCATTAAATTGAGCAGCAGCATTTTCTGCAGCCTGATCTGACAATAGTGCCTGTTGAATAGACTGCGCCTTAAACATATTTGTTTGCTGACGATTGCTTAGATTAGTCATGTCCATACTCAAGAATGCTTGTGCATTTTGTACAGCAGATTGCTGTCTAGCATTTAAGTTAGCCATATCCATATTAGCTAATGTTGCTGCATTTTGTAGTGTTGCAGTGTTGGCACTAGACATTTCTGCTAATCCAACAGACTGCATCATCTGTGAGTTAGCTAGTGTCATCTGTTGCTCAGATGTGTACTGAATATTAGCAGCCTCTGCAAAACGTTCAGCATTAATTACAGCTACTTGTTGTTCGTTTTGTAATTCTTGATTGCGTAACGTAGCTTCTACCTGCATGTTAGCCACAGCTACCTGTTGTCTGTTAGACAGTTCTGTCATATCTACAGTCATAGTATTGGTAGCATTAAACAAACGAGTTTGTTGTTCGTTATTTAATTCTATCTGACGATCTTCAAGTACACTTGATATATTAAATATAGCAGCTTGTTGACTATTGTTAATAGCCTGACCTTCAAATGCTGTACGTGCAGAATACTCTTGAACAAATGCTTGTTGTTTATTAGAAAGATTAATATTATTAACCTCTGCATAACGCTCTGCATTAAGTATAGCAGCCTGTTGCTTGTTGTCAAGAACTTTACCTTGTAAACTTGCACGTAGTTGCGCATTTGCAAGTGCTGTTTGTTGACGGTTAGAAAGGTTAGCAACTTCAATCTGTAAACTTTCAGTAGACTGTTGAAGTTTTACCTGCTGTTCATTAGTAAGATTAATATCGTTTACTTGTGCAACACGTGATGCATTAAACAAAGCTGTCTGTTGCCTAATGTCCATAGACTTACCTTCAAGTGCAGCACGTGATTGTGCGTCTTGCATAAAGGCTTGTTGCTGTGCATTAGCATCAAACTGTGCGGCTTCAAAGGTTTGTGATGAAGCAAGTACTGCCATCTGTTGTTCATTAGTAAGCTCTTGTCCTGCAATGGAAGCCTGTACCTGAAGATTAGATAATGCAGTTTGTTGTGTGTTAGACAAGTTAGCCATATTAACTTGTAAGTTTTCAGACGATCTTTGTAGTAATGCTTGTTGTGTATTATTTAAGTTTATATTATTTACTTCTGCATAACGTGCAGCATTTACTAAAGATGTTTGTGTTTTTACATCTAAGTTTTTCTGTTGTACTGCAGATTTAAATTGTGCATTAGCAAGTACTACGGATTGTTCATTAGACAAGTTCTGTGCTTGCAACGTAAATGCATTAGTACTGTTAGCCAACGCAACCTGTTGCCTGTTATTTAAATTAGCAAGCTCCATGTTTTGGTTTGCTGCAGCATTAGATAAAGCTACTTGTTGTTTAAAATTAGCATTGGATATATTTGCATCATACAAAAACTTAGCATCGGCAGATGCAATAGGTAATGCCGCTTCCATAGTGGCCTGTACAATAGCTGCACCTGCCATGCTAGAACCTGCTAAACCCCGTGACGCCATTGCTGCATTAGCGGCTCTCATAGCCCCTGCAGCCCACACAGGTGTACCGTTTTCAAACTGTGCCATAAGCTCAGACATCTGACCCTGTACAGTAGACTTAGCTGTAACATTTACCTGTGCAGCTTCTGCAAGATACTGTGACATTGTACCTTGTTCAGCAACAGCTTTAGCTGCAGTGTTTAATTCATTAGCTACAGCAGCAACAGCTTCTACAGCTTGACCTATTTGTAATCCCTGTGCTTCAGCGTCAATAAGCTCTTGTGCACCTACACGGCCTTCTGCACCTGCAATTGTAGATTGATAAGACGTTGTAGCTACGTCAGCTTGAGGTATAGTAGATGCCGTAGCTGCATTTTCTACAGCAGTCTTTTGTATGTTTGCAATATCTGTAGGAGGAAGATTGTAGTAATCTTGAGATGTAATAGTCTCACCATCAGCAACTTGTCCACGTGCAGACTCTAGTGTAGACTGATATGTACTAATAGAATTTTCAGCTTGTTCTGCAGTAAGACCTACACCTTCAGCTTTTACAACTTCATCTTCTTTTACTTGTCCTTCAGCCACACCCATCTTACCTACATCATAATCAGTGACAGGAGTTACCTCTGGTGTAGGCTCTTCAAATTTTACAGCTTCTGTAGTTACTACAGGTTTTAATAATTCTTGAGCTTGTGCTGTAGGTATGTTCAATGCAGTAGCTGCTTTAGCAATTTCATCTGCAGATACAGTACGTGTACCAGCTTTAGCTTCTTGTATATACTTTTCATCTACACCGATAGCAGTAGCTAAACTACTATCTGGTATAGTTCCCTGTGCGGCTTGTACTTGAGCTTCAGGTGATACAGTTCCTATAGCTCCTGCAACACCTTGTAATGCTGTAGTTACTTTAGGTGTAACAGTACGTGGATCTGCTGTTGCAGCAGCAGTTACAGTTGGTTCTATTGCAGTTGTAGGAGTTATAGGTGTAGCGCCAGTTACAATAGGTGCAACAGGAGTTTGCCCCATTGTAGTATCTACAAGTTGTTCTTGTGTTATGGTAGTTCCCACAGGTTGAACAGTAGCACCAAAAGGTAACTCTGGTTGAATTGCCCTTTGAGCCATGAGATCTTCAATTGTTGGACCTGTTGTGTTTTCTTCTGCCATATTAATTATCCATTCACTACTTCGTTAAGACCCCAGATCATTCCTGCTACACCACCTACGAATATTACTACTCCGACTACTAGTGATATGCCCCAGAATAATCTGTCTCTTT
>UEXN01003025.1_pt1 | contig 11260 bp, 10 predicted proteins | sample 1796711 | NCBI WGS metagenome assembly UEXN01 (sample SAMEA4772470, study PRJEB27181) | metagenome | reverse complement strand
AACTTAAAAACGGCATCGCACCGGCAGCTTGGGGTCGATAGATTGGCATTTGATATTGACCTTCAACCGCGTCCGCAAACGGATCACCCGTAGCTGCAATGTTCATACCCTGTGTGGTGGCATAGCCTCCGGTTTGCGGGGTAATTTGATCCGCGATACCAAAATCAACCGTTTGACCGGACAGCATTACTGGGTCAGGTAACTGGGGTGTCGCCGCCACAGGTGGCGGGGTAAACATCGGTTCTGTAGGCACCGTGACCTCGGTGGGTTGCGGAGGCTGATACACTGGTGGAGGTAAATCTGGGGCAGGGGGCAACATGGACGGCGGGGCTACCTGCTCGCTGGGAGGTTGCACTACATCCACTACCGGTGGAGGGGGAGGTGGAGGCAAAGGATCAGGTTGCGGTAGTTGGGCTTGACCGGTGTAGGGGTCACCCGTGTCAACCACCTTTACTTCACCCGGTGCGGGTCCTCCTGCAACAATCCCACTAGAAGGTGTGAAGGGAGGAGTCGTCGTTTGAGTCGGTGGTGTTTGAGCAGCGACCGGTTCTTCGGTAAGCACAGGCAGCGGATCTTGCTGGATTGGTGACAGGTCTGGCACTCGCATCAAATCCGACAAAATTTGACGTCGAACCGAAACCGGCACATCCGCAAAATCTGGGCGACCACCAAAATCTGGATTACCCCGAGAGTCGTCAAACAAACCCAACCTGTCGGCTTGTGCGTCGGTCAAGTTAGCTCTGGCGGCAGCGTTGCCACCCCGATTCATCCCAACAGGCATTGTTCCACGTGGAACACCGGCCCCGGCTAGGGGTCCCGACGTGTTGTACTTGCTGAACAAGTTGGTCAGACCGCTGATGTTTCTTCGTCTCATATTGTTCACCATACCACCGTTTGAAAAGCCCTCAAACGGATTGCGCGCAATTCCGATTTGTCTGGGGTCGTCTGCTTTTGCCGGGTTACCTTTTGCCAAACGCTGCCTTGATTTATCAAAGACAGTGAGAATTTCGTTTTCTTCTGGGATGTTTAGCTTTGTCGTCCGACGCAACATCATAGCCCCGGTCGGATTTAAGTCTCGGAATGATATCAACCTTGCGCCGGGGGCACCGGCATCCTTCACAGCGTTCAAAATCGTCCCGTCAAGGTCATTGGCGGGCATACCATAGGGATCGTATTCCATCAACAACGAAGGAGAAACTGGTCGCGGAGAAGAACCATCCACGCTTATTGTTATTACATCATCGCCGTCCACAAACTCGAAGTTATCACCTATCTGTCCTGCTCCTCCGGCCTTTACTTCAAATTGAAAATCTCGTCCTCTCAGACCAAAAAAAGTTTCTTTGTAAGGGAAAGAAACGGAAACTACACCGCCTTCCTCTAGTTGTCCGTACCTTTTACCGCCGTAATCAATCTCTGCGAAACCTCGGGTATCAATACGCATCGGTATCACGGTGCCTAAGTCACCGAGACCACCCGCCCCATAAGTCATTGCTTCCGCTGGACTTTCCGTCATAAAGAAAGCCGGTTCATCGGTGTTCATATGCACACCGCCGTCTTCTATAATTCGATCAGCGGCTCCGCGAGTGCCGTGAAAAGCGTATTCATTTGCTTGGTAAAAATCATCGCGAGGCAAAAATTGACCCGACGAATCTCTAGTTATGACGCTATCTGGTAGGTTAGGCTCATTCTCTTCCAAGTCGATTTCGTGCTGTAGTCGAGTCATTTCGCGCCCCGCCTTAGCCCTTTCAGCTTTGAGCCGGTCGACAGTAGATTGTTTTAAAGGCGTGCCGGTGTTCTCGAAAAGCTGAGAATTACGGTTGTCGTAAATGCCACGCTGTTGCTGTAGTTTTGCTTTTTTTGCTTCGAGGTCACCGTTACCGGGAGGGTCCATTGAAAAAGACGGCTGGCCTTTACGGCCTTCGGCCAGAGAATAAACAAGCCCACCTTCAGGTAGCACCATCCCTTGAGTGATTTCAGGATCAAGGTTTTGCATTTCTACGGGAGTAATTTTGTCCGTAAACGGTCTTAACTCACCAGACGGAGCACGTAAATACTCGCCCTCTTCAATGCCTTCAAACCTTCTTTGCACGTTACGTGCTTCGACTTCACCCGGATTACCTTCATACATCTCGTATGATCGACTGTTTATTTCTTCTATCTGTTCTTTTTCTTTAAGGATTGGTCGTAGCTTTTGTATCTGTTCGTCAAAAGCGTTGCCAATTCTTTCGGCGACTTTTTCTGAGTTTTTGACTCCGGCTTTTTTAAGCTCATCAGCCAAATAAATCATTTCTCGGTCAGAACCCAAATATCGAAAAGCCTGTCCCCTATATTCTGCTTCAGCGTCTGCAATTTCTTTTTCTGATTTCCCCGCTCGACGCTTCGAGTCCTTCATCATTTCGATTTGTTCTTCAAGGGCACGCCGGGACCTCTCGGCCATCGTTAGCTCTCCGGCAGCAATTTGTTCCTCCTCTTCTGCACGCTGCCTGAGATAATGGACTGTTGCACGTTTAACAAACCGCACTCTTTCTTCATCTGCGCCCACTAAGCCCTTCTGAGTCCGTGGTGACAAGGTCGGCGAAGACAATCCAAATATTTTTCCAAAAAGCCCTGTTTTTGGTTTTTTTGAGCCGGGGTCATCAAGGGTTACCACCAGATTATCTAAGCTATCCTCAATGTTCGTCTCTAGCTTTCTACGTTCATCTTGGTTTTTAGTCTGTCTTTCCGCAAAGCCCGCAGGTTCAAACATCCGGGTGTTGGCACCGCCGTACAATCCTTCAATGTCTTGCACCGCATGCTGAACCTCATGTAACAGCGTGCTCATCATTTCTTTGCGACCTTCTACCGTATTCGGGACGGACGCGAGAGAAATCTCTTTCGTGTCGGGGTTGTAAGAACCTTTAAGAAAGAGTGCCAAAGAGGGGGTTGGTTTTATTTGTATCGAGCGTAACTGAGGGTATTCGTCAAAAAGTTCTGGAAAATCAACGATTTGCTCTAGAACAGGGGCAGGAAATTTTTGCAAACCGTCCTTGCCAGCCTTAGAATCCAATTTCGTAAAGCCGTATTTATTTAATTGTTTTTCGTCTAGCTCAAAAAACCCCGGCACGTGTATGTAATCTTTGTCGTTGATGCTGTTTTTGCGTATACGAAGACCTTGCATCGCCTCAAGACGCTGTTGATCTCTAGTCTCAGGGTCTAATAACTTACCCAACTCAACATCAGGGTCCTCCGTCTCCCGAAACACCCCCCGAAACGCAACGTTAGCCGTCGGTATTTCATAGCGTACCTTGCCATCTAAGCTAGAACGGTATGCCTTATACGTGTTAGCGCCATCTTGTCTTTCCCACCCTTCTGAAGGGTCGATACCGGATTCCTCCAACATGGCAACCGTATCTTCCGCTCGTTTACCAGACTTGCCGCCACCACTGCCAAAAATACCAAAGCTGGCTCTGGGCACGTCGCTTACAGCGCGACCAACAGCCAAAGGCGTCGTAGCCGATAAGAAAGCGTCATAAGGCATGCCCGTCATGCCGGTTTCTGGATCGATAACACGCTCACCGCGTAAGCTTGCAATACCAGAAAGCTTTGTTTGTTCTGCTAATGTTTCGGGCACCGTGCGCAGCGTTTCTATGGCCTGTGCCCGTGTCTCCGGAGATCTGATCAAATCCCCAGCAAAATCAACAGCTTGGGAAACACCACGGGCCAAGGGCATATTGGCGCGAGCTTCTGGCCCCGAAGTTGCCTCCTCTGGACGCATAAAGACGCCCGGACGAAGGCGTTCTTCTATCCGCTCGTCAAAATCAAATGTCTCAGGGTTGTATGATTCAATCGCGTCGCCTAGCTCACGGGCGGCGGGCATGACCACTTCGCGGCGACTCGTATCAAAAAGATCCGCAGCGCCACGGGCCAGAGCCGTGGGCAGACCAACACGGTCGGATACCATAGAGGTGGGGAACCCCTGTATCGCATCACCGCTCGCGAGCAGATCCCGAATCTCTGGGTCGAAAATATATTCCTGCTCTGCCTCAGACGCCGGGATGACCTTCCCAAATTCAAACTCGCGTTCAGCCATAGTATGCCCCAGCCGTGATACTCACCGATTCGTCACCGTCTTCCCAATCGTCAGTAGGCAACTGCACAAAGTTACCCTGCCGATAGCGCATCAGCGCCTGTGTGGTGCTGTCCACCAAGTCGTCGTGAGTCCCGTTAGGAAAAGCAGCGCATTCTTCCACCACTTCTTGCGCCCAAGACTCATCAGGTGCCCAGATCATACCAGCTTCAAATAGCGGAGATATACTGTGTACCCTAGAAAGCTTGTCATTACCACGGCTTGGCGTGAAATTCACCACCGGAATGCCCAATTGACGCAATTCCTGAGTCAGAGGGGTCCCTGATGCCTTCGCTTCCACAATAACCGTCTCGGGTTCCCAAAATTTGTAGTGCTCAAGCGCAATTTCCTTCAGTTCAGGAAAGTCCCACCGCCCTTTCTTAGCATCCAACAAGATTAAATGCGCCGGACCACCAATTTCTTCGGGATAAAACACTCCCCAAGTGGTAATCGCACTGTAGTCAGCGGTTTCTCGCTTACTAAACGCCGTATCGTAGCTTTGAATGACGTACTGAAGGTTCGGAATCGTGTCTTTTTCCCAAACGTTCCACCATTCGCGCTTCAAAATGGCCAAAGTCTCGGAGGTGGGGTTCTGCTGGTACTGCGCGTTCCACTGATACGCCGGAATCGACGCTTTTACCGACTCCAACTCTTCCTTCTTCCAAAATTCGGGCCAACATGGCTCCCCAGACTCGAAAATTGCAGGTAATTCAAGGACTTCCCACTGATCTGCAAAGGGGTCTTTAGTCATCTGACGCACCAAATTGCCCGTCATGTCCTTTTCTGACCACCGAGTCTGCACCAAAACGATAGCACCACCCGGCTGGAGACGTTGTCGGGGACCCGCCGTGTACCATTCCCATGCATTCTCGAAACCACTCGCCGACATCGCCGTCTGCTCCGAGTGCGGATCGTCAATAATAATTAAATCACCACCACGTCCCGCCAAGTTCGACCCAACGCCCACCGCGTAATACATACCACCCGACTTTGTGTCCCACCTACCAGACGCCTTACTGTCCGCAGACAGCTTCGTATCGTCAAAAATCTCCTTGTACTCGTCCGTTTCCAACAGATTCTTGACCTTACGGCCAAAATTCACGGCCAATTCGGTGGTGTGTGTCGCCTGAATGATCTTCATCGACGGGTTCCGTCCAATCATCCACGCCGGAAACAAGTACGAAGCAAACTCACTCTTCGTATGACGCGGCGGCATGTTGATGATCAATCGCTTCAACTTCCCAGAAGCAATCTGCTCCATCTTCTCCGCGATCAAATGGTGATGCCTACCCGCAATGAACTCCGGCCACATAGATCGTACAAATGGTAAAAATTCAGCCTTACAAGTTTCTACCTTCTCCAATTGCTTCAAACGAAGCTGTAATCGAAGTTCCTGAATGTCCGCTTCTGTCTGAGTGTCAAGGTTCAAGGGGGACCCTATAAGTTTCTATGGTGGTGAGAAAATCTGACCAGTTCACGGGCTTGGTGAACGTGCCGTGAGCCGCGACTCGTATGCCGTTTTCAAAAATTTCTATCGCTTGATCCGCACGGTACAAATACACGGTGTCATCCTTTTTTACCACGACCCACGAGCGAGCGCCCTTGTGCCGCGTTGCAAACGAAACCTGATGCGGACTGAGCAAAACCTTATTGCCCTTCGCTACTTTGAGTTCGATCAGGTGAAACTGGCTTTGTCGGTCGAGTAACAACAAGTCAGGTATGCCCTGCGTGCTACTGTTCTCGATCCGCGTGCAAACCACATCAGTGCTGGATAGCCCCGTCTTGATCTGCCTCCAAAAGCTCGACTCTGTCTGGTTCGACATCGATCACCTTCTCGCCAAGCTGGCGCTTCAGTTCGTCCAAAGCCTTCTTGACCTCGGCTTTACTCATCTGATCAATCGATCCATGGCGGACCTCAGACTTGTTCACGTAAATATCGCCTTGGGCCAAGCCGCGCGCTTTCTCAGCCTGAACAGCAGCAGAGTATGCACCCGCCGCGATGGCCTCATCACGGATATGCTGCAAGTCGCGGATGTGTCGGGCGTAGCTCACTTCGTACTTTTCAGCAAGCTCGGCCCTTCGTGCCTTGAGTGCTTTCACGATGTGGGGTGATTTTCTAGGGTTGAGCATCTCGTAGGCCCGTGTATGCGCGCCGTTGATACTGAATCCCGCTTCGACGGCCAGATTTCGTAGCGTGTCCTGTCCCTCACGTGTGGCGACCAGTTCGACAAACTTAACTTGCTTGCCGGTCAATCTCGTATCTTCAGAGAGCCTCGGTCTGCCCCGTGTCTCTACTTTTTTCTGCACTTCGGCCATGCGTCAAATCCCATAAAACCCACTTAATTTTGCGAAATATAGCACTTTTTTAAGTCAGTGAAAGCGATTTGTTTCAGAGCCGTATTGTTTGCGTGAAACCTGCACAAGTACGCGGCTGGCTGCGCGTGCCCACGGCGCGCGGCGCGCGAAGCGCGGGCGGCGGCTTTTGCTGCGCGGATAACCTTTATTGGCGGGGGGACCCTAGACCACGGCGCGCGGATCGCCGACCGGCGGCGGCGGATCGCGGTGCGCGGATCGATGCGCAGTTGCTGCGGTCCACGGTGCGCGGATGGTATGCGATATCTCTTTGACCAGGTGCAAATGTCCCACGGCGCACGGCTCGCGGTGCGCGGTACGTTTGGCAAGGGGAGCGGGCGGCGGGGCGCGGCATGTTGCACTGGGAAAAAATCCAAAAAAAAGCCCGCACGGCGGCGGGCTAGATCGGCGGCAATGATCGACGGGTTAGCTGCTAAACGTCACGTCGAAGTAGCCGTTCTTGATTACGTCGGCCACGGCTTCGCGGATCGACTCGGTAGACGTATCGGCGGTCTGCTCTGCTACCGCATCCGAAAAGTTATGGTGGTCGGTCGGATCGTAGTCTTCGATAGCAGTTTGAACTTCGTTCTCCACGGAAGTTTGAACGTGATCTTCGATAAGCCCAAAAATCGCGGCAGATAGTTGGGCTTCACGATCAGCAGCATATGACTGAGCGTTAGCAATTCGGCCAATCTCCACCCGAAGCTTTCGGATTTCAGCGGCGGCGGCTTTAATATCGGCGCCGGTCGCATCAAGTCCGGCTTCGATCTGATCGGCTGCAAGCCGGTCCAAGTATTCAGGCATGGTTTCACGCGTGGCCGGTTGAGTGTTTTGATTTTCAATGTTCATCTGTCTTTGCTCCAATATTGCGCCATCGATTTGTGGCGTTCGCGGAGTATAGGACTAATCCCACAAATAAAAAAGCCCGCACGGCGGCGGGCTTGTTCGGGCGGGTTGATCGGTTAAGTGTGAGCGTACCCGTCGCGCTCAATGCCGATTGTCATATGTGGGACGTTAGCCATCGCGCAGTCGTCGAAGTGAAGCGCGTAGCAATCTCGCGCTACCCAATCGACAAAACCGACGCCTTTGTATAAAGGGTGATCGGTATCACGCACGTGCCGGCAGAAAATGCGCACCAATGCGGTCTGCTGGTCGGTGGTGAACTGGGCTAGGTGGTCGATAAATTGCGGCTTGGCGTTTTCCATTAGTCAAACCTCGCAATTTTTGAATCATACAGGGTAGCGACCGCCACAATGCCATACGGGTAGACGTAGCACGTCACGCTGTCGTCGGGATCGTCGAGCGCGCGAAGTTTTAGCAGCGGCGGCAGCGGATCGTCGCCGTCGCCATGGTAGATGCCGTCAGCGTCCAACGTGCCCGAGAATGGGTATTGATTAAATCCGCCCATCTGATAGCAGTCGTCCATCACTTGCGCGGCTTCTTCTATCGTTCCGGCTTTTTCTTGCAGCACGGCTTCGGCAAAAAAATCGGGGATGATGCCGCACATTTCCTGCAATTCGTCTCGGCTGAAATCATAACTGGCGGTCGGGTCAAGTATCCATTGCAGCAAAAGCTTTGCGGGTCTTATCTTAATTACTGTTTCCATTTTCGTTGTTCCTATGTTGCGCCGGTATGGCGTGCGCTCAGTATAAGATTAATCCCATGCAAAAGAAAAGCCCGCACGTTGGCGGGCTATTGGAGCGGGTGAGGGGACCGATCAGGCTGCGAGCGCGATGGTCTCCCATTGGTTACGTGGCAAGTCTAAAACGGCGCGCCCGTTCGCGTACCAATCATCGACGCTATCCGCGTCCGCAGTATGCGCCACGGCGGTGACGGCGTTAACGATTGTAGCGCGGCTTATCGGCTTATTGCTGTATCCGCTCTGCTGAATGGTCTGCATTAGTCCGGCCATAAGGTCCGCGCTCGACTTCTTCGGCAGGCTTAGAACCTTCACGACGCTATCAACCACGGCGGCGGGATTGGCTAGGCCATTCTCGACAATATCGCCGTGCGCAATCCGCATTTGCTCTATCGTCTGATCAAAGCTTTCACGGCTTGCGTAGCTAGCGACGACGTCCCGAAGTTTGAGTTGTAGCGCGTGATTGTCCGCGTCTTTTGCTTCACTGGTCAAAACAGACCAGTCGTCGGTGCCGCGTGCACTAGTGACGTGAGTGTGACGGGTTAAATTGCTGCTAGTCATTCCGTTAAGACATGCCAAAGTGAAAACCATCTGCCGCACTTCGACGCTGCCCATACCGACTTCGGAATTCCGTAGCAGAATCCCGTTGGCCATATGATCACCTAAAGCCGGTTCCGCTACCTGCACCAAGCTTTTAAGGCGCAAGTAAAGGCGATGGTCAGTGACCGTGCCGTTCACAATCTGCCAGTTCGCGGGTGAATCCATCAATTGCGGCAGCGCGGCTTCTACCAGATCGACATTATCGAACGTTTTAAACTTATCGCTCACGATAGCGCGCACTAGCGGTTGGTCGCCATCAAACGTGCGCAGCATTTTAGACTTGGGTTCATTGACCAAAATCTTGTTAATCAGGTTATCAAATTCTGGCGCATAGTTTTCGTTATCGCGTAACCGGCGAGCGGTCCTAACATCGATATCGCAGTTGCTAGCGAGTTGTTGAAACGCTACTTCGTTCGTTTGGAATTCCATTGTCGGCATGCCGCGATTAGCCTCCAGCACTATGTTCGTGTTGCCATCGACAGTCTGAACCTGTAGCGCGTCCGTTGGCGCTATGTAGTCGGCTTTGCGCGCGGCTTCGGTTTGAATCTTTTCCAAAATCGCGCTGAGAGTGCCTTTTTCGTTTTCAATACTCATATCACTTTTTCCTAAGTTTGGGCGCGCGGCTCGCCCTAAATGTTTGCCGCATGCGAATACTCGCATACCGATAGCAGGTTGCAAGCTTTTTTTTAAAAGTTTATGCGGCGGCGCGTAGGATCATATTCCCGTCCACAACGAAACCCGAATCGTCGTGCAGTGCTGGACCTTTGGCAGTAAGCCCAACGACGACGGGTCCGGCCATGACGTTATCCAGATCTGACAGATCACCATCAATAACGCGGCGGCCAAGGTATTCACTCGGCATAGAATTTTTAAAAACTGCGGCGATGGGTACGCCAGTAGGTAGCGCAGCGGCTACCTGTTTCTGGTACTGCGGTCGGTCGCTATACGAAAACATCAACCGGTAGTTGTCTGGCGTTTTGCCTAAGCGTTTGGCTTGCTTCGTATAGTCATAAAAAAACAGATCTGGAAATTGCTGGGGGATGCCATGCTTTTCAAACGGGATATCGGACAGCACGTTAAGCCGCACCACACCCTGCACGTTTTGCTTATCGCAAAGCTTTTTAAAGTTTCTAAGTTCGCGGGTAAGTTGGTCGAGGAATCCGGCTTGATCGGCGTGCCAGTAATCGGTTTTCTTTTGGCGGGCAATATTGACGCTGTCATACACTGCCGCAAGTCCGGCTTCCTTGAGGCAAGCTTCCATGCAATTCGCGGCTTTACTACCTGCGCAGATAATGTGGTCCGGCATCATGCTCAGGCTTGCCATTCGGACCGGCTTGGAAAAATGGCTATTCGGCTTTTTCTGGGTTTTCTTTACTTTCGTGTTCGTGGCTCGGGTATCGAGTAGTTTCATCATTCGCATCCTTGGTTATAGGTGTATGCGAATAGTCGCGTATATCTTCCTCTAGCGCAAGTCCAAGGGCGATCTTTCTATCCTGTATATAACGGGTCCATTTTTGATTATGGGCAGTATAGCGGGCACGGATTTCAATCTGCTTTTGCTCGGCTTCGCGTTCCAAGGCGATGAATTCCTCATACTTGCGTTCTTTCCATTTTGCGATCCAATACAGCACGTCTAATTCCTATGCGATTTCTCGCAGCCTAACAACACGCTGGCGCGCAGTGTCAATCCCCCATTCCTTAATTCGCTTCCCTATATAGTACTTTTTCAGCAAAACAAAAAAGATAAAAAAAATTTTTCCGGAAAACTCCTATGCAGTTACGCGTTTTTTGGTTTAGCCCGTAACGGCGTGAATCACGGTGGTACGCCAACGGTACGGCTACAGGCCCCGTCCTATAAGGCTTGTACCGCTGTACCGCCTGTACCGGCATTTTTGAAATTGTTTTTTCAAAAAATATTTTTCTGGGAAAAGTACTATATAGAAGCGCGTTTTTTGCACCAAGCGCCGCGAACCGCGTTACGCGCCCTATTTCCCGTCTTCTCACTCGAACATATTCTTTTGCAAGTTGACGACCTTGTTGTCGCGAACCCCATACCGTCGAATGGTGTTGTGGACGGTATTGGCGTTCAGCCCGAGTTTTCTGGCGATGTCTGTCCCTCGCATTTTGTTTTGGTGCAGGGACAGGATTTGCAGTCTCACGGCATCGGTTAGCGGTGCTGACGGTTTTTTCGGTGGATCGCCTAGTATTGGGTTCGATCTGCCTCGCGGCAGTTGTTTGGCTTTGTCTTGAGCGCGGATCGCGGCTAGGAATTTGTCTGTCATTCCTCGCCCTCAATCACTTGGATGCAACGCTTGCATCGATCAGGACTATCACTTAGCAGAAATTTTGCTATGGGGATCACTCTGTCGCTGCCATTGCCGCAGAGCGCGGCCACCCGCGTGAGCATCTGGGCGTGGAGTCGTTCAGTACTGGTTTTGCCGCTAGGCTTTTTGAAGCTAAATCCGGTCATTGTCCGCCTCCTACTGTTGGTGCCACGCGTTCCGGTTGAAGAATGCGACGATCCCCTCTTTAGTCGCGGGGAAGTCGCAGGTGTGTTTGTCGAT
>UEXN01003022.1_pt1 | contig 11273 bp, 23 predicted proteins | sample 1796711 | NCBI WGS metagenome assembly UEXN01 (sample SAMEA4772470, study PRJEB27181) | metagenome | reverse complement strand
CACATCCAAGTAATCTCGGTGATTATATAGAGCCTGACCCTGATAATCCTGAAGGAACAAGGAATACAGAAAGAGGTCGAGAATTATTTGATGAACTGCAAGAATTTGTGAGGAATACAATATGAGTGATATACAAAACGAAAGACTATTAGAACAATGGTATGAAGAAGCACTAGCAGAAACACTAAAAGAATATAAAGATGTGGCTAAAGCAGAAGAAGAGGCAGAAAAAATAGCAAAAGAAAGATTAGAAAGGTAAAGTTTATGAGTAAAGTTGTAGGTTGGAAAGCTAAGATAGAATTATCTTGGGAAGACGGAACAACAGAAATAATTAAAGACTATGATTTTTCAGATTATTTAAATGAACAAATTGATTATGAGATTAGTGAGTATGAAGAATCAAAAGCAAAAATAGAAAGTGAGAAAAATAATGATAGATAAACTAAAAACAATACAGTATACTTTAAGAGATACAGAAAAATATTTAGTAGGTGTAATCAAATATGATTGGATGAAATCACATCCACATTTTGAATACAATCAGAAACAAGTATTGGCTGATATAATAAAAGTTCTTGTCAATAAACAAAATGAATTAACTAAATTAATACAAGAATTAAAAGGTAGTGAACAATGAGTACAATAGAAGAAGTAAAACAACAATTAAAAAAAGCAAAGCAAGAACTAAGAGAAGCAAGAAAAGAAATAGAAGAATTAAAAATTAGAGAAGTATTATACTTAGAGCGATTAGATAATTGGGCAGAGAAGAATCAATATTTAAATAGTAAAATATCTAGTATGACAATGGATGAGGTCGCACAAATGCAAAAAGCTAAAGCAGAGTATAATGAAAAGTATCTCAAAGACAAAGAAATGGCAGAGGCATTTGATAAACAATCACAAGTTAAGCTAAATACTTTTGAGAACAAGGAAGAGTAATGGCAGTCTATTATATAGATGAATACATACAGTTTGCTAAAGAGAAGGCAGACGAGGCCAAAAAGAAATGGGTCAATGGTGATGAGTGGAATGACGAAGAGTATGAAAAGCTACAATTCCTAGAGGCTAGTGTAGAAGCGTTATTAGAAATGAGAAAACATGGACAATTATTTTATACTGATTTTTAACCCCATAGAAAGACACACGAGGGTCAATAAAGACCCCATGTATGCGTCTTAAAATGGAAAAAAATCATCCATTATTTGAGTTTTGTGCGTCTTTCATTCTTAACTTTGTTGAAAGCCCACTGCCTGTCATCAGGCTTGAATTCGACTTCAACAAATCTTCTGATACTGTCTTCATCAGTAGTATGCTTATAAAACATATTAAGAAAAAAGTCGATAGATTTTTGAGTATTACTAAAAACATTCATAATTTCACCCCCCATTCAATATATAAATATACTGGATATTCACAAAATTACCAGTGTTTTTATAGCAAAGCAGATGTGACATTATGGTACATTTTTTACTTGACAAAATAGATATAATATGTTTAGTATAATTAAAATGAAAACAGATAGACAAAAAAGACTAGATAAAAAAAGAACAATACAAAAGAAAAGGTATAGTATAATAAAAAAAAGAATGAAAGGAAGATGTAAATGACAGAAAAAAGAAAAGTAGAATGTCCTGAATGTGAGGGTGAAGGTAGAATACCTGTATGCCCTGAACCTAGGTATGATGAGTGGGAAGAGTGTCCTGTTTGTGAAGGGCATGGGAGTTGGCTAGAAGAAGTTAACTTTGAAGATGATAAGTATTTAATTGACGATGAGTACTTAGAAACAATGAAGAGAGATATAGAAGATACTCTAATTGAGCAAGTTAGAAAAGAAAGGATATTATAATGGATAAGAAAAATTATGTAGTGTATGTGAAGGAAACAGTCACAAAGAAATACTTCGTTAATGCAGAATCAGAGCAAGAAGCAGAAGAGAAATATCTGATTGACGGATTAACTTCACCTTTATATGACAAAGAAGTTGATAGAGAAATAATCTATGTAGGTTTAGCTAATGAAGAACAAGAAAAATCTTCTACAGATAATTTTAAGTATGTGTATTGACCCGCCCAAAGGGAATCATATGTTATCATACTTTTATTATTTTGTCAACAATAAAATTTTACTTGACATGTTTACAAAAAAGTGTATAGTGTACTGACAATGGAATACCAACATCAGCTTAACATGATTAAAACCTTAGACGTACAAAAGGGTAGTAGTTATAGAGGTGATTGTTTATTCTGTCTTAATAGAAACACACTATCAGTTAGGAATGAAAATGGTAAGCTTTCATGGAAATGTTTTCATTCTAGTTGTGAGGCAAAAGGCATGTCTAATAATAGTGTGACTGTAGATGATTTAGAAACTTTTATGGAAAGTAAGCGAGTTTCGTATGATTTTTCTCGCCTTCCTTTTAATATCCCAAAAGAGTTTGTCACCATTTATGGTAATAATAAGGCTAGGGATTATATATCTCAGTATCAATTAGAAGACACTGAGGCTCGACTGATGTATGATGTCAAGCAAGACAGAATAGTTTTTTTAATAGAAGAAAATGGTGAAGTTGTTGGTGCGGTGGGCCGTGCTTTGGCTGAAGACATAGTTCCCAAATGGTATAAGTATAATTCTTGTCATTTACCTTTCGTGGCAGGAACAAATAAGTATATCGGAGTAGTAGTCGAGGACTGTGTCTCAGCCTGTAAAGTAGCACTAGCTAATCTAACAGGCATTGCTATCATGGGTACAAGTTTAAAGGAAGAGTATGTGTCACCCATAGCTAGTATTATAGAGAGATGTTTTGTTTGTTTAGACAAAGACGCAACAGAAAAAAGTTTTAAGATAAAAGATACATTGTCCTATCATCTACCTACTTATGTAGAAATGATAGATAAAGATTTAAAAAATTACAGTGTAGATGAATTAAAAGAATGGAGTAAAAAACTATGCGAGACTTTGTAGCATTAATGTTTTCTATTGTTATAGTGTTATCATTTATTTTTTATGTAGTAATAAATTTACCGAATCCTTATGTCCAATAGTACAAAAGGTAGATTTTCTACTTCTGAAAAAAACAAGAAGTTTTGGAAGACTTGGGATAGTGCAGTCAACACTATGGAAAAACAATTAAATCCTGAATCTTCTATCTATAAACATAGAAATAGTTTGATTGATAAGGTAAAGTTGACTAATAGAGAAGCACAAAACTATGAAATGAAAGTTTTTGACTGTGACAAAGCAACAAAAAAAATGTACGAGTATTACTATAAACATAATAAGTATACATAGAAAGGTAAATATGGGATTGTTTGATAGGGAAAAAAATAAATATGTAGTAGACATTATGGGAGTGGCTACGATAGTAGATATAGGATGTGAGAGGTATGATGATATATATAATAAAGCTACAATAATGTATAGCCTTACCTATCATAACAAAGCATTAGAAGATTTAGGTAATAATGATTCTCATAGCTTTGAAGAAAATAAAAAGTGTAAGACTAGTGGAGTTAGTATTGTGACAGGTAAAAGAAAAAAAGAATATCAATTACCTTTTAGTGAAACAGGTTATCGTTCAGACTTCTCAAACATAATAGACTACGACCCTGAAATTAGTTTTGAAGAAGTAATAAAAGATTCCGCTCAGTATTTATTGAAACAAAGCGGAGTTCATAGAGATAAATATTTTGATACAGAAACTTTTGAAGATAAGCCTATAGTTAGTATAGTGAATAAGATATGAGATTAATATTTTTATTGGTGTTTCTAATTGGCTCTTGTTCCTTTTCTGTAGACAGAGAAAAGCCTACAAAAAAGATTGTCATAGAAAAACTAGAACCTATTGAAGACACAAAAGTCGAATGTGACACTGATAGTTTAACTAAATTAGAACTTACAAAATGTAAAATGGAAGCAAGACTATTGGAGTTGAAGTATTAAATCTTACATGTGTAAGATAGAAAGGTTATTATGGAAGACGGGAACTTAAAACTATATGTTTTAAAAATAATATTAAAAAGAAAAGTATTTGATAGAGTAAGAAAAATTGTATCAGATTCTTTTTTTACGAATGGTGGTAATGATATTTATAAAGCCATATCTAGAATATACGAAGACAATCCTGGGATTGAATCCATAAGCATTGATGATTTAAGAATAAGTTATTTTGAAACTTACTTCGCTAATCAAAGTTTTCAAGCACAAAAAAATATTAAAAACTTAATTAGTAGACTGCAACACATCCAAGATATGAATGAAAGTGTTGTAGAGAACGCTATCAAAAGTATGTACAAATCATCTAAAGCAGATGAAATGTCAAAGCTTTGCATAGCTATAGGAAATAATCCTAGTGAACATTCGTTTAAAGAAGTGCAGAGATTTTTAGAAACTATTGATGAGGAATACTTTGATACAGTAGATGATACCGCAGTGACAAGAGATGTTGATGAGATAATAGAAGCAGTCAATCAACAAAGAGAATACAGTTTTAATATACATGCACTACAAAACGCTACAGAAGGTATTGGTAAAGGTAATTTTATGATTGTCTTTGCTAGACCTGAGAGTGGCAAAACTGCCTTTTGGGTTAGCATGGTAGCAAATGAGGGAGGATTCGCATGGCAAAAAAAGAATGTTCATATATTTTGCAATGAAGAACCTGCTATCCGTACACAAATGAGAATGTTAAATGCATGTAGCAATCTAACCAAAAGGCAGATACTAAATGGTAGCAGACAATTAGCCAAAGATAGGTGGAAAGAAATAGAATCTTATATCCATACTCATGATAGCGTTGATATGAATATGGAAGACTTAAATATACACTGTAAAGAACATGATGTAGACATACTAATCATAGACCAATTAGATAAAGTTAATATTACAGGTAAGTATAATTCTTCTCATGAAAAACTAGGTGAAGTTTATAGACAAGCTAGGGAGATTGCTAAAAGACATGGGGTATTAGTTATAGGCCTATCCCAAGCTTCAGCCGAAGCACATGGTAGAGAGAGATTAAGTTTTAATGTTATGGCAAATTCTAAGACAGGTAAAGCTGCGGAAGCAGATGTCATTATTGGTATAGGAAAATTAGACGAGGGTAAAGAAAATCCCGATGAGGCATGTGTAAGGCAGATAACAATTTCAAAGAATAAATTAACGGGAGACCATGATGAGTTTCAAGTACAATTGATACCCACATTATCTCAATTCACTTCATTTACATAGAAAGGATAATGAATGATAACAACACTAGATATAGAAACAACAGTAAGTAAAGAGGGTGACCCTTCACCTTTCAATCCCGATAATAGGTTAGTCAGTATTGGTATTAATGACGAATACTATTTTTTCTACCATAAAGATTTTAATGATGTAGAAAAGATAAAACAAAATAAAGATAAGGTTCAAAAGATATTAGATGAATCTACACTAGTAATTGGACACAATTTAAAGTTTGATATGTCTTGGATGTATGAGTTTGGTTTTACCTATGGAGGTAAACTATATGATACTATGTTAGCAGAGTATATTATTATGAGAGGAAATAAAGATAAATCCTTATCATTAAAAGAATGTTGTAGAAGACATAACATTAGTTTAAAATCAGATATACTAGCTACCTACATGGAAGACGGCTATGGTGTTGATGAAATACCTCTAGAGTATTTAGAATCTTACGGCAGACAAGATGTTAAAATTACAAAAGAATTATATCTTACACAAGTAAGATTTTATAACTTACCCGCTAACAGAGGACTACTTCCTACTAGAGATTTGATGAATGATTTTCTACAGGTCCTGATAGATATGGAATGTAATGGTAATTATATTAACATAGAAGACTTAGATAGCGTAGAAAAAGAATTAACACAAGAGTATTATAAACTAAAAAATAAAATTGATAAAATAATATTTCAAGTTATGGGTGACACAAAAATTAACCTATCCTCTACAGAAGATTTATCTAAAGTAATATACTCCAAACAAGTACAGGATAAAAATCTTTGGTCTAGCATGTTCAATATAGGTATAGATAAAAAAACTAACAAACCAAAAAAAAGACCTATGATGTCCGACAAACAATTTCAAGGCATGGTACAGAAATATACAGACCCTATTTTCAAAACCATTGCTGAACAGTGTGGCACTTGCAAAGGTGTTGGGTACATAAGAAAAATAAATAAAGACGGAAAGCCTTCTAAAATGTTAAATGTTTGCCATAGATGTAAGAAGGAAGGGGTTATCTACACAGACACAGAAGCTAGAGCAGGTTTTAATTGGAAGCCTAATAGTGTTCACGATGTTGCCCAAGGTGGTTTTAAGACCGATAAAGAAACTTTAACTAGAATAGGTGTGTATGCAGAAGGTACATTAAAAGAATTTGTTGATAGTGTTATTAGGTATGGTGCTATAGAGACTTATCTTAATACTTTTATAACAGGCATTAAAGACAATACAAATCAGGATGCACTACTTCATCCTTCTTTTAATCAACATGTCACTATGACAGGTAGACTATCCTCATCAAAACCTAATTTCCAAAACATGCCTAGGGGTGATAAGTTCCCTATTAAAAAAGCTATTCAGTCTAGATTTGATAATGGTGAGATAATAGAAGTTGACTTTGCACAGTTAGAATTTAGGGTCGCAGCTTTTCTATCACAAGATGAACAGGCTATGAAAGATATACAAAGTGGTGTTGACGTTCATCAAATTACTGCTGATATTATTGGTTGTGATAGGCAAACTGCAAAAGCACACACCTTTAAACCTTTGTATGGAGGTATGATGGGTAAGAAAAAAGAAAGAGAGTACTATGAGACATTTTTAAAGAAGTATAAACAAATAGCAGATTGGCATAGACGCTTACAAGAAAGGGCATTTAAAAGTAAAATAGTAAAGCTACCTAGTGGTAGAGAGTATTACTTCCCTAATATAAAAAGAGGTTGGAGTAGAAATAAAAATGAATACTACTATAGCCACTCTACTCTAGTAAAAAACTATCCTGTTCAAGGGTTTGCCACGGCTGATATTGTTCCCATAGCTTGTTATAATGTTTGGGAACTACTTAAAAAAAGAAATATGAAAAGTTTATTGATTAATACTGTTCATGATTCTGTAATATTAGATACTCATCCTGATGAAGTACATCATGTAATTAGTATCATCAAGACTTCCTTTACCAACGTTAAGGATTCTTTACTGCAGAGATATGATTGTGATTTAAATGTTATGCTAGATTTTGAAATAAAAAAAGGTAAAAATTGGCTTGACTTATCCGCAGTTATATGATATAATAAACCAACAAAAGGAGACATTACATGTCAAATGAACTAATATCGGATATAGATAATATGTCCAACGATAAATTGATGGCGATGATAGGTCAAGATATAGAGTCAGGTGGCTCTTCTTTATCCAGATTGTCTATCAATTATGATACCGAAGACAGTGAGGGCAACCTCATAAAACGAGGCCTATATAAAGTAGATAGTCAAAAACATGGTATTGTTTTTGCAGAGAAAGTTTCTTTTAGACCTTTCTTAAATACTTTTCAATACAATAAGTGGGATGAAGAGAACGAAGATAACAACTACAAATCTGTTATGTTTACGAGTTGGTCAGACGCAAAGCCTGATACAAATGGAACAGACGCATGTGGAAGTGTACCTAAAGCAAGAAGAGATGATTTAGACCCTGCTTCTAAAATAGAGCAAGATAAGATTACTTGTTACAGAAATGTATTTGGAGTAGTCTCTACAAAAGGTAAGACATCAAAAGGTGAAGATATAACAATTGTTGATGAGCCTGTATTATATAGAGTTAGAGGCGTTAACTTTTTACCTATAGGCGACCAATTAAAAAGCCTTTCTAAAAGAAATAAAATTATGTACAATACTGTTTTGGATTTTAATGGAACAGAAAAACATACTAAAGGTAGCGTCACTTACTTTACGGCAAAGATTAAAGATGCCAATAAAGATGTTAAGTTTTCTGATACAGATAAAAATAATCTAAAAAACTTTTTAGAGTATGTCAAACGAGAAAACGATTATGTTAAGGAAGAATATGCAAAAGCAAAGAAAAGCGAAGTGACTGCAGAAGATATTCTTGATGACGAAATCATGAAGGAAATGACTGCTTGACTTTCTTAGAAGAAGTAAAATCATTTTTAGCACAGGCTCAACGAGAGCCTGTCGCTATACCTAAACCTATTATAGAAAAGTTTAAAGAAGAATGTGAACAAGCAGTACGAAAACAATTTACAGATAAGAGAGAAACAGATTTTAGAATACGAATGTCTAATGTTGGTAAACCTTTGTGCCAATTACAAATGGATAAAAAATATTCTGGTGATAATAAGATAGTATCTTATGAAAATTATAATTTTAAATTAAGAAATTTATTTGGTGATATAATAGAGGCTGTTGCCGTTATGTTACTAAGAACAGTTAAAGCAAAGATTCAAGGGGTTCAAGGTAAGGTCAAGTTAAACACAGAATTTTTTGATATAAAAGGAACGTATGATATCATTATAGATGATAAAGTATATGATATAAAATCTGCGTCACCCTTTGCCTTTGAGAAAAAATTTGGGGAAAGTGGCGGTGGCTTCCATAAAATTGCTGAAGACGATGTCTTCGGGTATCTCTCCCAAGGATATCTATATTCGGAAGCCACAGGTAAACCTTTTGGTGGTTGGATTGTAGTTAATAAATCTACAGGAGAAATGCTAGTTAGCCAACCTCCCGAAGATGATTCGGAGTACAGAAAAAAAGCATTAGAAAAAGTACATAATAATGTAAAAGCGTTAATGGAAGATGCCCCTTTCAAAAAAGAGTATGAATTACAAGAAGAGTCTTTTTATCAAAAAAAGACAGGCAATAAAGTTTTGGGTAATGTGTGTTCTTTCTGTCAATACAAACATAAATGTTGGGGTGATAATATTGAGTACTTGCCCCAACAGCAATCCAAAGCAAGAAGCCCTAAATATTATTGGTATGCAGAATTAAACAATCCAAAGGATGTTGCTAATGGCTAAAAAAGTTACCTTAGATAAAGATAGTGTAATCATAGCGGTTAAACCTTTTGGGGATGAAAAATTTATTTGTGGTGTGGATAAGAATTACAAAGCAGATACTCAGCAAAAAGAAATTTGCTATGCAGTAGCACTAGGGTTATGTCAAATAGCATTAGACGACCCTGACATGGTATATGATATAGGATTAAGCGTGATGAGAATAGAGGAATTAGAAAATGGAAAAGCCGAAGTTATAGATATAAAAGACTGGAGAAAAAAATTAAATTGAAACATAATGCAAACTTTAAATACGATTTAGAATGGGGTAAACAAGGGGAAACTGTTGTTGCTGAAATACAACAAGGGGAAAAGACTGAGGTAAAGTCTGAAAGAGATAAGTGGATTAAGACAGGCAATCACTATTGTGAATACCAAAGTAGAGGTAAAGAGAGCGGAATTAAAAAGACACAAGCAGAATGGTGGACAATTAATTTCTACAGTGGGGATAGATTTTGTTTTAATATAACACTAAAGACAAAAGATTTAAAAAATATTATTAATAAGAATACTTTTAATAAAGTTCCTGGTGGAGATAATAATACTTCATGGGGATATTTAGTTCCTATTATAAAACTAATTGATTTTAATAATTACGGCAGTTCTGAATGAGAATATTGAAAGACCCATTTACAGGTGACTTGCTATTATCTTTAGACACATTTGAATCAAAGCAAGTTAAAGATAAAGGATATGTAAAGATATCTACTAAAACAAATTTCTTTGGTTACCTAAAAGTTTTGCATGACGATTTGTCTGCAATTATTACTGAAGAATTAAGAAATATACAATTACAAAAGGAAAAACAAAAAGATGCAAAAATACGAGATAAGTCAAAAGCTAATACAATCAATAGTTAATTTTTTATCCACACTTCCGTGGAATCAAGTCAATCAAATACTAGGCTCTATTGCTACAGAGGTAAGCGAAAATGAAAATTCAAAGAAAGAATCTGATAAGAAGAAAATATGATTTTCTAATTGATGTGGGGAAATTTAATGTGGGAATTAACAGAGACTTCGAATTAATCCTTGACTATGGAACAGTCAATCACAAAATATTATATGATACTCTAAGAGAAAAATATCCTGATTATAAACATAGTAATATACTAGTGTCTCTTACTAAAGAGACTAAGTTTATGTTCGATGAATTATCAGAAGACTTAACTAAATTTATTAATAGTATAAATTAATTTTTAATTACTCCTGCTCTTCTAGCAAATATCTCAGACTTAGTTATAGGAAGCTTTTCTACTACAATATTATCAGAAGTTGAATTAAATTTTGATACATTTCTTATAGATTCTATTAATTTACCAACTCTACTATCTTCTTCTTTTTGACCTTTTTTAGGTCCTATTTGATTGTAATAAGCTGTTTCACCTTTTTCTGGAACATTAGGGTCAACAAATTTTAATTCTTGTGCTGCTCTTTCATAATCACCCTCCCTTATAGCTGAAGCAAATCCTTTAAAACTCATTAGTCCTGATTTATTTTTGAGACTACCTGCACCCATATTGTACGCCATCTCTACTATAACATCTTTTATTTCTTTAGGTGAACCTTCAATACCATAAGATTTCATATATACTTGTGCATCTTCCTTTGCTTTAATAAATGACTTCATAAATTTTTCATCATAAAGCGCTTTTACCTGCTCAGTACCTCCTATACTTGAAGTATTACCCATACTTACACGGGATTCTATAAAAGAATATTCCTCATCAGTTAACCTTGTTCCATATCCTCCAGTAAAAAAGTCTTCCTGTATAGTATTACCTTGTCTGTCCGTGTAAGACAATCTGTAAGGTTGCAATACAAATCCTTCATTTTCTTTTATTTTTTCCATTAAAGCAGTATCACTATTTTTTAAATTTAATAAACTATTACTCATTATTTCTTCACCAAACTTCCACCGAAGTAGAGTCCCACTATTGATGACATAAGGTGAGTATCTAAAGGAGTAATCACTACACCTGCAAATGCTCTGTCCATTAATACTTCTTTCTTTTCTATTAGAAACAAAAAACCGGGCTTGAACTCTGTCCATGTTAATATGACAGGGATATCTAAAAGCACAGGAACTATCTTAGGCCATGCAATAACAAAGAAGACAGCCGTTAAAGCTATGATTCTTCTTGTCCATTGAAAGCCTTTGTTCTCATATGTTCTTGCCTTATCTACAAAAGACA